>Ga0209487_1001574_pt1 | contig 19114 bp, 13 predicted proteins | sample Poulit2012_FD_187524 | JGI IMG/M metagenome (GOLD analysis project Ga0209487, IMG submission 187524) | Agricultural soil microbial communities from Georgia to study Nitrogen management - Poultry litter 2012 (SPAdes) (version 2) | ecosystem: Environmental > Terrestrial > Soil > Agricultural land...
ACTACTAAATATTTGAGGGGAAAGGGGTAATTTTAATGAATATGATGAGAAAAAGCTGGTTATTATTTTTAGCGATTGCTTTTACAGTACTATTAGCGGGTTGTATGGCAGGAGGATCAGATAAAGATGAGGATAAAGCTTCGGGAGATAAAGAATCTGATTTAGAAGATAAAGTAGTTGTTTACTCTCCACATGGTACTGATATTCTAGGAGACTTTCAAAAACAATTTGAAGAGGAATACGGTATTGACATGGAGTTCCTAGATATGGGATCACAAGAAATATTAGATCGTATCCGTTCGGAAGAAAATAATACACAAGCAGATATATGGTGGGGCGCACCACAAGTAAACTTTAATCAGGCGGCTGACGAGGGTTTGTTAGCTGAATATAAACCTTCCTATGCGGATTCACTTGAAGATATCTATCATCATAGTGATTGGTTTTGGTCTGGTACATCCATGACACCGCAAGTTATTTTGTACAATAATCAAAACGTAAGTGAAGAAGAATCACCTAAAGATTGGGATGATTTACTAGATCCTAAATGGGAAGATGAAATTATTATTAGATATCCACTTGCTTCAGGAGGAATGCGCACGATATTTTCCGCTATTATTTATGATTTAGACCATGAAGATCCTGAGAAAGGATTTGAATGGTTAGGTAAATTGGATGAAAACACAAAAGAATATTCTGCTAATCCAGAGATTATGTATAATCAAGTTGCTAAAGGTGTTGGTAATATTTCGATATGGAATATGCCGGATACGGTTGAACTAGCTGAAGAAAAGGAATATCCATTCAGCTATAACCTACCTGAAAGTGGTACACCCGTTTTAACGGAAGGTATTGCTGTAATTGATAATGCGCCACACCCTAAAGCAGCTGAGGCATTTTATGAATTTGTAAATACACCTGAAGCAGCCAAACTCCTAGCAGAAAGTTATTACCGTATTCCAACACGTGATGATATTGAAGAGCTTCCCGATTGGATTGAAGAAACTGAAATTGTACCAATGGATGTGGATTGGGAGTTATTCGAAGAAAAAGAAGATGAATGGATGGAATACTGGGATAACAATATTAAGAATACTGAGATAGATAAAAGTGACGAGGAATGAATTTCATAATTTCCAAAACTAGCAATACCAATACGACATATAGTTAAGAATGATTAACGAAACTATATGTTGTATCGGTGGGGCACTAAACAAGTATTATGAAATTCATTAGAATAATAATAAAAGTCTTGAATAATGACTTTAATTTGGATTAGAAAGCATTGTTTTATAATTAATGAATTTCATAATCCCTATTTATAGCTATATCACTCCAGCAGCGAAGTGATATAGCTGTTACGGTAATTATAAAATTCATTCAATGAAAGAGGGAGTTGTTGTTTCATGTCAATTGTTCATTTATCAGAAATTACAAAACGTTTTGGGGATGTTACAGCAGTCGAAGACTTAGAATTAACCATCCAAGAAGGAGAGTTTTTCACGTTTTTGGGTCCAAGTGGGTGCGGAAAAACAACAACTCTAAGAATGATTGCTGGATTTTACTACCCAACTGAAGGAAAAGTTAAGTTTAATGATCGTGATATGACTAAAGTAGCACCTGAGAAAAGAAATACGGGCATGGTTTTTCAAAACTATGCCTTGTTTCCCCATATGACTGTCTATGAAAATGTGGCATTTGGTTTAAAGGTCCGGAAAATTAAAAATACGGTTATAAAAGAAAAAGTAACGGATGTACTGAAAAAAGTAAGGCTTGATCAATATATTGGTCGGCAAGTAAGTCAATTAAGTGGGGGACAACAACAGCGTGTCGCGCTAGCACGAGCGCTCGTTATCGAACCAGATATTTTATTACTTGATGAACCACTTAGTAATTTGGATGCGCGTTTACGTGATGAGATGCGCACAGAAATATTGAGATTACAACGAGAATATGGAATTACGACGATTTATGTCACACACGATCAAATTGAAGCGTTATCAATGAGTGATCGGATTGCTGTCTTTAATATGGGAGAGTGCCATCAAGTTGGAACACCTACAGAAATATATAATGAACCGGTAAATGATTTTGTAGCTGAGTTTATTGGTGAGACGAACTTATTGCCAGTTACTTTTACAGAAGGAGATGGGCAGCGATCACTCTTTTATTGTGAAGAGATAGAACAAACCATGTACGTCAAACAGACAGATCTTAATATCGCCACGTATCAAGAAGATGATGATCTATTTATATCAATTCGTCCTGAAATCGTTCGAGTTAGTAAAGAATGGATTGATGCAGACAATGTTTTTCAAGGTCAAGTATCGCTCGTTCAGTTTACTGGAGAATCTATACATACTTTTGTCAAACTGAATGAGCAGGTAACGATGAAGATAACCGATTTGAATCGGGGGCCTGGTACTTATTTAGAAGAAGGTACGGACATTTATATTCACATACCGAAAGATCAAATACGGGTTGTTCCGCAGGCAAGGGAGTGACAATATATGTTAAATGCTGAAAAAAGAAAAACACTTTATTTATTAATTCCAGTTATTATCATTCTCGTTGGGTATGTTCTTTATCCTACCTTTGAGACATTTCTTGAGAGCATGCGAAAGAACGGGGTATTCTCTCTAGAAAATTATAAAGATTTCTTTGGTGCAAAATCAGCTTCAAATTTTGAAGCATTGTGGAATTCAGTTTATATTTCGCTGTTATCTGTTTTCTTTAGTGCGCTAATCGGTATTCCTTTAGCATTTATTTTTACCCGGTATGATTTCCCGGGACGTCAGTTCTTTTCCAATATCGCTATTATGCCAATCGTATTACCATCACTTGTAGGTGTTATGGCGTTTATGTTTTTATATGGTGAAGCAGGACTTGTTCCTAATGCAATTAAGGATCTGTTCAACCTTTCTAAAGTACCCTTTAGTATTGGTGGAATATCTGGTATTTTACTCGTTCACGCTTATACGATGTATCCCTATTTTTATATGACGACATCCTCTGCATTAAACAATATTGATCCGTCCCTAGAGGAGGCAGCTGCAAACTTGGGATCAAGTAAATTGAAAGTATTTTGGAAAATAACCTTTCCACTGTTAACGCCAGGGCTTGTAGCGGCTTCATTACTTGTATTTATGGTATCGATGGCTTCATTTAGTGCACCTTTTCTACTAGCAGGTGGTTATCGTGTACTCAGTTTACAAATCTATTTCTCTAAAATAAATGGAGATCTAGAAATGGCGGCAACACAGTCAATTATTTTATCAGTTGTTTCTATTTCGTTTTTATTATTTATGCGTTGGTATCAAAGCAGGAAAGATTATCGTATGGCCAGTAAAGGAATTGGAGCACATCGAAGCGAAGTGAATAATCCAGTTTTGAAATGGTCGATGGTAACGATGGGGATTGTAGCCATGATTATATTGCTCTTGCCACATGCAACATTACTTTTATTATCGCTTGTACCTGATGGGGCTTGGACATGGCAAACATATCCAACGGCGTTAAGTCTTGAAAACTTCCGTTTATTATTTGATGACCCAAATGTTTGGGAACCTGTACGAAATAGTTTAATCATGACTGTAATTGCTTGTGTAGGTGTGTTTATATTTGGAATGATCACATCTTATACACTTGTTAAACGAAAGTTTGTCGGGAAAAATTTATTGGATATTTTAGTAATGATTCCATGGGCATTGCCGGCGACGGTTGTTGGGATGAATATGATCTTAGCATTTAATAAACCATCCGTATTTTCTTTTGGAAAAATATTAGTCGGAACGTTCTGGATTTTACCGCTTGCTTACTTTATACGTTTTATTCCACTTGTTGTTCGATCAACAAATGCTGTATTGGAACAAATGGATGATTCGATTGAAGAGGCGGCACAGAATTTGGGTGCGAAATGGTTTTACACCTTTAGGCGTGTAGTGCTCCCTATTATTATGCCGGGTGTTTTAAGTGGTACATTGCTGGCGTTCGTTCAGGCAATAGGAGAATTTCCAACCTCCGTTTTATTATACACATTAAGTAATCGCCCGATTTCAATCGAGATCATGAACCAATTAAGAATGTTTAATATGGGGCAGGCAGCTGCATATGGAATGATCCAAGTAGGCCTCATTTCAATTGTCATGTTTATCGCGTACAAATTCTTTAATGTTAAGACTGAAAATACATTTTAAGTTTAGCTTAAATTCAGCATTTAGAAGTCAATTATGATGTGAGAGGTGTGTTTAAAAAATGTCTACAATAAAAGAAGAATTTGAAGCAAAAGATGGAGAGAACTTTCCGGGAAAGGTATTTAGTGAAACGTTATTAAAGCCAATTTTCTACGATCAAAAAGAACATTTATTTGATGCGATGTTTATGGTTCATAAATCGCATACAACCATGCTTGCGGAACAAGGGATTTTAACAGAAAATGAAGCAGCGAAAATATTAGAAGGGGTTAAACAAGTTGAGGAAAAGGACCGAACCGAAATTCATTATGATTCCCAATATGAGGATTTGTTTTTTCTTGTAGAATCGCAAATCGGTGACTTAATCGGTAATGAGCTAGCAGGGAAAATGCATATTGCTAAAAGTAGAAATGATATGGGCGAAGCGATGTATCGCATTGTTTTAAGAGGATATATAACTGACTCAATCAGCTATGCCGAGAATCTAGCTGTTGCACTCTTGCAGCAAGCAGAGGATCATATCCATTCTATCATGCCAGCACATACACATACACAGCCAGCTCAGCCAACGACATTTGGTCATTATTTAGTAGCGATACATGATAATCTAGTACGGGATATTGACCGTCTAAGACAGGCTTATCGTACGGTTAATCAATCACCAATGGGGGCGGCTGCTATTACAACATCTGGTTTTCCAATTAGCCGTGAACGTATGGTTGAGTTATTAGAATTTGATGGGCTTATTGAAAACTCTTATGATGCGATAGGAAGTGGTGATTATTTAACAGAAGCCGCACAAGCTTTGATTAGTTTGATGACGAATATGGGACGATGGCTGCAGGAGTTTTTGAGAATGACGTCAAAAGAAGTTGGTTTACTTAAGGTGTCAGATGCTTATGTGCAAATAAGTAGTATTATGCCACAAAAGAGAAATCCAGTATCGATCGAACATTCACGATCGATTGCAAGTAGTGCGGCAGCTGAGGGCATGGCTGTCGTTCATATGGTTCACAATACACCGTTTGGCGATATTAATGATACAGAGGATGATCTACAACCACACCTTTATAGAGGATTTCAAAAAGGAATTCGCGTGTTGCGTCTTATGGAGGCGGTTGTCAAGACGATGACATTCGATGAGGAACGTGCCTATCAACAAGCACGTGAAAACATGATCACCATTACTGAATTGGCCGATGTCCTAGCTCGTGATTATGGTGTATCATTCCGAACAGCCCATCATAAAGCGAGTATTGTTTCTAAAGAGGCGGATAAAATTAACCAAGAATTGTATCAACTATCATTAAAAAAAGTGAATGAATGGATTGAAATTGTGGAGCTTTCACAGGAAGATTGGAATGGTGTTGTTGATCCGACCTATTTTGTTAAACGAAGAAATGTTACAGGTGGTCCCAACCCTGATGTGGTTCAGAAAATGATTGATGATCGAAAATGGAAGTAAGCTTGGCATATTCGCGTTGACTATTTTTGGGTTTCGTTTGTAAGACTATATTTACATGACATTCTAATATTTAAATCCAAGGGAGACATTTTATCATATATGTCTCTCCTTTTGTCCGATTGGTTCATAAATGATTTGTTGATAGAAGGGAACCTAAATTATAACTGTATGTTATTTACTTAATCTAATGAATTTCATAATACTTGTTTAGTGCAATATCGATACAAGATATAGTTGCGTTGAACCGTTCTTAACTACATATTATATCGATGTTGCTGATTTTGGCAATTATGAAATTCATTCAATCAACAAAATAATAAAACGCATAAAACATATTTGTTGTGATATTCTATTTTAATTGAATAAGCTTTGTGGTAAGATAAAATCAAGTTCATATAATATTACAATAATGAAGCGTTTTATTGATTGAGAAATTGTATATTACTCATATATCATTCTATTTCATGCTTCACCACAAATAATGTAAGCGATACCAATGCGTTGAGTTATGATGACTAATTAAATAGGGGGGTAATCGTATCTTGAAACTTTATTTGACAGGGGATCTTTCACAAGTAGAAAAAGGGGTGGATATTCTAGCTGAGGAATTAAGTATTCAACGGAGTGAGCAGGGCTATCCCATTCAACTTACACAAAGGGAAGGCCCGCTCTATGTAGCGATAAAAGATGGTCGCGGTGAAATAAGATATCAGGAAAACATTCATTTCATGAGAGCTTTAGGATTATGGATCGAACAGTATCAAAATGGGGAAGATTTCGAGCTTATAGAAGAACCGCAATTTGAGATGACGGGAGCGATGTTAGATTCTTCGCGGAATGCGGTATTAACGGTGGCCGGAATTCAAGATATGCTCCGAAAAATGGCAATAATGGGATTAAATACATTAATGGTCTATACAGAAGATACATATGAAGTAGAAGAGTATCCTTATTTTGGCTATATGCGTGGCAGATATTCGGAACAGGAATTGAAGATCTGTGATGATTATGCTACTGAATTAGGGATTGAAATGATTCCTTGTATTCAAACCCTGGCCCATTTAACGGAAGCACTCAAGTGGAATTTTGCCATTGATATTAGAGATACAGCTGATATTTTATTAGCGGGTCATGCGGAAACATATCAGTTCTTAGAAAAGGTGATTACAGCAGCAACAAAGCCTTTCAAATCAAAGCGGATTCACATTGGTATGGACGAAGCCCATCAACTCGGATTAGGAAAGTACTTGGACCGTAATGGCTATGAAGAGCGGTTCATGATTATGAATCAACATTTAAAAGAAGTTGTTGCCATTACGAATGAGCTGGGGTTGGACCCCATGATTTGGAGTGATATGTATTTCCGACTAGGTTCCGAAAATGGGGATTATTATGATCCAGAGGCGAAGATCCCAGAAGATATCAAGGCTTCCATCCCTGATACTCAGTTGGTCTACTGGGATTATTATCATATTGATGAGGACTTTTATCGAACCTTTATTCAAAAGCATCAGGATTTGAAATCTGACACCGTGTTTGCTGGTGGAGTCTGGACATGGAATGGCATCTCACCGAATTACGGGAAAGCCATTGCTACAACGGAAGCCGCGCTTGCAGCATGTAAGCAGGAAGGGGTCAAAGAAGTATTTGCAACAATGTGGGGAGATAACGGAGCTGAGACCCCTGTAACGACAGCATTACCCATCTTGCAGTTGTTTGCGGAACATTCTTACCGGAAAAATATAACAGATCAACATCTTGCCGAACGTTTCCAATTTTGCACCGGAAGCGATTATGATTCATTTATGTTATTGAATCAGTTTGATGAAACACCGGGAGTGAGTAAGGATAATCTACATGCATCAAATCCATCTAAGTTTTTGCTATGGCAAGATATTTTAATCGGTCTATATGATGAAAATATTCGCGGATGGGAACTTGGTGAACACTATAGACAGTTAGCATTCCAACTCGAAAAGGCAAAAAAGAAGAACGGGGGCCAGTCATTGCTTTTTGATTTTTATGGACAACTGGCAAAAGTGTTAGCAGCTAAAGCGGAAATGGGGTTACACATAAAGCAAGCCTATGATGAACAGGATTCAGAGAAAATGAAGGGGATTGTAAAGCAAGTTGCTGCATTAAGCGTATCTGCGAATTCATTACGTGAGAAACACCGTACATTATGGTTTTCGATGAATAAGCCATTCGGATGGGAAGTATTGGAGATTCGTTATGGTGGTTTGATCACCCGAATGGACACCGTTCAATATCGCCTGAATCAGTGGTTAAACGGAGAGGTTGATCGAATTGAAGAACTTGAAGAAGAGCGATTGTATTTTGAAGGACCTTATCCAATGCCAGAAGGTGCATTAGGTCGGAATTTGTATCATCGAATTGTAACCGCTAGCAATTTATCATAAATGGCTTTATGGATCAATGAATTTCATTATCTATACTTTTAATTCACGGAATATTAACACATTTATGAAGACATTTGATTTAGAAAAGAGGTGTTTTTTGTGAAAAAGACTCGTTTGCAAGAGAAAGTTGGCAAACTGCTTGTGATTGGCTTTCCAGGGAAGTCTGTTACGGCTGAAGTGAAAGAGCTGATTCATGATTATCATGTAGGAAGCATTATTTTATTTAGCCGAAATATCGGAACACCAGAGGAAGTAGTACATTTAACGACAGCTTTACAGAAAGAAGCAAAAGCAGCGGGACATGAACAACCATTGTTAATAGGGATTGACCAAGAGAATGGTGTTGTTCGTCGATTAGGAAAAGGAGCAACTATTTTTCCTGGAGCAATGGCACTTGGTGCAACAAATCATCCTGATTATGCCTATGATATTAGTTTGGCAACTGGTAAAGAACTAAAAGCATTAGGGATTAATTGGAATTTCGCTCCGGTATTAGATGTCAATAATAACCCGAACAATCCGGTTATTGGTGTTCGGTCATTTGGAGAAGACCCAGCTCAGGTTGCATCATTCGGTTGTGCATCAATGAAAGGAATGCAAGATGCAGGAGTGATGACCGCTGTGAAGCATTTCCCGGGACATGGAGATACACATGTTGACTCACACATCGATTTGCCGGTTATTGATCATCGTCTCACACGACTCGAGGAGGTTGAATTGATTCCATTCAAAGCCTGTATTGAAAAAGGTGCTGATGCCGTCATGGCTGCACATATTCATTTTCCAGCGATTGATACAGCTGAAAGTGTGCCGGCAACATTATCTAAAAAGATGATTACCGATTTATTACGGCATCAGTTAGCCTTTACCGGTATGATTATAACCGATTGTCTGGAAATGGACGCGATTGTAAATACGATCGGAACAGAGAAAGGTGCCGTAGAATCGTTAAAAGCAGGTGTTGATTTGACGATGATTTCTCACACATATGAACGACAAATAGGCGCTATTCAAGCCATTATGAATGCCTTTGAAAACGGTGAATTGTATCTAGCCGATCTTGAAGCATCGATTCAACGAATTTCTATTTATAAAGAAAGATACGTGTGGTGGGAAGATGCTTTAAAGGACAATGCCAAAGAAAGCTTGGCCATCGTTGGTTCAGAGAAACACGAGAAATTAGCTTGGGAAACATATGTGGCGGGTGTAACGATTGTTGAAAATGATGGGATTTTACCCCTGCAAGTGAATCCGTCAAGCCGTATTCTCGTATTGGAACCTGTTCATGAGCTCGTCACAAAAGCAGAGGACAAAGACGTAGATTCCTTCTCACTAGGTGATGCTGTCCGGTTTTATCATGAAACAGCTGATAGTGAACCATTGCCCCACCCAGGAATTGAAAACCAAGCGGATGAGCTTATCGAAAAGGCAAAAAAATATGATTATGTCATTCTAGGAACACAGACTCTTTTACCTGATCATCCCCATATTGCACTGGTGAATAAATTAGTAGAAACAGGAGTCCAACTCATTGGAGTCGGGATGAGAAATCCATATGATTCATTGTATATAAAGGGAGTTAACGCGTTTATTCATACGTATGAACCGAATGCTCCGGCATTAAAAGTTGCCGCAGGGGCTATTTTTGGGGAAGTCATTGTGAACGGTCAATTACCTGTTCGATTGACTCGAAACTGAAAAGGGAAATGTGAATCTGTCTTGTTATCTAGCATTTAATGACATTGCTGAAATTAAGGAGGTGATCAGTACGGATTGATTTGACGTACGTGATGATAAAGAAGGAGGGGTTCGATGAAAGTGAAAAACATTGTATTTCTATTATTGACGATCTCATTACTTTTTATGGTTGCCTGTAACAAAGAAGAAGAAGTCGATGCGGGTGGTAGTGAAGAAGCACTCGAAAACGTAAATGAAACAGGGATGCCAATCGTTGAAGAACCCATTACGATTGAGGTTTTTTCCGGAAAGGCAGCCTCAACGGCAAAAGATTGGAATGATGTTCCCATACTAAATGAGTATGCAGACATGACGAATATCGATATGCAATGGAATCAGGTAGCGGTAGATGGGTTAGCTGAAAAAAGAAACCTGACACTGGCAAGTGAAGATTTACCCGATCTATTCTATGGTGCCTATATTCCAAACTCTGATCTATATAAATATGGGAAGCAAGGTGTGTTTATTCCTCTGAATGATTTAATTGATGATTATGCGCCAAATATTAAAGCCTATCTTGATAAATATCCAGATGTAGAGAAGGGGATTACGTTTCCAGATGGGAATATTTATGCGATTCCGAGACTACGAGATCCCGATTCCCCGACATCATTAATGGATGATAAACCATGGATCAACCAAGAGATTCTAGATGAAGTAGGAATGGAGAATCCAGAAACAACGGATGAATTCTATGAATATTTAAAAGCAGCAAAAGAGTTATCTGTTAATGGGGAGGACGTCATACCATTCAGCAGTGTGTCAATGGATCGGTTATACCATTGGATCAGTGGAGCATTTGGTGTATCGAATAAAGGGATTCTCCAACAACTTGTTGATGAAGACCCTGACAATGGGGAGATGCGCTTTTATCCAATTGCAGATGATTATAAGCAAATGCTCGAATATATGAACAAGTTATACACGGAAGGGTTAATTGAAGAAAATATTTATTCAATTGAAGTTGATCAATTTATTGCGAATGGAATTGAAGGAAAGTATGCCGCCATGAACTTCTTTAACCCGATCGATTATTTTGGAGAGGAAGTGGGCAGCCAATTCGTACCCGGTAATGCGTTGGAGGGGCCGAACGGGGATAAATTATTTACATCTGTATTGTCACCTGTTAATAGCTTAGGTCACTTTTCGATTACGAATGTGAATGAAAATCCGGAAGCAACCCTTCGATGGCTTGACTACTTCTGGAGTGATGAAGGGGCCAAAATGTTCTTTATGGGACTTGAGGGTGAAACATATGAGGAAACAGATGATGGCCCTGAATTAATGGAAGTCATTACAGATAATCCTGATGGGTTAACAATCCAGGAATCATTAGCAAAATATATTATTAATCCTGGTGGGGGACACCCCGTGATTGATAATCCGAAATACTCCACAGGACCTGAATTCCAACCAGAAGATATCGAAAATGCGGAGCAAAATGAACCGTATTTAGTAGAAGATCCGTGGCCACTATTTTTCTATACGGATGAGGAACAAACAAAATTAGAATCATTAAGTGCGGACCTCGGAAAATATGTGAGTGAAATGGAAGCCCAGTTTGTAACAGGTGAAATAGAGTTTTCTGAATGGGATACCTATGTTGAAACGATTGAAAAAATGGGGCTTGATGAATATATGGAAATCCAGAAAGCTGCCTTGAAACGTTTTGAAGAAGATTAAGCTCAGACTTATTCATTATAAGGAGGTTTTTCCTGTGAAAGGAAATAGAAAATTATTGATGTTGATTGTTGCTTCCTTACTCATGCTCGGTGCATGTAGTAAGGATGAGGAGGCTGAGGGTGGAAGTGAGGAATCCTTAGCAAATTTAAATGAAGAGGGAATGCCGATTGTAGAAGAGTCAATTGAATTGGATGTTTTTGCAGGTAAATCGGCGACAACTGCTGATGATTGGAATGATGTTTTGCTGTTGAATGAATACAAAGACATGTCGAATATCGATATAAAATGGAATCAAGTTCCAGCTGATGGTCTTGATGAAAAGCGTAACCTTGCTCTAGCAAGTGGGGATTTACCAGATGCTTTTTACGCAGCTAATATATCGATTGCTGATTTACAGAAATATGGGAGTCAAGGTACATTTGTTGAGTTGAACGATATGATCGAAGAGTATGCACCGAATATATCGAAAGTTCTTGATGAAAATCCGGACATTCGGAAAGGGTTAACCTTTCCAGACGGGAATATTTATTCCATTCCGACTGTGTATTCTCCCGACTTTTCTTCCTTATTGATCGGGGCCAAAGGTTGGGTTAACGGCGATTGGCTTGAGCAGCTGGATATGGATAATCCGGAAACAACCGAAGAGTTTTATGAATATTTGAAAGCGGTTAAAGAAACAGATCTCAATGGAAATGGTGAGCAAGATGAAATTCCATTGAGTAGTGTTGCAGAAATGTCGCGTATCATTCACTGGATTTCCGGCGCATTTGGCGTCCAAAACCGTGGTCAATTGCACACTTTGATCGATAGTGATCCAGAAACAGATGATATTCGCTTTTACCCGATTGATGATCAATATAAAGAAATGCTTAAATATTTGAATAAGCTTTATGATGAAGGATTAATAGAGGAAAGTATTTATTCACTTGAAGTGGACCAACATCTCGCCAATGCAGCTGATGATCGTTATGGTGCTGTTCAATTCTATAATCCAATTGAATTATATGGCGAAGAAATAGGAAGTCAATTCATTCCTGGTAATGCATTAGAGGGGCCGGATGGTTCGAAAATGTATACCGGAATTACATCACCTCTTCGTAGTCTAGGAGATTTTGTAATAACGAGTGAAAATGAAAATCCGGAAGCTACCTTAAGATGGATTGATTATTTCTGGGGTGATGAAGGATCTAAAATGTTCTTCATGGGAATTGAAGATGTTACGTATGAAGAAACGGAAGATGGACCGGAGTTACTCGAAGAAATAACAAATAATCCTGATGGCTTAACATTAACGCAAGCATTAGCAGAGTATATTATCAACCCTGGCGGAAATCACCCTGTCATGGTAACGGATGAATACTTTACAGGATCTGAAAATGCTCCAGAAGATCAGGAAGCAGCCGAATTATTAGAACCGTATTTGATTGATGAAATATGGCCTAGCTTCACATATGATGCAGAGGAAAATGACGAAATCAGCATTCTTGAAGCCGATTTAGAAAAATATATTACAGAAATGCAAGCTGCATTTATTACTGGTGAAACGGACTTTTCCGAGTGGGATGATTATATAGAAACCGTTGAAAAGATGGGACTCGACGATTATATGGAAATTCAGCAAGCTGCCTATGATCGTTACAAAGAGAACTAAGTAGAAAGAATAGAAGTTTAATTTATCAGTGGTTGGACGACGCTTCCAACCACTGGTAAATAGGAGGTTGTGGAATGAAAACAGCAAAAGAATCTGGTAGACGATTCCATCACATCAAGAAGAATTTTCAACGAAATTGGCAAATTTATATATTTCTTTTACCTGCCGTGATCTATTTTATCGTGATTCACTATATTCCAATGTATGGTGTGCAGATCGCTTTCAAAGATTTTATTGCCACAAAGGGAATTTGGGGGAGCCCCTGGTTAGGATTTGATCATTTTATTCGTTTTTTTGACTCTTATTACTTTTGGCGGTTACTTAAAAACACCATTATCTTAAGTGGATATCAATTAATCTTATTTCCATTACCTATTATATTGGCATTATCACTGCATGAAGTGCGTAATGGCGTATTTAAAAAGTGGGCTCAGACGCTTACATATGCTCCACATTTTATTTCCGTCGTCGTTATCGTTGGGATGATTGTCATCTTTTTAGATCCGACAACAGGTTTAATTAACCGGATGATTGTTGCAACTGGTGGAGATGCCATTCCATTTTTAACGAGTCCTAAATGGTTTAGACATGTGTTTACATGGTCAGGTGTTTGGCAGACGCTTGGTTGGGGATCGATTATTTACTTGGCGGCGCTTGCTGGAGTTAATCCCGAACTTCATGAGGCAGCTAAAGTAGATGGAGCTTCAAGAATACAACGGATTATTCATATTAATATTCCGAGCATTTTACCAACGATCGTTGTGCTATTTATTTTAAATATCGGTAGTTTCATGACCGTTGGTTTTGAGAAGGTTTTATTAATGCAAAATGATTTAAACGTATCGACTTCTGATGTCATCCAAACATTTGTCTATCAGACGGGACTTTTAGAGGGACAATATAGTTTTGCAGCGGCAATTGGACTATTTGACTCATTAATAAATATTTCATTGTTAGTCGTATTTAATTATGTGGCTCGAAAAACAAGTGATACCAGTCTATGGTAGAGGGAGTTGACATACATGAAGAGATTCAGTCTATCTGATAAGTCATTCGACATTTTGAACAATCTTTTTTTGGTTATTATTTTAGTGTTAGTCGTTTATCCATTGGTTTTTGTCTTAAGTGCTTCCATAAGTGATCCAACAGCTGTCAGCTCAGGTAAAATGTGGCTCTGGCCCGTAGATATTACCTTCAAAGGCTATGAACGTGTATTTGCAGATGGAGCAATTTGGCGAGGATACGGCAATACAATTATCTATACGCTCGTAGGTACCGCTGTTCATTTATTTGTTTTGCTACCGTGTGCATATGCTTTATCTAGAAAGGAATTAATGGGTAAGAAAATTATTTTATGGTTTATATTATTCACCATGTTATTTAATGGCGGACTGATCCCTACCTATTTGATCATTAAATCATTAGGTATGCTAGATACGATGTGGGCAATCGTGATTCCAAACGTTGTCGGGGCATGGTCGATATTAGTTGCCCGTGCTTTTTTCCAACAAAGTATTCCTGATCAACTTGTTGAAGCATCGAAAATTGATGGGGCATCTGATTTTTATATATTCTTTCGAATTGTGTTACCACTATCCATTCCAATCATTGCCGTAATGGCGTTATTCCACGCGGTTAATTTATGGAATCAGTACTTTAATGCGCTGATCTATTTATCAGATCGGGATAAGTTTCCCTTACAGCTTATTTTGAGGGAAATTCTGGTGGTGAATCAAATGCAGTTGAATGATCCAGGGGGTGGGGGTGCCGAGTCATTAGTAGACCAAGTTAAAACAGCTGGTCTCATAAAATATGCGGTGATCATTGTATCGTCCTTACCTTTATTAATGGTTTATCCGTTTATTCAACGGTATTTCGTACAAGGTGTCTTAATTGGATCCATTAAAGAGTAAATGTACATCCATATAAGTGGTTGGTTCACCATAATGCTAACAATCAAATGGCATTCATATATATACATGTCATTTGAAACGACCGCTTGTTTATGGAATGGGGGGGGGAAATCAATGAGTAAATTTGTTTCAGGTTATTATCGCTTGGCACTATGGATTACCCGTTTCGCTTATTTAAATTTATTATGGGTCGTATTCACCTTTGTAGGATTGATTTTTTTCGGTTTCTTACCAGCAACAGCAGCGATGTTTGCGGTCGTAAGAAAATGGATTGGCGGGGAAGCTGATATTCCTGTCTTGCCAACCTTTTGGAAATCATACAGAAAAGAGTTTGTGAAAATTAATATCATCGGATATATCGTCTTTATAATCGGGTATTTACTAACCATTGAGTTACAAATATTAAGAACCCAGGAACATATTGCTTATTATATAGCAAGCTTTGGTATACTAGGCTTGTTCCTTATTTACGCGATTATTGTGCTGTATTTATTCCCGATTTTTGTCCATTTCAATTTAAAACCTTTCCAGTATATTAAATGGTCCTTTTTAATTGGCATTGGCCACCCATTATTAACCATATTTCTATTGGGAGCGATGATTGCCCTATTTTATTTCACCTATATAACGATTCCCGCCTTGTTATTCTTTTTTGGGGGAAGTATGACCGCCTATCTACTCATGTGGGCAGCCAGTCAAACGTTTTCGAAATATGAGCGTGCAGATGCATGATCTGGATAAAGTACGATCAAAGGATGTGACAAGATGCGATTAGGTATCGATGTTTTTTTAGATGAGGATTATCAACAATTTATCGGGAAACGGATTGGCTTGGTAACCAATATGACAGGTGTAAACGGGCGACTGATTTCATCGATTGATTTATTTCACGACCATCCGGACATTCACTTGACGGCTCTCTATGGTCCAGAACATGGAATTCGTGGAGAGGCGAAAGAAGGGCAACAGGTAGAATCATTTATTGACGATCAAACAGGATTGCCTGTCTATAGCCTATACGGAGAAACGCGAAAACCGACCGAGGAAATGATGGATCTTGTAGATGTTATCGTATTTGATTTGCAAGATATCGGATCTCGCTATTATACGTATATTTATACGATGGCATATGTGATGGAGGCTTGTGCAGCATATGGGAAGCAGTTCGTCGTTTTAGACCGACCGAATCCGGTGTCAGGTATATCCGTGGAAGGAAATCTTGTTGAGGAAGATGTGCGGTCTTTTGTAGGGTTGTTACCGATTCCCAATCGACATGGCATGACAGTAGGTGAGCTTGCGTTACTGTTTAAGCATGAGTTCGGTTATGAATGTGCGTTAATAGTGATTCCAATGGAAGGGTGGGATCGCTCCATGTATTTTGATGATACGGGTTTGTTTTGGGTCCCGCCTTCACCGAATACGACGACAATTGATATGAATATTTTATATACGGGAACATGTCTTGTGGAAGGAACAAATTTGTCGGAAGGAAGAGGCACGACAAAACCATTTGAATGGATTGGTGCTCCTTTTATAAATGGGCACGCACTGGCGAAGGAGTTTAACGCCAACAACGTACCTGGTGTATTAGCTCGTCCACTAACTTTCCAACCGACCTATCAAAAGTTTGCAGGTAAAATATGTCATGGTGTCCAGCTTCACATCGAGAATCGGCAGACCATTCATTCCTTAAGGACCGGAATTATCTTGTTAGAAATCATAGCAGAAATGTATCCTGATGATTTCAAGTTTATTAAAAACGAAAACAATAAATATTTCTTTGATCTTCTAGCAGGTACGAAAAGCTTAAGAAGATACATTTTAAACAAACAGACGGCCACGTTTTTTGAGGAAATCGAACAAGAACGCAACACATTTAAAAAAATAAGAGAACATTATCTTTTATATAAGTAAATGAATTTCATAATTACCAAAATTAGCTACATCGATACAGGTGTTGCACTAAACCGGTATTATAAAATTCATTAAAGTAGGGTGATAACAGATGGATAAATTAACAGCTTTAACAACGGAAAAACGAAATGAATATACGATGAAAATTGATGATATGGCTACAGCAGACATTTTACAAGTTATTAATGATGAAGATAGGCAAGTAGCAAATCGTGTGACAGAAGTATTGCCTGATATTCAGAAGACCGTTGATGTGGTTTATGATGCGCTACGTCAAGGTGGGAAATTATTTTATATTGGGGCTGGAACAAGTGGACGGATTGGTATTCTTGATGCCGTAGAATGCCCGCCAACATTTAGTACACCACCTGATTTGATTCAAGCGGTTATGGCGGGCGGTGATCGTGCTTTCATGAAGGCCGTAGAAGGTGCGGAAGATAGCGAAGAATTCGGAGCGAAAGATTTAGAGGAGCGGGATGTAACTGAAATCGATGTTGTGATTGGGATTGCCGCAAGTGGGCGAACCCCATATGTAACGGGCGCGTTGAAGTATGCCCAAGAGATCGGAGCCGCAACGGTTAGTTTATCAAGTAATAAAAGCGCTGAAATTAGTGAGTATGCGGATATAAATATCGAGGTAATCACTGGCCCTGAAGTTTTAACAGGATCCACACGAATGAAGGCTGCAACAGCACATAAACTGATCTTGAATATGATCACGACGACAACGATGATAAAAATCGGCAAAGTATATGAGAATTTAATGGTCGATCTAAACGTCAGTAATTATAAATTAAAAGAACGGGCAAAAAACATTATTCATACCATTACAGCGGTTTCTCATGAGCGGGCTGCCACTGTGTTAGAGGAAGCAAATCTAGAGGTGAAGCCTGCGATTGTGATGATTAAAGCGGATGTGGATTATGAAGAAGCGAAACAGTTGATCAAAGAAGCAAATGGATTTGTTCGTCAGGCCATTGAATTATCGACTCCTAAATAAACCGAAAAAGTCGTGGGGGAATAGCTATTTATGGTGAAAAGGGAATTACAACTAGATGATTTCGAACACAATGACATCCATTACTATGAAACCAACCATCGCTTTGTGAAGAGTTATACTTTATCGATAAGTAAGGAACAGGCAAAGGTCGGGAAAAGAAGTTTGAAATTAACCTATGACTTCGGTGGTTGGACATCTGGAAATGGTGGCATATACATTGTATTTAAAAGAAGACTCGTGTCCACACGGCGACCTGTAAAGTTTGGGCTTTGGGTGTATGGTGATGGTCACTCCCCTTGGTTGCGAGCAACATTTATGGATGGAAATGGCGCACGAAAAATTGTTAATCTGACAGAGGATTCGATCGATTGGGTTGGCTGGAAGTATGTCGATCTACCGATAGCAAGCAGTTGGTCACTTCCCATCAGGCTGGAGCAAATTTATGCCGTTGAAACGAATAAAGCTTTACAAGGAAATGCGAACTATAAAGGGGAATTATATTTTGACCAACTACGGTTTGTTTATGTCGATAACGAGGATTTAGTTGGACCTGTCTTCACGAAGATTTCACCCGAGGGGGACGCTGTTTTTCAATCATCCTTTACCTTTTCTGCTTTGGTGACCGATGAGATGTCAGGGGTGGATCCAGGCTCCATTTGTTTCCTTGTCAACGGTGAAAAAGTGAGCCATTCATATGATCGGCAAACAGATCTCATTGAATATCCCTTTATGAATGTGGAAGCAGGCAGTTATCATATGATTATTCAGGCAAAAGATTATGCCGGGAATAGCTCCAAGCCACATATTGAACAAGTGATTACGGTTGATTTAAGTCCAGACATTGATGAACCGATCATTTCCGATTTAACACCGATGGAAGGGGGCGTTCTTCATACGAATCAACCACGGATTACCTGTCGTGTCATCGACAAGAAAAGTGGCATTGCTAAAGCAGATATTTCCGTTGAGCTGAATGGAGTGCGTTTAGCAATCACTTATCACGAAGATACAGGGTGGTGTTATGGTTATCCACGCGCTCCGCTGGAAAAGGGTACACATCAATTGATCATTACGGTAAAAGATCGGGCTGGAAATCAGCTTGGGCCGATCAAGCGCCAATTTACTATCCATGATGTTC
>Ga0209487_1001575_pt1 | contig 19106 bp, 20 predicted proteins | sample Poulit2012_FD_187524 | JGI IMG/M metagenome (GOLD analysis project Ga0209487, IMG submission 187524) | Agricultural soil microbial communities from Georgia to study Nitrogen management - Poultry litter 2012 (SPAdes) (version 2) | ecosystem: Environmental > Terrestrial > Soil > Agricultural land...
GCTTATTTTTACGTTATGATAAAATAAAAGTTAACATGATTTGGCAAAGAAAAGGAGCTTTCACCTTGCAGACAAAACAATGGACAATGACTGAAGTAGATGAACAAGCGAATATTTTTATTGAAGAAGCAGCTCAGCTCATAAGGGAAGGTGAGCTCATAGCCTTTCCAACAGAAACGGTATATGGTCTAGGAGCTGATGCGGTGAATGAGCAAGCAGTACAAAAAATCTTTCAAGCGAAACAAAGGCCAGCAGATAATCCTTTAATTGCTCACGTTTCATCGGTGCAAATGATAGAAACATTAGTTAAAGATATTCCACCGTATGTGAAACAGTTAATTAAAACTTTTTCTCCCGGACCATTAACTTATGTACTAAAAAGCAATGGTACATGTGCGGACAGCGTGACAGCCGGATTAGAAACTGTTGCTGTTCGGATACCGGATCATCCAATTGCCTTAGCATTAATTAATACGTTCGGCCGCCCAATTGCTGCCCCGAGTGCAAACCTTTCTGGTCGGCCAAGTCCTGTGACAGCCGATCACGTATGTAGGGATTTATCTGGAGCGATTGCTGGAATTCTTGATGGAGGACCGACAGGAATTGGTGTTGAATCGACGGTTGTTGACTGTACGAAAAGGGTCCCTGAAATATTACGGTACGGAGCCATTTTAGAAGAGGACATTCAGTCTGTTGTAGGTGATGTCATAGCAAAACAAACTGAAACGAGAAGTGACAAATATAAACATTATCAACCGGAAGTGCCTATATGGCTTGTGCATGGTTCTCCCGGAGACGTGCAATCTCTAATTAATCAGAAGCGTTCTGCTGGTTATCGTATCGGTGTTTTAGGCAGTGAAGAATACATCGAAGCATTGAAAGGAGTGGCAAAGTTTTCTCTAGGAAAAAACTTAACAGAAATTGCTCAAAGTTTATATGCAGGCTTTCGCCATTTTCAAAAGGATACGGTTGATCTCGTGATCATTGAATCCTTTCCTAAAGAGGGTATCGGAAAAACGATTATGAATCGCATCGAACAAGCTGCGACTAAAATTATTTGAGAGATCCAACCTTAAATATACTGCAGTGAATATCTGCGAACAACCCTTCATATAATTTACAACGAGTTCGTGAAGGGAGCGGATATTCATTCCTTTATTGCTTTTGGCGATCGCTATTTCGATGGATGCTTTTTCGGTGAGTTTAGGTTTAGGCATGCAACCTTTACGACTGAAGCGGATATTTATCATTGGTCTTATTTTCGGCGTTTATCATATTGTCTTTCCCGTGCTTGGTATGTTTATCGGTCACTTGGTATCAGATAATATCGGCCATTATACGACATTAGCAAGTGGTGTTTTGCTTATCTTCATTGGTAGTCATATGTTTTTCACCGCTTTTACTGAGCATCTTCCTCAAAACAAACGTTCATTTAAATATACAAATATCGGCATTTTAACACTAGGTCTCTCTGTCAGTATAGATAGTCTTCCGATTGGGCTTAGCCTGGGGATTACAGGCGTTCAAACCGTGATGGCTATTTTGCTGTTTGGTAGTTTTAGCACTTTTTTTACATGGACAGGCTTGCTTATTGGAAGAAAGGTAAAAGGATTTCTTGGTTCTTATAGTGAGCTTTTAGGTGGAAGTATTCTCGTATCTTTTGGAATCCATATGTTATTTATTACATAAAACAAGTTTCAAATGATGAAAACAGACTAAATTTAGTTTATAAATTCTGACATCTTACCTGCTTTGTGATATATTTAATAGTAGGACTTAAATCGGAGGTAGACGATGAATATATTATTCGTTTGTACAGGGAATACATGCCGAAGTCCAATGGCGGAACACTTGTTGAAGCATAGAGTAGCACATGTTGATGTACAGTCGGCGGGTATTTATGCGATAGATAATCAACATGCTAATGAGTATGCTGAGCAAGTCATGGAAGAAAAGGGTATTCAAATGAATCATCGTTCCCAGTCTGTTACGGAAGATTTGTTACGTTGGGCAGATTTAGTGTTAACGATGACAGCCCAGCATAAACATTCCCTCATGATTGAATTTCCTCATTATCAAGAGAAGTATTTTACGTTGAAAGAATATGTGTCACCGGCGGATCAAAGTATTTTAGAAGAGCTTACAAAAGCTTACAAAGATTTAGAGAAAAAACGAACGAGCTTTATCCAAAAATACGAACAAAAATATAGTGTAAACAAATTAAATGAACGTATATTGGATACCTTTAAGGATGAAATTAAACATATTCAGGACCTAGAAAAAAATATAGTCGATAGCAATATTGCCGATCCCTTCGGTGGAAATTTAGAAACATACCGTCAAACATTGCATGAATTAGATAAATATATAACAAAGTTAATCAAAAAAATAGAATAACAACGGGGGTTGCGAAATTGAAAAAGAAACATAGATTTGGTTTGAGATGGAAGTTAGTTTTATTTACAACGATATTAGCCATTATTACCTATTCAACATCAGCTTTTTTTATTTATATTCTTTATGATTACGTAAAAGAACTTTGGAATATTTCAGAAGAATGGTTTACGATCATTACGCTAACATTAGGAATTATTTGGTCGGGAATTTTAGCGTTCCTTGCTGCTAGGTTCATTACAAAACCTTTACAACGTTTAGAACAAGTAGCATCGAAAGTGGCAGATGGTGATTTAAAACAAAAAGTAGAAATTCCCCGATCTGATGATGAAATTCGTGCTTTGAGCATCGCCTTTGACGCAATGCTTACAAATTTAACAGAGATGGTTCATAATATTGAAAATAACTTTAGGCATACGAATGAATCCGTTACCAAAATGCGCGATGCATCAAGTGAATCTGCGCAACATTCTGAAATGATTCGTGCTTCTACAGATGATATTTCCAAAGGAGCAGAAAGTGCAGCAATCTCGATTCAGCAAACAGCATCCCTCGTTCAAGATGCGACATCCCTTGCTGAAGAAGTACAAATAAAAGCAGGCCAATCGAAAGAAAAATCTCAAAACATGGTCGAACTTTTAGAAAGTAGTAAAAAAGCTGTTAATCGTTTAGTGACTGGTATCCAAACAGTTGCTGAAGAGCAAGAGGCTTCTCTAGAAGACGTCGAACAATTAGTAACAAATGCATCACAAATCGAAGCGATTATTTCAATGGTAGGAGAAATCGCGGAACAAACGAATTTACTCGCTTTAAATGCATCAATTGAGGCGGCAAGAGCAGGAGAACATGGACAAGGATTTGCTGTAGTTGCAGAAGAAATCCGTAATTTAGCTGATGAAAGTGCTCAAGCTGTTCAACAAATTTCAAGTTTAATTACAGACATCCAATCAAATGTAAATAATGTCGGCAATAAAATTACAACAAATGTGGGTTATGCGAAGGAAGAAGCAGAAGCAGGTGCAACGACGAATGAAGCTATTGAAAAAATGTCAGTATCTGTTACAGAAGTGGCAAATGAAGTCGATGCAATTTCCCGATTAGTTAATAAACAATTACAATCCATTCAAGAAACAGTCAACCAGTCACAGGAAGTAGCTGCTATTTCAGAAGAAACGTCAGCGGCTACAGAAGAAGTAAATGCGGCTGTTCATGAACAAGCAAGTACTATTGATCTTGTCGATTCTTTAGCGAGAGATTTAGACGAACAGGCGGAAAAATTAAACCGAGAAATAAACAAATTTAACGTATAAAAGGAGGCCTGGCCAATGAGAGTTATTTTATCTGCGGATCATGCTGGAACAACGATACGAAATGAAATGAAAGCATTACTCGAAGAGATGAACATTGAATATGTCGATACTGGGGTGGAGGATGCAACTTCTGCTGATTATCCTGATTATGCACTCCCAGCAGCAGAACGAGTCGCAAACGGTGAATTTGACCGTGGAATCTTAATTTGCGGGACTGGTATCGGTATGTCGATTTCAGCAAACAAAGTCCCAGGCATTCGTTGTGCGTTAGTGCATGATGTATTTAGCGCAAAAGCTACAAGACAACATAATGATTCAAATGTTTTAGCCATGGGTGAAAGAGTAATTGGTCCTAGTTTAGCCCGGGAAATTGCTAAAACATGGTTAGAAACAGAGTTTGAAGGTGGTCGCCATTTACGTCGGGTCGAGAAAATTACGTCCTATGAACAGTCAGATGAATAATAAAAAGGAGCAATGTTATCAGGGAAAATCATTGCTCCTTTTTCCTATATAATCAAGCTTTCAAAGGAAGTGAAATAAGTGAGCAGCTTAGAAATTGTCAATCAACATATGCGATATTTAATTACCGAATGGAAGGAAAAAGATATTTTACAAAAGGATGATACGATCGTTATCGGCTGTTCAACGAGTGAAGTCATTGGTAAGGAAATAGGAACGTCAAGTACAAAAGATGTAGCGAATATTATTTTTGAGCAAATTTCAGAATTAGCTAAAGCCTCTGACACACATTTAGCTTTTCAATGTTGTGAACACTTAAATCGTGCCTTAGTTGTCGAACGAAAAACACTTATTCAGAAACGATTAACAGAGGTCTCTGTTATTCCTACCCCTGAAGCCGGCGGAGCAATGGCAGCAAAGGCCTATGAAAAGTTTAACGATGCTGTCGTTGTTGAAACGATCCAAGCAGAAGCGGGACTTGATATTGGTCAAACATTAATCGGTATGCATTTACGCCCAGTCGTTGTTCCGGTTCGCTTTAGGCAAAATAAGATTCACCATGCACTTATTACAGGTGCGACAACGCGACCGAAACTTATCGGTGGCCGTCGAGCATCCTATGAATAAATTTTACATAAAAAAGTTTAATGAAAAGGAGAATGCCAAATGCCATATTTAAAAAATGTAGATGTTGAAATTTATGAAGCAATAATGGCAGAGAAGAAGAGGCAGCAAGATAATATTGAGCTTATTGCATCGGAAAACTTTGTCTCCCGAGCTGTTATGGAAGCAATGGGATCGGTTCTTACGAATAAGTATGCGGAAGGCTATCCAGGGAAACGTTATTACGGCGGATGTGAGCATGTAGATGTTGCAGAGGATTTAGCTCGAGATCGAGCAAAGAAGCTATTTCAAGCGGAACATGTTAATGTTCAACCTCATTCAGGGGCTCAAGCAAATATGGCAGTTTATTTTACAATTTTACAGCCAGGAGATACAGTCCTTGGCATGAATTTAAGCCATGGTGGACATTTAACTCATGGAAGTTCAGTAAATTTTAGTGGAGAACTTTATAATTTTGAGGAATATGGTGTTGATGAAGAAACAGAACAACTTGATTATGAGGCGATTCGCCAGAAGGCCCTTGACGTTCAGCCGAAATTAATCGTCGTTGGTGCAAGTGCCTATCCAAGAGAAATAGACTTTGCTAAGTTTAAAGAAATTGCCGATGAAGTAAATGCTTACGTGATGGTAGATATGGCACATATAGCAGGTCTTGTTGCAGCAGGTATACATATGAATCCAGTTCCTTATGCAGATTTTGTGACGACTACAACACATAAAACATTACGAGGTCCGCGCGGTGGAATGATTTTATGTAAGGAAAAGTATGCCAAAGATATCGATAAGTCTGTTTTTCCGGGTGTACAAGGTGGACCACTTATGCATGTGATTGCTTCAAAAGCAACTTCGTTTAAAGAAGCATTAACAGATGAGTTTAAAGCTTACTCAAAGCAAGTCGTAGTTAATGCGAAAAAGTTAGCCGATGAATTAATAAAACGAGATGTTCGTATCGTATCTGGGGGTACTGACAATCACCTGCTTCTCTTAGATGTAACGACCCTCGGTTTAACGGGGCAAGAAGCAGAAGAAGTGTTAGATGCTATCGGCATTACGACGAATAAGAACACAATCCCCTTTGATAAAAAAGGAGCAGCGGTTACAAGTGGTATAAGAATTGGAACAGCCGCTATTACCACAAGAGGATTCACAGAAGAAGATATGATAGAAATTGCGGATATTATGACGATGACATTAAAACAGCCAGACGATGAAGCGGTGTTGGCGAAAGCTAAGGAGCGTGTCTCTCGCTTAACAGTTCGTTATCCATTATATGAAAAGTAATTTTACAAATTTACTTGACTTATATATCTCCTTATGGTAAATTTTTATCATCGACAAAAAATGAATATATGTAAACTCTTATGAAGAGCGAACGAGGGACTGGCCTGATGACTTCGCGGCAACCTTCAAGTTTCATTGAAAAGGTGCCAAATCCTGCAAAGCAATTGCTTTGATAAATAAGAGAACGTTAAGATTAAAGTTAAGTCTTTCTGTTCTCTTGAGCAGAAAGACTTTTTTATTTGTTAACGGATCTCTATAAACAAGAGTCGAACCGATCAAAGGAGGGATGAAAATGATTTCCATTCGAAATTTGAAAAAAGTATTTACATTAAAAAATGATTCTATCAAAGCGGTAGATTCAGTAACGTTAGACATAGAAAAAGGGGAAATCTTTGGGGTCATTGGTTATAGCGGAGCAGGTAAGAGTACATTTATTCGCTTACTCAATCGGTTAGAAGAGCCAACAGCAGGTGAAATATTAATTAATGATGAAAGGATTACTTCACTATCCCGGGAAAGTTTACGTAAAGCACGCCAAGAGATTGGCATGATTTTCCAACATTTTAATTTATTATGGTCACGCACAGCAGCAGAAAATATCGAATTTCCCCTAGAAATAGCTGGCGTTCCAAAAGATAATCGTAAAGAGCGAGTTCAAGAATTGATAAATTTAGTAGGATTATCCGGTCGAGAAAATGCTTATCCCGCACAATTAAGTGGAGGGCAAAAACAACGGGTTGGTATCGCTCGCGCTTTAGCGAACAATCCAAAAGTGTTACTTTGTGATGAGCCGACTTCAGCATTAAATCCAGATACAACGAACTCTATTTTGGAACTGCTATTGGATATTAATAAAAAGTTGGGCATTACAATTGTATTAATAACTCATGAAATGTCTGTTATTCGAAAAGTGTGTGATCGAGTCGCAGTCATGGATGATGGAGAAGTCGTAGAGGTTGGGGAGACTTATGATGTGTTTACAACGCCACAACATGAAACAACGAAGAAGTTTGTTGAACAAATTACAACAGATGAAGCCTCAGAAGGGAGTTTATCCTCCATCTTAGAAAAGATTGATGACCAGGGAGAATTATTACAACTTCATTTTATTGGAGAAGCAACTCATCAAATTTTAATAAGTGATGTGGCGAAAAAGTTTCCTGTCCAAATAAACATTCTACACGGAAAAATTACCCATACGCAAACAGGTGTATTAGGAAAAATTATCATTCATATGACCGGAGATCCAAAAGACATTGAGCAAGCCAAACAATTTATTATCGATGCTTCAGTAGATATAGAGGTGATTCAACGTGCCGATTGATTTAGCAAATTTAGATGTTTGGAAATTAGTTGAAGCAACTTATGAAACGTTTTATATGACGTTAATCGCCTTAGTTGGAGTTCTTATTTTTGGAATTTTGCTAGGCTTGTTGTTGTTTCTAACGGACAAAGGTGGTATTTGGGAAAATCGCTTCGCTTATATGGTAACAGCAAGCATTGTCAATGTGTTTCGAGCGATACCCTTTATCATTCTTATTTTACTCATTTTCCCCTTTACTATTTTTATCGTCGGAACGATAAGAGGACCAAATGCAGCTTTACCTGCATTAATTATCGGTGGAGCTCCTTTTTATGCTCGATTAGTAGAAATTGCATTAAGGGAAGTCGATCAGGGGGTTATCGAAGCGGCCCAATCGATGGGAGCAAAAACAAGAACAATTATATTTAAAGTACTACTGTCCGAATCTTTACCAGCCCTTATTTCGGGATTGACAGTGACAGCCATTGCTTTAATTGGTTATACAGCGATGGCGGGTGTGATCGGAGCAGGAGGTCTTGGAAACTATGCTTATTATGCAGGTTTTCAACGTAGAGATTTTCCCGTTGTGTTTGTTTGTACCGTACTCATTATTATTATTGTCTTCATTTTTCAGTTTATTGGTGATTATTTTGAGAGAAAAGTAAATAAAAGATAAGGGAGATAAAAAAATATGCGAAAGTTTATATTTATTGTATTGACGATAACATTGATTACTCTTGTGGGTTGTGGAAAAGAACAAGAGGAAAACACGATAGTTGTAGGTGCAACAAGTATTCCCCATGCTGAAATTTTAGAAGAAGCAAAACCAATTTTAGAAGAAGAAGGAATTACGTTAGAAATTGAGCCTTATGAAGAATATGTTTTACCAAATGATGACTTAGCTAATGAAACATTAGATGCGAACTTCTTCCAACATATACCTCATTTAGAACAGACGATTGAAGATACAGGTTATGATTTAACACATATCGGTAGTATTCATATTGAGCCAATGGGAGTTTATTCAAAGGGTATTCAGTCAATTGACGAAATTGATAATGGTACAGAAGTTGTATTAAGTAATTCTGTTGCTGATCACGGAAGAATACTAAGTTTGTTTGAACAAAATGAATTAATTACTTTAGATGATAGTGTTGAGCCTGCAAAAGCGACGATCGATGACATTATTGATAATCCAAGAGATTTAGTTTTTTCACCGGATTATGATGCGGCATTTTTACCAGAGATATATGAAACTGAAGAAGACATTCTCGTCGTCATCAATACAAACTTTGCGATTGAAGCAGGATTAAAACCGACAGAAGATGCGTTATTCATAGAAGACGAAGAATCATTATATGTAAATGTCATTGCCGTTCGAAGTGAAGATAAAGAACGTGAGGAATTAAAGAAGCTAGTTGAAGTTTTACACTCTGAGGAAATTACGAATTTTATTTTAAAAGAATATGATGGAGCCGTTGTTCCTGTTAAATAAACGTTCACACCTCTCTCAAAAAGTGTTGTCTACTGTTGAGAGAGGTCTTTATTTTTTCTTGAATGTTTCCTAAAACTCCTGTACAATTTTAGAGATGAAATAAATGACTAAGGAGTGGAGAGAATTGGGAAAATTACATGTGCTCGACCATCCGTTAATCCAGCATAAAATCACGCATATCCGAGATGTAAATACTGGTACGAAAGAGTTCCGTGAATTAGTTGATGAAGTTGCCATGTTAATGGCTTTTGAAATTACAAGACATTTGCCCCTGGAAGAAACGAAAATTGAAACCCCGGTGAAAGAGACGACATCCTATACATTATCTGGAAAGAAAATCGGTTTGATACCTATTTTACGAGCTGGATTAGGTATGGTTGATGGAATGCTAAATTTACTTCCAGCTGCACGGGTAGGTCATGTTGGATTATATCGCGATCCGGAAACACTACAACCTGTTGAATATTACATAAAGTTACCGAAGGATATTGAGGAACGAGAATTAATTGTCTTAGACCCAATGCTCGCCACCGGAGGTTCAGCGAATGATGCGATCGAATCGCTGAAAAAAAGGAATGCTAAAAATATTAAATTAATGTGTTTAGTCGGTGCCCCCGAAGGCGTTGAGCTCATTCAAAAAAATCATCCAGATGTTGACATTTATTTGGGTGCCCTTGATGAAGGTTTAGATGAAAGAGGATATATTATTCCAGGATTAGGGGATGCTGGCGATAGGTTATTTGGAACAAAATAAGTTAATGATTATATAAATGCGAAAGAGCAGGTTTTGTACCTGCTCTTTTTTTATGTATGAAAATCATGATTCTTTCAAAACATAATGGAAATTAATTCAAGAGGAGCATGATGAAAATGGTACGCAAAATTTGTCTAATGATAATTAGTGTTTTCTTCACTTTACTACCCGTCCAACCGCTAGATAATCAGAAGGATATTCCCGTCATTTTACAAGTTGATGGTCATCCCCAAGAGATAAAACAAACGATTGAACAAGACTATCCGCGTGCAACAGTTATCGAAACTTATGAGAAGTTGTTTCATGGAATTGCTCTTCAAGCTCCTTTGTCACATATAAAAAAATTAATGAAAGAACCATTCGTATCTGCTTCTTTTCAAGTAGCAACATATCAAGCAGCACCTGTCTCGGTAAACACAAAGTTCGAGGGTGAAATGCCGAGTGAAATAAATTCGACGGATTATACGGGAAAAGGTGTAAAAGTAGCTGTTATTGATACAGGTATCGATTATTCTCATCCTGATTTATCGGCTAATTTTAAAGGAGGTTATAATTTTATTCATTTAAATGATGATCCAATGGAAACTTTACCAACAGAAGGTCCTCCGACAAATCATGGAACACATGTAGCAGGTATAATCGCGGCTAATGGGGATATTAAAGGTGTAGCACCAGATGCTGATATTTATGCATACAAAGCTCTTGGGCCCGGTGGTCAAGGTACATCTATCCAAGTGATGGCAGCATTGGAACGGGCTGTTGAAGATGGGGTAGATGTGATCAATTTATCCCTTGGAAATTCTATTAATGGTCCGGATTTTCCAACGAGTATTGCCGTGAATCGGGCTGTTGAATTAGGTGTTGGAGTCGTTATTGCTAATGGAAATGATGGCCCAGATGAATGGACAATCGGTTCACCAGCGACCGCACAAAAAGCTCTTTCGGTTGGAGCGAAGCAAAGTCCTCTAACGATTCCTTATGTAAAAGATCCGTTAACAAAGGAAAAAATCATTCTTCAAACATTTCCAACTGAAGTTTCTTGGGATTTAACGAAAGATTATCCCCTATTGGTGGCTGATGAAGCTAAACGGCCATTTAGAGGGAAGATTGTGCTCGCAACGGGTGAACATAAAATCCTCTTAGAGGAAATTATGCTGGCGGAATCAGAAGGGGCCGTTGCTGTTATTATAAAAGATGATGCTGATGGTGAATTTATTAGCCAATTACAAAATCAATCTCTTCAAATACCTGTAGTAACAACTAGTGAGGAACAGTTTAAGAAGTTACTAGAAAAAGCAAAAGATGAGCATTATTTTATTCAGACGGGAACAGAGGTTCAAGGAGAAACAATTGCCTCTTTTAGTTCAAAAGGTCCTGTATTAAATGAATGGACAATCAAGCCAGATGTAATTGCTCCAGGGACGAATATTTTAAGTACGGTTCCTGGCGGGCATGAAGCTTTTTATGGCACGAGTATGGCGGCGCCGCATGTAACAGGAATGATAGCTGTTTTAAAGGAAGCTAAACCGCATTGGTCAATGGAACAAATTATTCAATCGATTAAAACGACGGCACAACCCCTTGAAAATGAGAACGGACAAAAGATTAATCCTATTGCCCAAGGAATGGGGGCTGTTCTACTAAATGAAGCACTACAAACGAATATTTTAATTGATGAACCTTTATTATCCTTTGGGAAAGTAGCCAAATTCAAGGAAAAGCGAACAAAACAGCTAATGATAGAGAATCTTTCGGGAGAGGTACGCAAAATTCATTTCCATCAACCAAAATGGCAAAAAGGCATCACATGGGAGCTGCCGCAAACAAAAGAGATTGGACCAAAACAAAAGGTAACCTTACCACTCCATCTACATATTACTAAAAGTTTCATATCCGAAGATATTTTTCAGGATTGGCTCGTGATGACGATAAATCGTGAGGAATTTCATTTGCCTTTTGTATTTATTAATGAGCAAGAAGATTATGAGAAAGTAATGGGTTTATCCGTTTATCCAAAGCCCTTTGTTAACGAAACTTATGAATACCAATTTTACGCAACAGAGCCTTTTTTATCCTTGGAGGTTGAGTTATTTCAACCAATTACACTCTTACATGAGATGACATTGTTTCATCAAGCAGATGTTGAAAAAGGGTTAAACAAAGGGGAGGTGCAAGTAGATTTGTCGAATATAAAAGGAGAGTATATAGCAATGATCACGATTGTGACCGAAGAGGGAGAAGTGCGAAATTATGAAACAACATTAGTTTTTTAAAAATATTCTTTTTTGTATGTATGAAAGGGATTTTCTTCATTAAAATTGTCTGTGACAACGTTCTCAATCCATTCGACAGTAAAACAGACAAATTATTGACAACATACATCCACTAATGTACACTTGTTTAGTGTAGTATTATTAGGAAGTTATGGCTAAAAACCATATGAAAAATGTAAGGAGTAGAGTGGAATGGAAGAATTTGCGCGTATGGAAATACGCCAACGAAAATGGATGCTCTATCTCTTAGCTATTTTTCTGTTTGGAGCTGCCATAACCCCTTACGAACGTTTTTTTCTCGGCCTTCTAGTTGGACATGTTGTCAGCTATTATGGTCTGCGTTTACTGCAAAATCGAGCAAAAGCTTTTGGCCGGTTGGCAGTAGATGGGAAAAGGACGTCAGGATTAGGAACGTTTTTTCGATTGATTGGAGCAGGGGTAGCGATTTGGCTAGCCTTGAAATATGAAGAAAAGATACATATTATCGGAGTTGTTCTTGGATTAACAACATCTTATGTCGTTATGATTATCGATTATACGATATACTCTATTCGTCAATCAAAAATCGATTAATGTTTCTAATAACTTCCACCATCCATCTGTAAAAGAAACCATTTAAAAGAGTAAAAAGGGGTGATAGAGTGGATACTAAAGCACCAATTATTGAAAATTTATTCGGCATTTCTTGGCTTTCTGTTGATTTATCAAACATCATCATGATCACCCTTTCAGGGATTATCGTGTTTGTTATTGCTGTATTAGCAAGCCGGAATTTACAAATGAAGCCAACAGGTGCCCAAAATTTTATGGAATGGATCGTAGATTTCGTAAAAGGGCTTATCAGCGATGCGATGGATTGGAGAACAGGAAAGGTGTTTTTACCGTTAGGGTTAACAATCATCTTTTTTATTTTTATTAGTAACGTCGTAGGAATGGTAACCACGATTGTAGTGAATGACGTTTCATGGTGGAAATCACCAACGTCAGATCCTGGTTTAACATTAACCCTCGCAGGTTTAATCGTTGTACTTTCCCATTATTATGGGGTGAGAGTCAAAGGCTTTAAAGAGTACGGAAAGGATTATTTCCGCCCTACTCCAATTATGTTCCCATTTAAAATTATGGAAGAATTTACAAATACTTTAACGTTAGGTTTACGTTTGTTTGGAAACATATTTGCCGGCGGAATGTTAACATCAATGATCGTTGGCTTAGGAACACTAACCGTTGGTTGGTTCGTACTTTCTGTTCCTTTAATGCTAGTATGGCAAGGCTTCAGCTTGTTTATTGCAGGAATTCAAGCCTTTATATTTACTCTTTTAACGATGATTTATATTTCAAATAAAGTAAATGAAAGTATGTAGCAGATTAAGAAATTTATTTTCTTAACTTAAAATAAACATTTATGAGGTTAATTATAAAAGGAGGAAAATGTAATGGAAGCATTAGCAGCAGCAATTGCAGTAGGTATTGCCGCACTTGGAGCGGGATTAGGAATTGGTAACATCGCAAGTAAAACAGTAGAAGGGATTGCACGTCAACCTGAATTACGAGGACCTTTAACAATGACGATGATCATTGGTATTGCTTTCGTAGAAGCTATTCCAATTATGGCAGTTGTTATCGCATTTATGGTCTTATAATATTGTCTATTTAATAGATCATGGCGGAGTTCGTTTCCATAGTAACTTCGCCATTCCTTTATGGTGGAAAGATGCTCTTAAATAATAGGCAATTATCGTGAAAGGAGTGGAAACAGTGCAATCACTAGATTTAGTCCTAGGTGCCGTAGCCAATTGGGATATCGGTAGTATGATATATATGCTCGTGTTTTTCATTGTTCTCCTAGCATTACTTAAAAAGTTTGCCTGGGGTCCTTTAATGGATGTTATGGAGGAAAGAGAAAAACATGTAGCTAGTGAAATAGAAGAAGCAGAAAAAAGTCGTAAGGAAGCAGAAATTGCGGCGAAGGAAGCTGCCGAACAATTACAGCAAACGAGACAAGAAGCTCAATCAATTATTGAGGAAGCTCGTGAGGCAGGAGTTCGTCAAGAGCAAGAAATTATTCGGGCGGCTCGAGAGGAAGCAAGCCGATTAAAACAATCTGCAAAAGAAGATATCGAAAATGAAAAGGAAAAAGCGCTTCAAGCATTACAAGAGCAAGTTGCCTCATTATCTGTACTCATAGCAAGCAAGGTCATTGAAAAGGAAATTAGTGAACAAGACCAAGAGAAGTTAATCGAGGAGTATATTAAAGAGGTAGGAGAAGAGCGATGAGTGTAAATGTAATTGCAAAGCGCTATGCAGAAGCTCTTTTTCAAATCGGTAAGGAAAAGGATACGTTAGATACACTTGTTGAGCAATTCACACTAGTAAAGAATTCCTTCCATGAGAATGAGCAAGTGATTGTCTATTTAAAACATCCAAGAATTCAAGAAAAGGAAAAACTATCTTTTATTAATAAAACATTTGATCAATTTGAAACAGTCGTTATTAATACATTAAAATTACTTGTTGAACGACATCGAATTGAAATGATACCTTCAATCATTGAGCAATTCATTTCGATTGTTCATGAAGAGAAGGGAATTGCAGAAGTAACTGTTCAATCTGTTCGTGAACTTACAGATAAAGAATCAAAACATTTAAAAGAAAAGTTAGCCAAACGATTTGAAAAAGAAACTGTTCGAATTCATAATATTGTAAATCCTGAAATTTTAGGTGGTTTACATATTCAAGTAGGAAACACGATTATTGATGGAACGGTTCGAAGTAAATTACAGAGAATGGAACGAAAAATTACTTCTGTAAACAAACAGTGATAGGGGTGAAATGGTATGAGCATCAAAGCTGAAGAAATTAGTGCGTTGATAAAACAACAAATAGAAGACTTTGATTCAGATATAGAAGTAAGCGATGTCGGTACAGTTATCGAAGTTGGTGACGGGATTGCCCGTGTCCACGGACTTGATGACGTTATGGCGGGAGAACTTGTTGAGTTTTCTAATGGGGTTATGGGAATGGCCCAAAACCTTGAAGAAAGCAACGTTGGTATCGTCATTTTAGGACCGTATGTCGATATTACTGAAGGAGATGAAGTGCGTCGAACAGGGCGTATTATGCAAGTACCTGTAGGAGAGGAGTTATTAGGACGTGTTGTAAATCCACTTGGTCAACCAATTGATGGACGTGGAACGATTGAATCGTCAAAAACACGCCCAATTGAAGCACAAGCACCAGGGGTTATGGATCGTAAATCTGTCCACGAGCCACTTCAAACAGGTATTAAAGCGATTGACGCTCTCGTACCAATCGGACGAGGTCAGCGTGAACTTATTATTGGGGACCGTCAAACAGGGAAGACGACGGTAGCGGTTGATACAATTATTAACCAAAAAGATGAAGATATGCTCTGTATTTATGTAGCTATCGGACAAAAGGAATCTACAGTCCGAAACACAGTAGAAGTGTTACGAGATCACGGAGCATTAGACTATACAATCGTCGTAGCAGCCGGGGCATCGGATCCTGCTCCATTGTTATATCTTGCTCCTTATGCAGGTGTGGCGATGGGAGAAGAGTTCATGTACAACGGTAAGCATGTTTTAGTCGTCTATGATGACTTATCTAAGCAAGCTGTTGCCTATCGTGAACTTTCACTATTATTACGTCGACCACCAGGACGAGAAGCATTCCCAGGAGACGTTTTCTACTTACACTCTCGTTTATTAGAACGAGCAGCAAAGTTAAGTGATGAGCGTGGGGGCGGATCATTAACAGCTTTACCTTTCGTAGAAACCCAGGCTGGAGATATTTCCGCTTATATTCCAACGAACGTTATTTCGATTACAGACGGACAAATTTTCTTACAGTCTGATCTGTTCTTCGCCGGTGTAAGGCCAGCGATTAACCCAGGACTTTCTGTTTCACGAGTCGGTGGGGATGCACAAATTAGTGCGATGAAAGATGTTGCTGGAACATTACGTTTAGATTTAGCAGCTTATCGTGAACTTGAGGCATTCGCCCAATTCGGTTCGGATTTAGATGCAGCTACACAAGCACGTCTTAATCGAGGAGAGCGAACAGTAGAAGTTCTCAAACAGGATTTACATCAACCATTAACGGTAGATAAACAGGTTATGATTATATATGCGTTAATTCATGGATATTTAGATGATGTTCCTGTTGGTGATATTACTCGTTTTGAAGCAGAGTTCCACATTTGGTTAGATGATAACCGAAAAGAATTAATGGATGAAATTCGAGAGACAGGAAAATTACCTGAGGAAGAAAAAGTAAACGAAGCGATTGAAGAGTTTAAGAAAACCTTCATTCCAACAGAATCGAATGAAGAATAAACGAAGATCAACCTTTTACATTGAAAGGGTGGTGAAGAGGCTTGTCATCACTTAGAGATATTAAGGGTCGAATAGATTCGACCCAAAACACTAAACAAATAACAAAAGCGATGGAAATGGTTTCTGCATCGAAAATGACTCGAGCTGAACAAAACACTCGAGCCTATGAACAATATGATCAAAAAATGCAAGAAGTCGTAACAAACATTGCTAATAGCAGTATCGACATTACCCATCCTATGCTTGAAAGACGCGAAGTTAAGAAGACAGGGTATTTAATCATAACGTCTGATCGAGGACTCGCCGGGGCATACAATAGTAATGTCATACGCCATTTACAAAAAGTAATTGATGAAAATCATAGTTCTACGGAGGAATATACAGTAATCGCTGTTGGCCGCGTAGGTTATGATTTTTGCGAAAAGCAAAATATTCCTGTATCTAGAAGTGTCATCGGTTTAGCTGATCAGCCAACATTTGCAGATATTCAAGATTTAACATCTGAAACGGTGCAAATGTATATTGATGAAGAGATTGATGAATTAAACATTATTTATAACAAATATATTAGTGCGATTTCACAAACAATTGATGAGAGACAGTTACTCCCAATTGTGGACATTAAAGATGAAGATGCAGTTGTTAAAGAATATGAATATGAACCAGAACAAGAATACATTTTAAATTTATTATTGCCACAGTATGCAGAAAGTTTAATTTATGGTGCGATACTTGATGCAAAAGCAAGTGAACATGCTGCAAGAATGACGGCTATGAAGAGTGCTTCAGATAACGCCGAGGAACTTATCGGAGAACTTACTTTATCCTATAACCGAGCCCGTCAAGCAGCAATTACTCAAGAAATCACTGAAATTATCGGTGGAGCATCAGCACTTGAGTAGTATGTTGAACTTTGTTAGGAGGGAAAATGATGAGCAAAGGTTACGTTACACAAGTTATGGGACCCGTCGTTGACGTAAAATTTGAAGACGACAATCTCCCAGATATTTATAACGCCTTAACTGTCATGATAAAAGCGACAGAAGAAGGAGAAGAAGATACTCAACTTACTTTAGAAGTTGCCTTACACTTAGGTGATAATTCAGTACGTACAATTGCGATGGCTTCTACAGATGGATTACAACGAGGAATGCCAGTAACGGACACCGGCAGTACAATTTCAACACCAGTAGGTGAAGAAACACTCGGTCGTATTTTCAACGTTTTAGGTGAGAATATTGACCATGGTGAACCACTTTCGGAAGACGTACGTCGAGATCCAATTCACCGTGAAGCTCCTGAATTTGAAGATTTATCAACTGAAACAACAATTTTAGAAACGGGAATTAAAGTTGTTGATTTATTGGCGCCATATATTAAAGGTGGAAAAATCGGATTGTTTGGAGGAGCGGGAGTTGGAAAAACAGTTCTCATCCAAGAACTAATTAACAACATCGCTCAAGAACACGGTGGTATTTCCGTATTTGCCGGAGTTGGAGAGCGTACTCGGGAAGGAAATGACTTATACTTTGAAATGAAGGATTCTGGTGTAATTGACCGAACAGCAATGGTTTTTGGTCAGATGAACGAACCACCAGGAGCCCGAATGAGAGTTGCTCTTACAGGTCTTACGATGGCAGAGTATTTCCGTGATGAAGAAGGACAAGACGTTCTCTTATTTATCGACAATATTTTCCGCTTTACCCAAGCAGGTTCTGAAGTGTCGGCCCTTCTAGGACGAATGCCATCTGCTGTTGGTTATCAGCCAACTCTTGCAACAGAAATGGGTCAATTACAAGAGCGTATTACATCGACAAATAAAGGTTCAGTTACATCTATTCAGGCAATTTATGTACCAGCTGACGACTACACAGACCCAGCACCAGCGACAACCTTCGCCCACTTAGATGCGACAACGAACTTAGATCGTGGATTATCTGAACAAGGAATTTATCCAGCAGTTGATCCATTAGAATCAACATCCAGAGCTCTTGATCCAAATATCGTTGGGGAAGAACATTATGAAGTAGCAAGCGAAGTACAGAGAACCTTACAGCGTTATCGTGAACTTCAAGATATAATCGCTATTTTAGGTATGGATGAATTATCTGATGAGGATAAGTTAATCGTTGCTCGTGCAAGACGAGTACAATTCTTCTTATCACAAAACTTCCATGTTGCTGAACAGTTTACAGGTCAGCCAGGATCTTATGTACCAATTGAAGAAACAGTACGAGGGTTTAAAGAAATTTTAGAAGGAAAATATGATCATATTCCTGAAGATGCTTTCCGTTTAGTCGGTACAATTGATGAAGTTCTTGAAAAGGCAGAACAAATGGAAGCATAACATTGATAGTATGAGTGGAACATTAGCTTACTCATAGATTGAGGAGGATGACAATGGGAGCACTAAAAGTAAGTGTTGTTACTCCTGATGGACCCGTTTTGGAAGAAGAATATGAAATGGTAAGCTGTAAAGCTGAAGACGGTGAATTAGGTATATTGCCTGGTCATATTCCATTAGTCGCACCCCTTGATATTGGTGCTGTCCGTCTTAAAAATGGTGATGAGCAGGAACTTATCGCTGTCAATGGCGGATTTTTAGAGGTCCGACCAGATAAAGTAACAATCCTTGCTCAATCTGCCGAAAAACCATCAGAAATTGACTTAGAACGAGCAGAAAGAGCCCGCGAGCGAGCGGAGAAAAGACTGCAATCTGAGCAAGATGATATTGATTTTAAGCGAGCCGAACTTTCATTAAAACGTGCCATGAACCGAATTACAATTGCACGATAATACCAAAACCTCTTATGACATTGACGTTGTAAGAGGTTTTATCTTTTGTTACAACATGC
>Ga0209487_1001576_pt1 | contig 19103 bp, 13 predicted proteins | sample Poulit2012_FD_187524 | JGI IMG/M metagenome (GOLD analysis project Ga0209487, IMG submission 187524) | Agricultural soil microbial communities from Georgia to study Nitrogen management - Poultry litter 2012 (SPAdes) (version 2) | ecosystem: Environmental > Terrestrial > Soil > Agricultural land...
ATTGCGCACATATGGTTATGACTTTGTCGTTAGTATTGAGCATGAAGATCCAATCATGTCTATTGACGAAGGATTTTCACTAGCAGTTAAAAACTTAAAATCAGTCTTAATTAGAGAACAGCCTACTGACATGTGGTGGGCGTAAGATTAAATAACAAATCGTGTAGAGAGATTGTTTCCTCTACACGATTTTTTGTTGCTGAAATTTAAGTGAAAACTCGAATAAACCACTGTTTCACTTGAATAAAGGAGAAAAATACTCGAATCATTCACAAATTCACTTGAATGGTGCATCTAAATACTTGAATCAGTCACAAATTTACTTGAATATAGTATCCACCTAAAAACGGTATGAAAAATTAAATATCACCTTTAATAAAGTCGGCTGCTATTTTAAAAATAAAGAAGGATTTTTAAATTTATTGTCGAATAGAGTAAATAGCCTAAATTAAATAATGAAAAAGGAAGTGTTATTAAATATGATTGTGAAAAGTCGAGATCCCTTGTTAGAACTGTATCAATATGAGGCATTAATTAGAAGGTTGCCTCAGTATCATAAAATGAAAGAGAAAATTCAAGCGGATTATAAAAAGAAAAGAAGAGCGCTAAGGGGTGAAAAAGAAGTAGAGTTTCCATTAAAATTTTTGGAAGAACAAGATTATCTAATTTTACACAACTTAAGAATTGAAGATAATAATGGTTTTTTTCAAATAGATACGCTAGTTATAAATGAAAGGTATATCCTTATTTTAGAAATTAAAAATTGGTATGGAACAATTTTATTTGGTGAAAATGGACAAGTAACTAGAGTAGGTGATGATGGAAGAGAGGAAGGTTTTCCAAATCCAATCCCCCAAGCAAAGCTTCAAAAACATCGGCTCCAAAAATGGCTGAACAAACAAGTACAATTAGAAATTCCACTTCATTTTTTCGTTGTCATTAGTTTTCCCAGTACAATCATCAGATCGACTTCGCCTAAATATCCAATCCCAAAAGGGGTCATCCATAATAGTAATCTCGCATTTGAAATTGAAAAATTAAAAGACGTCTATACGATACAAAAAGCAAAAATGAATGTACTTATCAAATGTTCCAAACAATTAATCAAGGCGCATACCCCAATATCAGAAAAATTATTAGGAAAATATAATGTATCTGTAGATGAACTATTAAAAGGAGTTTATTGTTCAAACTGTTCTTCACTACCAATGACAAAAATCCATGGAAAATGGTTATGTGAAAGATGTAATTATAGGTCTGCGGATTCCTATATTGAAAGCTTAAAAGATTACCAACTACTTATCGGAAATTACATTTCAAATCAAGAAACTAGAGATTTTCTGAAGCTTGATTCGCCTTATGTTACCAAAAACTTACTACAGCAGGGTAATTTCAAAAGAATTGGAAACACAAGAGCGCAAAAATATGAGCTGAATTTTGAATGGCTCGAATAATAATGAAACTGACTTGAATGGGGATCCGTTTCACTTGAATGAATGCCAAATATACATGAATCAAGTCAAAATTTACTTGAATGAGCTAAAAAATCCCATAGACCACGAATCGTTAATCTTAAGAAAGAAGTTAAATGTGGTAAAATAGTCTATATTGGATTGTAACTTGTATAAGAATAGAGGGATATTTATTTTTGAGCTTTCATTAATTTCTTGGGTCATAGTCGTTTTATGTGCAATTTTTATTGGATTTTCTAAATCAGGCTTACCCAATTCAGGAATATTAGTTGTAACCGTTTTAATGTTTATATTTCCAGCAAAGGAGTCAATTGGAATTCTCCTTCCGATGCTCATTGTTGGAGATATCTTTGCAGTCATTTTTTATCGAAGAAGTGTCGTATGGAAATATCTAATTTCATTAATGCCTTGGGTTTTATTAGGAACAATCCTCGGGTTTATCGTATTAAATAAAATAGATAGTGATCAACTAAAGCCAATTATAGGTTCGATCGTATTAATTATGATTACTATTCATGTGTGGCGTAATAGACTAGGTGAAAGATTCAACGACCTATTACCACAGTCAAAATGGTTCACTTCGTTTATGGGGATTTCCGGTGGGTTCACATCGATGGTTGGAAATGCTGCTGGCGGCATTATGACTATTTACTTTTTAGTGAAAAATATACCTAAACGTGAATTCGTAGGTACGTCTGCTTGGTTTTTCCTTATTGTAAATTTAATTAAAGTTCCATTTTATGTTTATTTAGGGTTAATTAACAGTGCTTCACTGTCTTTCAATGCATGGTTAGTGCTTCCGATTGTTTTAGGAGCCTATATTGGATCAAAAGTTTTACCATTTATTCCACAAAAGGTCTTTCAAGTTCTTATTCTAACACTCGCAACAGCTGGAGCTGTTAGATTGTTGTTTTAATATTGTTAACTAAATAAACTAGATTAGATATGAAAAAACATAGTAAAAGGACCACGGAGAGGGTGGTCCTTTTTTCATGATTAAACCTTGACAATTACACCAAATATTCGTATATTAACATTAAGGTTATCGTTAAGCTAATAGAGGTGGTTGGATAATGGATAAACTAAAACAGGAAGTGGAAAAGGAATTAACTGAACATATATTACCTTTTTGGATGAGTTTGAAAGATGAAGAAAACGGTGGTTTCTATGGAATGGTTGACTTTGACTTAAATACACATAAACAAGAAGATAAAGGTGGTATTGTTACTGCTAGGTTTTTATGGACGTTTTCAGCAGCATATCGCGTTATAAAAGATAATGTCTATTTAGAATATGCAGATCATCTTTTCGATTTTCTAGTTAATAAAGTGTATGATAATGAGCAATTAGGATTGTATTGGCTCGTAGACTATCAAGGAAATCCGAAAGATACACGTAAACATGTTTACACACAATCATTTGGTATTTATGCTCTAAGTGAATATTATCGTGCTACTAAAAATGAATCAGCATTAAACATGGCAATTAGCCTATATGAATTAATAGAAAACAAAGGATTTTCCAAAGATTCAAATTCGTATATGGAAGAGTTTGATAGAGAGTGGAATCCAGTTCCAAACGAAATGTTAAGCGAAAATGGAGTACTAGCTGAAATTACAATGAACACACATATACATGTGCTTGAGGCATACACGAATCTATATAAAGCATGGCCAAATGTAAAACTAAAAGAAAGATTAAAGAATTTACTAGAAGTTCATTATCATAAAATATACAATCAAGAAACTAAATTCTTACATGTGTTTTTTGATAAGGAATGGAATAGTTTATTAAATATGAAATCATTTGGACATGATATTGAGGCAAGTTGGTTAATGGATGAGGCAATCAAGGCACTAGATTATCGCGATGATGATTATATCCAAATGGTTGTAGATATTGCTTACAATATTGCAAATTATGCCATGCAGGATGATGGCTCCCTAATTAATGAAGAACTGAATGAAATTATAGATCCCACAAGAGTATGGTGGGTGCAAGCAGAAGCTATTGTAGGATTTTATAATGCCTATGAGCGAACAGGAGATCAAAAGTTTTTAGATTTAGTTCATGGCCTATGGGACTATACGAAAAAATATATGATTGATGAACGCTCTCAAGGAGAGTGGTACTGGTCTGTAAATGAACAAGGAGTCCCTGCGCAAAGGAATATTGGTGATCCGTGGAAAGCGTCTTATCATAATGGTAGATTTTGTTTAGAAATAATGGAAAGGATGTCAAATTGATGATACATAAAAAATATTATGAACTAGTAGAAAAACAAGAAAAACTAATTACAAAAGAAAATAAAGTCGATGAAAACTTTTATAACGGCATATATGACCGCTATGAAAATCCAGTGATCACACGCCATCACGTGCCAATACACTGGAGATTTGATCTTAATAAAGAGACGAATCCACTCTTTATAGAAAGACTTGGTGCAAATGCTACGTTAAATCCAGGTGCAATTTACTTTGAAGGACGATATTATTTGGTTGTGCGTTTTGAAGGTGATGATCGTAAATCAATCTTTGCACTTGCTGTGAGTGATAATGGGGTCGATAACTTTAGGTTTATCGATGCTCCACTAACGTGGGAAGATATTGATGAAAACGAAACTAATATGTACGACATGAGACTTGTTCAACATGAAGACGGTTGGATTTATGGAATTTATTGTTCAGAAAGTAAAGATCCGGTTGCACCAGCACATGACACATCAACTGCATTAGCGCAAGCAGGACTTGTTCGCACAAAAGATTTAAAAAGCTGGGAACGTCTCCCAAATATCAAAACCAATTCCCCTCAACAGAGAAATGTTGTACTCCACCCAGAATTCATTGATGGTAAATATGCATTCTATACACGTCCACAAGATGGATTTATTTCAACGGGAACTGGTGGAGGAATTGCGTTTGGACTAAGTGATGATATTTTAAACCCTGTTATTGACAATGAAAGTGTGATTGACGAGCGGGTTTATCATACTGTTTACGAAGGGAAAAATGGCCAAGGGCCTGCCCCAATTAAAACTGATCAAGGTTGGATCCATATTGCTCATGGTGTTAGAAATACAGCTGCAGGTTTAAGATATGTTTTATATGTATTCGCGACTAGCTTAGAAGAACCAGATAAAATCATTGCCAAACCAGGCGGCTATTTTATGGCACCATTTGATAATGAACGTGTTGGAGATGTATCCAATGTTCTTTTCTGTAATGGCGCAGTCGTCAATGAAAATGATGAAATATTCATTTACTATGCTTCAAGTGATACACGTATTCATGTGGCAACAACAAATGTTGACAGATTAGTTGATTATACATTTAATACACCAACGGACCCATTGCGGGCTTTAGTAAATGCACAGCAACGTAAGGACCTTATTGAAAGAAATAACGAACTAATTAAATAAATTAAAGTAAAACTGTTCACCTTTAGGATAAAAAGATTGTGAATATACTTAAATTAAAGTAAAATTTAAGTAATATTGGTGTGCAGGAGGCAAAATTCATGAAAAGAAACGTAACAATGAGAGATATCGCAGAAAAATTAAATGTTAGTAGTGTTACAGTTTCAAAGGCACTTAATGATAAAGAAGGTGTAAGTGAAGAGTTAAGAGAAAGAATAAAGGAAGTTGCCGAAGCAATGGGGTATCGGATTAATGCTGCAGCAAAATCTATGCGAGATGGACATTCATATAATGTGGGGGTAATCATTCCAGAGCGGTTCGCTGGAATGGCACAATCCTTCTATTTGCAAATGTATCAATATATTTCTATGGCATTAGAAAGATATAATTATTCGGGAATTATGCATCTATTAACGAGTGAAGATGAAGAGAATAACCGTTTGCCCAAAATATATTATGAAAAAAAAGTAGATGGTTTTATTGTTCTAGGTCAAACGCACAAGGGATATTTAAAAGCGATTAAGAATGCAAATTTACCTATTGTTTTCTTAGATTTTTATGATGAATTTGATGATGTCGACTCGGTTATTACTGACAATTTTTTTGGTGCATATGAATTAACTAACTACTTAATCCGACAAGGACATCAAGAAATTGGGTTTATTGGAAACTTATATTCTACAAGTAGTATTCAAGATCGTTTTTTAGGATACTATAAATCACTATTAGAGCATAATTTAAAAATAGATGAGAACAATATTGTTGATGACCGTGACGAAAAAGGGGCATATATCGAAATTGACTTACCTAGAAAGCTTCCTTCTGCATTTGTTTGTAACTGTGATCAAGTCGCACACAATTTAATACGGAAATTAAAAGAAGAAGGTTTCAATGTTCCCGAGGATTGCTCCGTTGTAGGCTTTGATAATGATATTTATGCCACAATTACAGAACCTAATCTAACAACGGTGGAAGTTGATGTAGAGGAAATGGCCAATACGGCTGTTAGATTTATAGTAGAGAAACTTAAAGATCCAACCGTGAACTACGGACGTGTATCGGTAAAAGGAAATATTATATACAGGGATTCAGTAAAAGCAAGGTGAAACTTACCTTGCTTTTATTTCTGTTAACTTTTTAAGGAGATGATTTTTTGGATAGTAAAGCTTTTGCATTTTTTAATACAATATATAAATATTTCCAAGTGAGTTTTTATTTTTGGATTTATTTATTAAAGGGTTTGGTAATTTATAGTTTGATTCCTGCTTTTTCGGCTCTTTTGTTGACGATGAAACAATTACACAATCAGGATAAAGTAGAAGAAAACCAGATAAAAATTATTTTCACTAAACACTTCAATACATTTAAACAATATAAACTTGTTTCCTTTATCTACTCAATCATAGCTATTACTTCTTTTTCCTCACTATATTTACTTAATCGTTCATTTTCCAGTTATGCTTTGCTACTTACAATACTCATTATTTATACATTAGTTATGACTGTTCTCCTGTTTACATACACAATCTTTTATTTAGGAAGTGGAGATATTGAAATGAAACAGGTTGTCGTTATTTCATTTGTATCAATGATTAAAAACTTTGGAAAGTCGGTGATGGTGCTTATATTTATAATCGCTTTGTTGATCTTAGCATATTATAATTTTTTTCTGTTCATGATAACAGGTCCTTTTCTTTATGCAATCAGTGTTAACGGGACTTTAAACTCAATTGCAGATAGGAAATAATTAGTATTTTTTGAGAACTTTATAAAAAAGATTGACATGTAAGCGTAGACATAGTATTATTCAATTAAGCTTAACGTTAACTTAATTTAAACGAAAGGGGATGGTTGGTAGTGAAGTTAAGAAATGTACTAATATTAATTGTTTTATTATTCTTTGCAGTAATGTTTGTCGGTTGTTCAAATGGTAATGAGAAAAACGAACCACAAGACAATGGCAATAATGTTCCATCAGAAGGGAATGCAGGAGAAGATACAGGTAATGCTGGGGATAATAATGAAGATCCTACTTCAATTGAGGGGGACATTACAGTTATTACGAACCGTACAGATATTGTTGATTCAGTGTTTCAGGATTATGTAGCGGACTTTCAGAAAACGTATCCTAATGTAAACGTTGAATTTGAAGCGTTAACAGATTATGGTGGGGAGATTATGCCGCGAATGAACACGAAAGAGTATGGGGATGTATTACTCATTCCGACTGAGATCCCAATAGAAAATATCCCTGATTATTTTGAACCTTTAGGCGATTTAGCTGATATGGGCCAAGAATACCGTGGTGTAGAAGAGAGAGCGGTGGACGGAAAAGTGTATGGTATTCCTATTGCGATAACATATACAGGTATCGTTTATAATAAAGCAGTTTTTGCAGATGCTGGTATAGATGAACTTCCAACGACTCCAGAGGAATTCATTGATGCACTACAAAAAGTGAAAGACAATACAGATGCAATCCCAATGTATACAAATTATGCCGCTGGTTGGCCGTTAACACAGTGGGAAGGTGCTGTGACAACTGTAGCTGGAGATGTTACTTATGCAAATCAGGTCATGCTTACAGAGGAGAAACCTTTCGACCAAGGTAAACCACATTATGATTTATACAAAGTGATGTATGATGTAGCAGAAAAAGGGCTAATTGAAAAAGATCCTTTAACAACAGATTGGGAAGCATCAAAAGTAATGATGAATAATGGTGAAATTGCAACGATGGTACTTGGGTCATGGGCAATTGAACAAATTGAAGAAGCTGGCGAAAATGCGGAAGATATCGGTTATATGCCGTTCCCAACAAATGCCGACAAAGTGATTTTCCCATTAGGTGCAGATTATAATATTGCAGTTAATAAAAACAGTGACAATAAAGAGGCTGCATTGGCATGGTTATACTACTTCACAAATGAATCGGGATACGCTGTTGAACAATCAGGTGGAATAAATGCAGCATATGATGTTCCTTTACCTGAAGATTTAGCTGAATTTGAAGAACAAGGAATCGAGTTTTCATTATTAGAACCAGCTAAAGAAGGAGAAGAGGGGCTACTTGATGAAATTGATAAAGAATCCGAGGTAGGGTTATGGTTAGAAGATAAAAAGAAAATTCTTATAGAAGCTGCAATAGGAAATCGAGATATGACTTATGATGAAATTATGGATTCCTGGAATGATGCATGGAGCACGGCGGCGGAAAAAATACTAGATTAATCATGTTAAATATTTGAAGATAACTATTCTAGCAGAGAAAGCGTACAGAAACTTGCATACGCTTTCTTCTGTAATTACCAGCTAATTAATTTTTGAAATACGGGAGGATTATATGAGAGTATTTAAAAAGGTATTTATTGTTTTTGCTATAGTATTATTAATAACTTCGCATGGATTATCAATGTTTACTAATAACCAAGTGAATGCAGCCTCGAAGAAGATTGATATTGTTGATTCTAATGCATCTAATTATACAAAAAAGTTGTTTGCGTTTTTACAAGATATGAGCGGGGAAAAAGTGCTTTTTGGTCAACAACATGCTACGGATGAAGGTTTAACATTGAAAGGCAAAGGAGCCCGAGTGGGTTCCAAAGAATCAGAGGTATACAATGCTGTAGGTGATTATCCAGCTGTTTTTGGTTGGGACACAAATAGTTTAGATGGAAGGGAAAAGCCAGGTATTGCAGGTGACCCCGAACAAAGTCGTAAAAATCTTGCTGCATCAATGAAAGCTGCACATGAACTTGGTGGGATTATTACATTAAGCATGCATCCAAATAACTTCGTAACTGACGGAGCCTATAATGACACGACAGGAAATGTGGTAGAAAACATTTTACCTGGTGGTTCAAAGAATGCCGAATTTAATAAGTGGCTTGATAATATAGCAGCCTTGGCACATGATTTGAAAGATGAAAATGGTGAAGCAATCCCTGTCATTTTCAGACCGTTTCATGAGCAGACAGGTAATTGGTTCTGGTGGGGCTCCCATACGACAACAACTGAACAATATAAAGCTATTTTCAGATATACAGTGGAATATTTAAGGGATACAAAGAATGTTCATAATTTTCTGTATGGCTTTTCACCAGGCGCTGGACCAGGTGGAGATAAGGAAAGATATTTAGAAACATATCCTGGTGACGATTATGTCGATATTTTTGGAATTGATAAGTATGATGATAAACAAAATGCAGGATCTGATGGTTTTCTAAAAGACATGATTGCAGATTTAAGGATGATGGTAGAACTTGCAGAAGAAAAAGGAAAGATAGCAGCCTTTACTGAATATGGTTATAGTCCAGAAGGAATGAATAAAAGCGGCAATAACCTTGAATGGTATACTAAAGTTTTGGAAGCTATAAAAAATGACCCTGTTGCGAAAAAAATAGCTTATATGCAAACATGGGCAAATTTTGGTTGGCCGAATAATATGTTTGTTCCATATAAAGATATAAATGGTGATCTTGGTGGCGATCATGAACTTTTACCAAATTTCAAAGAATTTCATGAAGACGAGTATACAGCATTCCGTGATGATATAAAAGGATTCTATAATCAATACGGTAATATCGAAACAGTTACTAAAGATCCGTTTATGCATGTAGTCTCGCCAGTAAATGGCATAACAATTACTGAAGACACAACAAAAGTTCGTGTGAAAGTCCTAAATGATAAGCCAAGCAAAGTAGTTTATGTGGAAGATGGGTCAGATATAGAACATGAATTAACATTGGATGATGACGGTTATTATTCAGCAGATTGGTCACCAGCAGCTGCGGCAAATGGATCTTCTACTGAATTAACGATTAAAGTAACGAAATCAGACGGTACAGAATTTGAACAAGAAACAGTAAAAGTGTTTGTTAAAGTTCCAGAAATGGCACTGAAAAAGTTTACATTTGATGAGGATATTGACGGCATTAAAACGAATGGAGCATATCCAGACGAAATTAGTGTTGATCTTGCCCATGTAATACTTGATGGAAATGGGATGTTGCAAATCAATGCAGCTGGTCTTGAAGAAAGTCAAACATGGCAAGAGTTGAAACTTGAGCTTACGGATGTTTCAGATTTCAATCTTGCGGCCGTTAACAATGTGAAGTTCGAGGCTCTTGTGCCAGTTTCGGCAGGTACAGATCATGCAAGTCTATTGGGAGTTGTACAGCTTCCACCAGATTGGGATAATAAATTTGGTGAAATGACAACGGGTAAACAGTTTTCAGAGCTGGAAAGAGTAACAATAGATGGAGTTGAATATGCGAAGTATCCAGTATCAATTGATATAGATAATGAGGAAACTTCACAAGCCGCAACAAGTCTTGCTATTTCGCTAGTAGGAAAAGAACTCAATTTAGATGGAGCGGTATACATCGATAATATAGAACTAAACAAAACATTTACTGAAGCCCCAAGTGATCCTTATTTAGTAGATGACTTCGAAAGTTATCTTGGAGATGATGCATTACTTAAAAATAAATATATTTCACAAGGGGATGGCGTAAAAGTATCATTAAATTCTGAATTTAAACATGAAGGAAACTATGGTCTACAATACGACTATACATTAGGTTCAAATGGTTATGCTGGTACGACTAAAAGCTTAGGTGGAGTTGATTGGTCTGAAGCAAATCAACTACAGTTTTGGATTAAGCCTGACGGTAAAGGCCAAAGGCTAAACATTCAATTAATGATAGATGGCAATGGCTTTGAGGCTTATCGATATTACGAAAGTACAGATCCTGTGCTAGAAACAATAGACTTTACTGAGTTTGTGCCCGCAGCTTGGGCAAACCAAAACTTAAAAATCACGAAAGAAAATTTAAAAAGCATAAGTAATTTTTCTATATATGTGGATGCCGACGATTCATCACATGGCGGAGGAACACTGTATTTTGATGATATCAAAGTAGTGCATGATTCTAATACGTCTGAAGTACCAGATAATGGAGAAATAGAGGAACCAACACATGGTCCTGTGTTATTCGATTTTGAAAATGGAGTAGATGGATGGCATATTGGCTATGATGAAAATGACACAACAGAACCTAAAACAGTGGAAGAGAATGCCATCAATGGTTCAAGTTTAACAACCACATTTCTATTAAATAGTGGTAAATTTAGTTTGCAAACTACGAAAATTAACAACCTTTCAGGTGAAGAATATTTAAGTGCTAAAGTGAAACTATCTGATGGTACAGCTGACGCTAAAATGTATATTCAAACTGGGCAAGATTGGCAATGGGTTGATAGTGGCGTGGTAGAGGTTGATGACAATGTCCATGTAGTAACCTTATCACTTACTGATGTACCAGACTTAGATCATGTTCAAGCCATTGGGCTAGAAGTTATACCTACAAGTGGGGAAGGAACAGCCTCCGTTTATATTGATGATGTTTCACTCTTTGATTTGAAAGAGGAAACTGTGGATCCAGAAAAGCCCGAGAATCCAGATTTAGAAAAACCTGGAGAAGAAGAGGAGGGGGCTAAAGTGCCAGGGGATACTGAAAAAGAAAGAGAAGATCCTAAGGATAAAGTAGACCCTAAACCTGGTCATACAAATGGTAATAATGATACAGATAATTTAGAGAATGATCCTACCGTCACCCCTGAAATATCGGATACAGATAAGGAATTATTAGACAAAAATAAAGATGGAGAAACGTTACCAAAGACTGCCACAAACGTTTATAATTGGTTGGTGCTAGGTATCATAATATTACTCGCAGGTTTTGCTGCTTTAATAATTTGCAGAAAAAAGACTGTTATATAAACAATGTAAATCCCTTAGTAGATATTTATAGAGTTATCAACTAAGGGATTTAGTGTAGATAAATATAGGTGACTGTTCTTTTATTAAAAAAACACTAAGTAAATCTATTGACAGGTAACCGATTTCAGTATATCATAAAGTTGTTAGCTTAACGATAACCTAACAAGAAAAAGAAGGGGATGTTAGTAAATGAAGTTCAGAAAGTTATTGATGGTAGCTCTATTAGCGCTATTGGCTATTTTCGCTGTCGCTTGTTCTAGTGGCAATGATAATAACGACGGAAATGATGCTAATACAAATAAAGACGCTGATACAAGTTGGAAAGATAAAGATCCAGAGGACATAGAAGGTGATATTACGGTAATTACACAACGCACAGATATTGTTGATACTGTATTTCAAGATTACGCAAAAGAGTTCCAAGAAATTTATCCGAATGTCACGGTTAATTTTGAAGCATTAACTGATTATGGTGGAGAAATTATGCCACGTATGAACACAAAGGAATATGGTGATGTTTTATTAATTCCAGTTCAAATTCCTATCGAAAATATTCCGGACTATTTTGAGCCATTAGGGTCACTTGAAGATATGGAAAAGGATTATCGTGGAGTAGAAGAAAGAGCTGTCAATGGTACGGTTTATGGAATTCCAATTGCTGTCACATATACAGGAGTGATTTACAATACAGCTGTATTTGAAGAAGCTGGGATTGATGAACTTCCAGTTACACCAGAAGAATTTATCGATGCTTTGCAGAAAGTAAAAGATAATACAGACGCGACTCCATTATATACGAATTATGCAGACGGCTGGCCATTACCTCAGTGGCAAGGAGCTGTACATACAGTTGCTGGAGATATGGCTTATTATAACCAAGTAATGCCAAAAGAAAAGGATCCATTCTCAGCAGGAAAACCACATTATGAACTATATAAAGTGATGTATGATGTGGCAGAAAAAGGTCTAATTGAAAATGATCCATTAACTACTGATTGGGAAGCTTCTAAAGTAAGAATGAATAAGGGCGAAATTGCAACAATGGTGCTTGGTTCTTGGGCATTAGAGCAAATTCAAGAAGCGGATGAATCTGGGGAAAATATTAGTATGATGCCATTCCCAACTAATGCAGAGGAAGTTATATTTCCTTTAGGTGCAGATTTAAATATCGGTGTTAATAAAAATACTGAACATAAAGATGCTGCACTCGCATGGGTAGATTGGTATATTAATGAGTCAGGTTATGCAGTAGAAGAAGCTGGTGGTATTAGTGCGTCATTTGCTGTGGACCTTCCGGAAGATCTAGCAGAGCATGAGGCAAAAGGAATTCAGTTCCTACTTCAAGAACCAGCTAAAGAAGGAGAAGAAGGATTACTTGATGAAGTAGATAAAGAATCTGAAGTTGGTCTTTGGTTAGAGGATCGTAAGAAAATATTAATTGAAGCGGCGATAGGTAATAGGGATGATACTTTTGACGAAATTATGCAGAAGTGGAATGAAGATTGGAACGCGGCTGTTGAAAAGTTAGTGGAAGAGTAAGTTTAAAAAAGCTTTTTGTTATATATAAAAATGAGTAGAAAAGAAAGTGACTGTTACTTCTTTTCTACTCAGCATTTCTAGGTTTCTAGGAGGGTAAGATAATGTTTAAGTTTTCAAATCTATCATACAAAGCACAAAGAATATTAATAATACTTGCTTTCTCAGCAATTCCAGTCATCTTACTAATTACCTTCGCATATTTACCTGTATTTAATATGTTTTATTACAGTTTTACAAGTTGGGATGGGTTTGGTAAAAAGGAATTTTTGGGTCTTGAGAATTATATTACCATATTTACAGACCCTGAATATTTTTCAGTATTTAAGGTTAGTTTATATTATTTTGTTGCAACATTTGTTCAAATGGGTATCGCCTTGTATTTTGCTACTATATTAAGCTTTAAGGTAAAATTTGAGAACTTTTTTAAAGGTGTATTATTTTTCCCGTACTTATTAAATGGTGTTGCCATTGGATTTATTTTCTTGTTCTTCTTCAGACCAGAGGGGACATTCGATACAATTTTAACGGCAATTGGATTAGGTGATCACCTTCAATTATGGTTGGGGAATCCTGATTTAATTAATATATCTTTAGCAGGTACATCTGTATGGAGGTATATGGGCTTTAATTTCATTATTTTCTTAGGTGCTATCTCCTCAATTAGTAGTGACATATATGAAGCAGCTGCAATAGATGGGGCAAATAGATGGCATCAATTTAGATATATCATTCTTCCAAGTATTAAGATGATTGTTCAATTGAACTTAATACTAGCCATCAGTGGTGCATTAAGTGCCTTTGAAATACCTTATATTATGACTGGTGGTGCAAATGGCAGTAAGACTTTCGTTATCCAAACTGTTGATACCGCCTTTAAATACGGAAAAATAGGACTTGGTTCCGCAATGGCAGTTGTCTTACTAATGATCGTTATTGTCGTTACACTAATTCAAAAGAAATTCTTTGGAGAGGAGTCCTAGAAATGGATAAATTTAATAAATCATTAGGTGCGATATTTAAATATGGTTCACTCATTCTAGGCGGTTTTGTAGCGATCATACCAATCATGGTTATTTTCTTTGCTTCATTTAAAACAGGTACTGAATATACAACAACTGGCCCATTAACTCCTCCAAGTGATTGGAGTAATCTAACGAATTATTTACGTGCTTTTACAGAAGGAAATATGTTAACAGGTTTTATAAACACTGCAATTATATTAGGTATTTCGATTATTGGATCAACTTTAACCGGATCAATGATTGCATATGTATTAAGCCGATTTAAATTTAAAGGTAGTGCATTATTAATGGGTGCATTCTTATTAGCTACTCTTATTCCAGCAGTTACCACACAGGTTGCTACTTTCCAAATCATCTCTGCCTTAGGACTTTTTAATACAAGGTGGGCAGCGATTGTGTTGTATTTAGGAACAGATATTATTGCTGTTTACATATTTTTGCAGTTTATGCAGTCAATATCTAAATCACTAGATGAATCTGCTATGTTGGATGGTGCATCTTATTTTAGCATCTACAGAAGAATTATTTTGCCGTTGCTAAAACCAGCGATTGTTACAGTCATTATTATTAAAGGAGTAAATGTTTATAACGATTTCTATACACCATTTCTATATATGCCTAAGACCAGTTTGCATGTAATTTCAACCGCACTCTTTAAATTTAAAGGACCATATGGATCAGAATGGGAAGTGATTAGTGCAGGGGTAATGATCGCGATTATTCCAACATTGATCATATTTATTGCCCTACAAAAGCATATTTATAATGGGCTTACACAAGGGTCTGTGAAGTAAATAAAGTTTAGAACTACTAAATAAGCTATGTCAAATGCAATAAATTACTAGAATATTCAACAAAACTGCATGTTGGAATGATATAGCTCTAAATACATATTATTAAATTCATTAAAGGAACTAGTTTTGAATGTTCTATGAAAGTAGGTATGAAATGGAATTTATTAAAGGCTTTACATTTGGTTGGGATAGTAAAAAAGGTGATTTTAAAAAAGATGCCGCTAAGGAATCGTTAAGATTAATGAAAGAACGTACTGGTAGCGAATATGTCATAATTTCATTAGCTGCACTTCAGGATACTGCACAATCGGTGGATATTGATTACCATGGTTCACATATGGTGGAAGATGATGAATTGATTGCAATGATAAAATACGCAAGGACTCTAGATTTAAAAGTAATTTTAAAGCCGACAGTAAACACGCGTATAGGTACTTGGCGCGCCCATATTAATTTTTTTGATATGGATGTTCCTTGTGAACCAAAATGGCATGAATGGTTTGAAAGTTACACAACATATCAACTTCATTATGCCAAAATTGCGGAACAGACTAATTGTGAAATGTTTATTGTAGGTTGTGAAATGGTTCAAGCAGAAAGACGCGCGGAGGATTGGCGTAAATTAATAGTCAATGTCCGCAATGAATATACAGGACTAATTACTTACAACACTGATAAATACCAGGAGGATCATGTAAGTTGGTGGGATGCTGTAGATGTGATCTCGTCAAGTGGTTACTATCCAATTGATGATTGGGATAACCAACTTGATCGTATAGAAAAAGTGGTCAAATCACATAACAAACCGTTCTTCTTTGCCGAAGCTGGTTGTCCAAGTCGTGAGGGCTCATCTTTTATACCAAATGATTGGGAGTTAGAAGGTGGAGTTAATTTAAAAGAACAAGAAGACTTTTACCTTATGATGTTTGAAAAAACGAAACAAAGAGATTGGGTAAAAGGGTTTGGACTGTGGGATTGGAATACATTTTTATCGGATAAAGCATCGGCAGTAAATGACGATGGTTATGGTGTTTATGGGAAACCAGCAGAAAAAGTCATCCATGAATTTTACTCAAATATCTAATTGGTTTTACATGACCCAAGTTATTAATGCTTAATTATAGTTAGTGCTATTTTTATGAGAGGAAGGGTCGTTATATGGGGGGAAACAAAAGGGTTAAGGAAAGAGTTATGGCTTTTTTTAAGAGAAAGAGAAATCCTATAAATAAACAACGTAAGTTTGAGATTAATTCCTTATTCAATAATTTTACGATTGGGAAAAAATATGGTATTGTGTTTGCTGTTTTTATCATTTTGTTTCTTATTTCTTCTTTATTTACAGGTAATGCTCTAAGAAGTGTAATTAAATCTTCATCTGAGGTTGAAGAAAAAAGTGATGGAGCAATCGATATTATGGAAATGGCCTCTATCTTTAAACAAAAGTATATTATCATTTCAGATATATTAACAGAGCAGCATCCACAAACAACCGCTGAAGATTATGAATCACAAGGTAATTATTTTAATGAGTTAGCGAATCACGTGGAAAAAAAGTTAAGCTCTTCAGAGGAACAAGGGGTTCATGAAAAGATAATGATCTACAATGATCAGATGGATGAGCTATTTAAAAATGAGATTATCCCAACAACAGCGGAATATAGAGAAAATAATGAACGTGTAGATATTTTTGTTCAAACAGATTTACAAAACAAAGCATCAACTCTACGCAATTACACAGTTAATGAATTACATGAACTACAAGAGATGATGATTGAAGAAAGAACGATTATAACAGAAAAAATGACCAATCAATCGAAGCGTAGTATCATTTGGATGATCATTATTGTCGCAATCACACTCGTCAGTTCAGCTATTATACTTGTACTAGTTAATCGAATGATTACAGGTAGATTAAGACAGGCTGTTGATTTTTGTAAACAACTTGCAAATGGAAAATTAAAGGGCAATCGATTAAGTGCTAAAGGAAAAGATGAAATTAGCGAAATAGGTTTAGCAATGAATGAAATGGCAGACACTTTACAACATTCTATCTCACAGCTGTTACATACGACAGAAGTTGTTACGACAATGTCCCGTGAATTAAAAGAAAATGCAGAAGTGACAACAAAGGTGAACAACCAAATTACCGAAACAATTGTTGAAGTTGCAACAGGATCGGAAGAACAGGTTCGTAGTTCACAAAGATCAAATGAGACTGTCCAAGCAACAAATGCAGAACTAACTGCGACAATCGCTCAGATTCAGGAAACACTGCAATTGACAACAAATACGAGCGATCAAATTGAAAAGGGTTCAAGTTATGTCAAAGATGCTGTGAGTCAAATTGAACATATTCAAACAACTGTTGACCAAGTCGCAGAAATTATTGATTCGCTTTATAATAGGTCATCAGAAATTCGTTCAATTGTTGATTTAATAAATTCAGTTTCTAGTCAAACAAATTTATTAGCGCTCAATGCTGCAATTGAAGCTGCCAGGGCAGGAGAACATGGTCTAGGATTTGCGGTTGTAGCTGATGAGGTAAGAAAGTTAGCAGTTCAAACTGCAGAAGCTACAGACAATATCCAGGCATTAATTAGTGCATCAATTGAGGAAACTGAAAAGACGGTTACTGTAATGGAGAGCAGTACGGCTTCAGTAAAACAGGGTGTTGAAAAAGTAACTGAAGTTGGGCATGTGTTTGAAGATATATTGCATTCAATACAAGCATTGACTGATCACAATAGTCATGTTGGGCAAACAATTGAAAATACAAATCAAAATATGGATGTCATGCTTATTTCTGCTGAAGATATTATTCATGTTTCCGAACGATCTTCCGAAAACATTGAACAAATAGCAGCAGCGACCGAAGAACAAAATGCTTCCATGCAGGAATTACTTGCATCATCAGAAGAATTGGCTGTGATGGCGGACTCATTGGAAAAGGCATTTGAGAGTTTTGAAGTATAAGAAGAGGAAATGCATACCTTGAAAAATATGATGGGTCTTATGTTGTGAATTTCATAATACGAATTTATACCCTCTTTGATACTGTATGTTGTTTCGTTGAACCTTTCTCAACTATATAATGTGTCGGAACGGTTGGATTTCGTAATTATAAAATTCACTTTATAGAATGATAAAAAGATTCCAATAATTTATTGGGATCTTTTTAATGATTAACTTTGTATGTAGTTAAAGTGCAAATAACATTTGATAGGAGAATATTTATGACTTATAAACCTTGTAATCCAAATGCAACTAAAGAAGTAGTCAATGTTTTAAATTATTTACATAAAATATCCGGTAATGGGATCATTACCGGACAGCATACGAAAACTAAAGCACAGGAGGAGTTATTATATATTAACAAAGTGACAGGTAAGCTTCCTGGATTATGTGGTTTTGAATTGCTTGCATATTCGCCGAACATCAATTATGAACAAACTGATGAAGAATGCTTGAAGGAGGTTAAAGAAAATAAAAATACACTTGAAGAAGCATGGGCCTGGGCAGAGAAAAAAGGGCTTATTACATTTACGTGGCATTGGTTTTCGCCACTAGGTGGCCAAAATAAAGCATTCTACTCAGAACATACTGATTTTGATGCCAGAGAAGCTTTGATTGAGGGAACACCTGAAAATGAAGCCTTTATTTCTGATATGGATCATATAGCAGAAATATTAAAGGAATTCCAAGATAAAAATATTCCGATTTTATGGCGTCCATTTCACGAATCTGAAGGTACTTGGTTTTGGTGGGGGAAATATGGACCACAAGTAGCTAAAGAACTATATAGAGTAATGTATGACCGTTATACAAATCATCACAATTTGAACAATCTGATCTGGGTATGGAACTCACCAGTAAAAGAAGGATATGTAGGTGATGATGTTTGTGATGTTATTTCATATGACTTTTATCCACCCAAACATGAACATCATGATCGGGCTCAAGAGTATAATGAATTAGTTCAAATTACCCCAACTAAGAAATTAACAGCAATTGGTGAAATTGGTCCAATACCTAGCATCGAACAATTGTCAAAAACACGCCTTCCATGGGTTTGGTATA
>Ga0209487_1001577_pt1 | contig 19094 bp, 14 predicted proteins | sample Poulit2012_FD_187524 | JGI IMG/M metagenome (GOLD analysis project Ga0209487, IMG submission 187524) | Agricultural soil microbial communities from Georgia to study Nitrogen management - Poultry litter 2012 (SPAdes) (version 2) | ecosystem: Environmental > Terrestrial > Soil > Agricultural land...
CCTCCGCACACACCTCGCGTGCATCGCGGCCTAAACGCTGCCGGGTGTGCAATGGCTATCTCAATGCGCCCGCCGACAAAGTGCTGGGCCGGCACGAGACTTGTGAATCTTTAGCTGATGAAGAGGTCTTTACTGCCTTGCGTCAGTGGCGTGCGCGGGTGGCCAAGGACATCGGCAAGCCAGCCTATGTCGTCTTTACGGACGCGACCTTGCTGTCGATGGCTGAATCCTTGCCATCTGATAAAAATGGCTTGCTGTCTATCTCCGGCGTTGGCCCAGCCAAGATGGAACAATACGGCGATGAAGTCTTAGAAGTGATTTCTTCAGTGCGCACTTAGGCTTGGAAACAGGCCGGGCACTGTGCGTGCGCGCCGACTAGTTGGTGCTGGGATTTGCCGTAAATATCGATATCAAAAAGCTCCCCGGCATAAAAGCGCTTGTGCGGCGCGCCGGGCGGAAAAGGCCGGCCAGTCAGCCAATCAATAATAACCGCTGCTTGCGCGGTTACCGCCGCAAGCACTTGGTCATTAGGGGCGATGATGGTCTCTTCTAGCTGTTCGGTAATGACTGCCCAGCGCGGGTCAAAAGCCGCGCGGTGAAGCTCAAAGCACAAAGGGCACGGACCTTTGCCTTTTAAATGCAAAGGTCCGATAAACCCGCGTGAATCCACGAGCGAAATAGGCATCCACGAACACGTCTCAGGCAGTGAATACAAGGCCGCGGCAACCTTCGGAGTCCGATACAATTGGTCAACAGCTAAAACCACCGTGTCATCTTCCATGGTGGATAAATACACGCCCAGCGCTTCCCAATCCAGCGGTGAGCGCACACCCAAACCGCGGTCAAAGCACATTTTGCGGATAGATTGCGCCAGAGGAGAATCTCCTAGAATCACCACACGCGGGGGAGCAGTTTCTAGGTGCATGATCCGGTACTCCACCAAATCATGTAGCAAGCTGCGTGCCGCCAACATGGACATGCCACCAGCGGCGAAAGCACGCTCCCACTGATACCTGGTACGCGCGCCCTCGTGCTGTCCTGCACGCAAGATTTCTACTAAAGTTTCAGCGTTGTGCGATTCAATGATGCCCGCGCGCGTGGAGTCTAACCCAAACTGAATATGGGTTTCATCGCGTAAAAATATGCCAATATCGGTGCTGAGAAAATACCGCGCACGTTCGCTGATATCTACTGTCATTATGTCGTACCCCCGTTTAAACTTCAGTCTGCCACGAAGTGGAAATGGGCGCAGGATAATATTGACTGTTATGTCGAGTAGTTCTGAAATGCCCGTCAAGGTCATCCGCTCCGCAAGGCGCAAGCGCACGGTGGCAGGACGCATCAACAGCGGAGTTTTAGAAGTGCGGATTCCGGGCTGGATGAGTCAGCGAGAAGAAGCCGAAGCCGTTGCTGACATGCTATCGCGGGTGGCTAAACGCACCACGACGCAGCATGCTTCAGATGAACAGCTGACTCAGCGCGCACATGAGCTCAACGCTAAGTATTTAGATAATCGGGCAACCGTCGGCTCGATTCGGTGGGTGAGTAATCAAAACACTCGTTGGGGCAGTACTACGCTGGCGACAGGAGATATCCGTATCTCTGACCGGCTACAGAAGGTGCCGGATTATGTTCTAGATTCGGTCATTATTCACGAACTTACGCACACGTTTATCCCCGGGCACCCCAAAGAGTTTTGGAACTGGGCCGATAGAGCACCAAAAGCAGAGCGCGCAAAGGGCTACCTTGAGGCCTTCGCGCGCTTTGGTCACATCCAAGAAGATTAATTACTTCTCATCGGAGTCAGAACCGGAGTCAAAATCAGAATCGGATTCACCGTCCTTTTTGTCTTTATCCTCGGCGGCTGCGTCTGTATCTGAGTCAGAATCTACGTCTTGAGCCTTCTTGGTCTCTTCGTCTTCGCTTACACCCGTGTCGCCGCTGCGCAGCATTTCTTCGAGCTTGGCAAACTCGGCATCAAAGTCATCCGAGGGGGCATCGTCAAGCAAGCCGTCAATAAAGGCAGCAGGGTTTTCCAAGTGCTCTGCAGCAGGCAGAAGGTCTGGGTGGTCCCAGACGTGGTCACGCTTGTCCACGCCAACAGCGATGGTGGAGCGGCGCCACAACTCTGCTGCGGCTTCAACCTTTGGCGCACCAAATTCGATACCGACAACCTTGGCGAAAGCCTTTTCCGCAGAGCCGCCAGAGTTACGGCGGTTTTGCCACGCACGGGCCATCGCTGGGGTCGAAGGAATGCGCGAGCTAAGTGCCTCATTGACGACGTACTCAACCCACCCTTCGACTAGCGCCAGTAGGGTTTCCAGGCGCGCTACGGCAGAAGCATTACGGGAGGTAATTCGAGGGCTTAAGTCCATGCCTTGCAGCTTGCCGATGGCATCTTGAATCGCCTGTGGATCACCAGATTCTAAGTTGAGCTCACGGGTTGCTTCCTCAATATGGGAAGTATCAATCTCCAAGCCCATGGCGTATTCCTCCACGGAGGAGACCAGGCGTTCTACCAACCATGGAACGTGCTTGAACAGGCGCTGGCGGGCGGCCTCACGCGCTGCGATGTAAACCAGAATCTCTTGGCTTGGCACCTTCAAATCGCGCGCGATGGACTGAATATTGTGCGGCAAGATAGCCGTGATGCCAGTTGGAGCGACCGGCAAACCGAAGTCAGAGCCGGTAAGGGCCTGGCGGGCTAAATCACCTAAAGCATGACCTAATTGCATGCCGAAATTCATGCCAGACATCTGCGTCATCATGTTGGCAATAGGGCCCATCATCTCGCGGGCCTCCTCAGGCATGGACTCTAATTGCGCATCCGCCATGTGCTGGGCAACAGGGGAGACCATGCGCTTCCACATCGGCATGGTCTTATCCAGCCAGGTCTGCGCATTCCAGGCTTCAGTCGATGCAGAAGCAGTCGGAAGCGTGGTGTGCTCGTCTAACCACAGTTCCGCTAAACGCACGGACTCTTCGACCGCGCGGGTATCTTCAGCGCTAATGGTCTTTTCAGAACCTAATTGCTGGCGTGCAATGCGCTCCGCCATCTCATAATTAACTGGGCCTGAGCCCTCAGGCGAATTCATGGAACTGCCCATGCCAGATAGCATGGCGCCGAACTGATTCAGCATATCGCCTAGGCCGCCGCCACCGGCTCCGCCAAAGTTAAAACCGAATGGGTTGTTATTGCGATTGTTTTCGTCGTCGTCATCATTGTTGAATGAAAAACCGAATCCATTATTCATACTCCCAATGTACCCAGTGTGAGGTGGATATCTCCATGGTGATAGCTACGCTGACAGCGAACAAGGGTAGGGTATTTTGGCGTGAGTACACCGTCGAACCGTCGATTAACCACTTTGGCCTTGGGTGCTGTGCCCATCGTTGCCCTCGGTGGGTTAATGAGCATTGACCATATTCCTGGCACCGATATTTCTCTCACCGTGCCATATGCGGCCCAAGGGCCAGGGCCTACCGTGGATACTTTGTCGAGTGTGGAAGGCAAGGATGTCGTAGAAATCTCCGGCGCCGAAACCTATGACACCTCCGGCCAGTTAAACATGACCACGGTGGCTGTTCGCACGAATATGTCGCTGTCGCAGGCCATTGGCCGGTGGCTGACAACCAATGACACCATCGTGCCGCTGGAAACTGTCATTCCCACCGGTACGTCTTCTGAAGAAATGCAGGAAGCCAACCAACAGGCCTTTGTGCAATCAGAGGCAGCGGCCACCGTTACCGCGATGAATTACCTGGACATTCCCGTCCACGTGGTCGTCGCAGGCGTTATGGATGATTCCGCGGCTGTCGATAGGGTCAAGCCCGAGGACGTGGTTCTCGCAGTAGATGGCACAGAAGTATCCGAGCCTGCCGAGGTGCAAGAACTCATCCGCGCCAAAGCTCCTGGCGATGAGGTCACGTTGACCCTAGAAAACAACGGCCAAGAGCGCGAAGAAACCATTACTTTGGGCGAACACCCCCACGATTCCGAAATCCCGTTGCTGGGTGTGACCATGTCCTCTGCCCCGCGCGATGGCATGAATGTCACCTATAACCTGCAAGATGTCGGAGGACCATCCGCAGGCATGATGTTTTCTTTGGCGGTCATTGACAAACTCACCGAAGACGACCTCACCGAAGGACACTTCGTGGCAGGTACCGGCACGATTTCCGAAGATGGCACCGTTGGACCCATCGGCGGCATTGAACACAAAGTCGAGGCCTCCCAAGAGGCAGGAGCTGAGCTATTCCTAGCCCCAGCCGCCAACTGTGAGGCGGCCACCAGCCGCGATCACGGCGACATGGTCATTGCTTCCGTCGAGACCCTCGACGATGCCATCCACGCCATCGAAGACTTCGCCAGCGGGGCAGAGGTTAAGACCTGCGCGGAATAGTCTTCGCTAAAGCTCAGACTATTCCGCAAAGAAAAGGAAAGCTCAGTTTATCCCGCAGGATCGTAGAGGCCGAGCTCAATGAGCCGGTCTTCGGGATCTTCTTGGTCGGTGGACAGCATCTGCTGCAGGACCAAGCCCTCCTTGTTATCCACCACTGTCAGCACTGCGGTGCTGCCCAGTGTGGACCAGCCCACCACGCGGTCGCCACTGTCTTCTAAGACGGTGGAGCTGCGCAGTTCGGTGAGCACTTGGGTGGTCTGCGTTGCGCGGTTAGAAGATTTAGAAAACTGCATCTGGCCTACTTCTGGGCCGGAGCAGTTGTAGTTATGTTCGCTGCCCACGGAGTCGCAAGAATCGAATTGGGCGAAAAGCTCTCGCGGAGCAATAGAACCGAAGATTTCATAGGCAGCTTCAATATCATCGCTAAAGTCGCTGGCGCTTGCCGATGTCGTCTCTGTCGGCTCGTCAGACTCCGACTCCGAAGGTTCTGCTGAGGTTGTCTCGGTGCTGGATTCAGACGAAGTTTCCGATGCCTCAGAGCTGGATTCTTCTGAAGTCTCGGAGGTCGACTGCGAGGATTCTGCCGCAGCAGAGGTCTCCGGTGCGGGTTCGGGAGCAGGTTCTTGCGTGTTGCCGCATGCAACAAGGGTCGCTGCTAAAAAGACAGCGCCAGTCAGTTCAATGATGCGCGGCTTGCGGGATTTAAGCACGGGAACCTACTCCTGAAAGTAATGCGTGAGATTTGCTTTTAATAGTCTAGACGAATTGCTTAAAGTAACTCATCTGGGTCTTGCTCCAGCCCATAGCGCAAAGCCGCAACAACTCCGGGCGCCACCTCAGGGCCACCGCGCAGCTGAATATCATCTTCTGCAAAAGGACCTGCCTCCGCGAGCTCTTCCTCGGTTGGGCGGATCTGCAACACAGTCAATTCCAAGCCTTCTTCACGCAAACATCCTGAAAAAAGTCTGGCAGGACGTGGCTCTGAATCTGGGGCAGCAGTGTCTTTGAACATAATCTCTTGCGCAAGCACCGCACCTTCAACCTGGCGCGGCCACGCGATGCGCGAGACATATTCCGCCAGCTCTTCTGAACCGGGGAGAATATTTTCTGGCAGGTTATCCTGCACAACCAAGGTTAGCGGCGCGGAGTCATCGTCAAGCTCAATTTGATCAACGACTAATTCGGTCGGAACCAATGCGAAAAGCGTTGGGGGAGCCTCCCAGCCCTCAGCGTGAACGAAGTCAACAGCTTCCATCATCGCTTTGTTTAATGCTTGTTGGTTAAAACCTGGGGAACTCATAAGCAACCTCATTCGTTAGCTAGATGGTACTGGCCTTAAAATTGGCCAACTAATAGACAATTTTGGCATACGATTTGATTGGAGCTGGCGTTGGTTTCACATACAGCCCAACCCTCCGCCCCTATGAAGCGACCGCCCCGCATATTAGCGTGGGTGCTCGGTATCATCGCTGTAATACTTTTCATCGGACCTTTGTTCGTTGGAGTGTATACCGACTGGAAGTGGTTTGGCGCAATTGAGTACCGCGGGGTTTTTAACACCGCCATCATTGCTCGAGTAGTCCTGTTCATTGTTACCGCCATCATCGCCGCCCTAGTCGTATGGTTAGCTGGCTTCTTTGTATGGCGTGGACGCCCCGACATCCTAGACTTAGGTGACTTAAACTCGCCGGTCTACCAATACCGTCAGGCGATTGAAAAGTCAGTCGGAACCTTCCTGAAGGTCCTGCCGCTTCTTATCGGCCTGCTCACTGGCTTTATGCTGCAGGGTTCCTGGCGCACCATTTTGCTTTTCGTCAACGGCACCGACTTCGGGGAAACTGACCCTCAGTTCGGCCTTGACTACGGCTTCTATGCCTTCAAGCTGCCCGTATTCCAGATGATTGTCTCGACGCTATCGATGTTGACCATCGTTGCGTTGATCATTGCACTCGTTGGCCACTACGTACTTGGCGGTATCCGCATTGGTAACCAGGCGGCCGGCGTCAAGGGTTCTTTGTCTAAGCCTGCACGCGTGCAGCTGGCGGTAACCGCTGGTATTTGGATGCTTCTGAAGGTCATCGATTACTGGCTGGCACGCTATGAGTTGCTGTACAACTCCAATGACATGTTCTCCGGTGCTTCGTACACTGATTTGAACGCACAGCTGCCAGCAAAGATCATTCTGATGGTCATCGGCGTCTTCGTCGCCGTGGCATTTTTTGCTGCTACCGTCCTCAAGGATCTGCGCATCCCAGCACTGGCTGTAGTGCTGATGCTGGTCTCCGGCATCGTTATCGGTGGGGCATGGCCAATCCTGATGGAGCGTTTCTCCGTCCAGCCGAACCGACAGGCAAAAGAAGCAGAGTCCATTTCACGAAATATTGAAGCGACCCGCTTTGCTTACGGGCTTACCGATGACGAAGTAACCTACGTCGAAAACTGGGGCGCCGAAGAAGCTTCCGATGAAGACGTCGCAGCGGATGAGGCCACGATTTCTAACCTGCGTCTTTTGGACCCAGACATTTTGTCACCAACCTTTACCCAGATGCAGCAGCTGCGTAACTTCTACGGCTTTGCCGATCAGCTGTCTATGGACCGCTACATCGTTGACGGCGAACTACGCGACTTCGTTGTTGCAGCACGTGAGGTTGACCCTAATGCGTTGCGTGAGAACCAGTTGAACTGGATTAACCGCCACACGGTATATACCCACGGCAATGGCTTCGTTGCTGCGCAGGCAAACCGCGTTGACGAAGTGGCGCAGGACGCGGGTTCTACCCGTGGTGGCTTCCCAGTCTTTAATGTCTCTGACTTGCAGACCAAGGCCGGCGAGGAAGCCGAAGGCGAAGGCGAGACCCTGGATGCTGAATCCGAGTTGGGCATTAACGTTGAACAGCCACGTATCTACTACGGTCCTGTAACTGCTTCGGTTGAAGATGGCGCGGACTATGCCATCGTCGGTGATACCGGCAGCGGTCCCGTGGAATTTGATACTGACAGCTCCAACTTTACCTATGACGGCAAGGGCGGTGTTGACATTGGCAACATGTTCGACCGCGTTGCCTATGCTTTGCGCTACCAGGAAATGAACCTGCTGCTATCCGACCGTGTTGGCTCTGAATCCAAGATCCTCTACGACCGCGATCCACGTGAGCGCGTCGAAAAGGTCGCGCCATGGTTGACCACTGACTCCGAGACCTACCCAGCGGTTGTTGACGGACGCATCAAGTGGATCGTCGATGGCTACACCACTTTGGATAGCTTCCCGTATTCCCAAAGTGAGAGTCTGACCGAAGCTACTGCGGATGCTTTGAATGCCGAAGGTACTCAGCAGCGTTTGATCTCCGACCGTGTTGGCTACATCCGCAACTCTGTTAAGGCGACCGTCGATGCTTATGACGGCAGCGTGGAAGTTTACGAGTTCGATACTGAAGACCCAGTGCTGAAGGCATGGGAAGGCGTGTTCCCAGGAGTGGTCAAGCCAGAGGCAGAAATCTCTGATGAGCTACGCGCGCACTTCCGCTATCCACAGGACATGTTCAAGGTGCAGCGTTCCATCTTGGCGCGCTACCACGTCGATGACCCACGAGTGTTCTTCAACAACGACGCTTTCTGGTCTGTCCCAGCGGATCCAACCGGTGCCGACCAAGAGGACTTAGATCAGCCTCCGTACTATGTTGTTGCTTCCGATCCTGAGACCGGCGAGCCAGCCTTCCAACTGATTTCTTCCTTCCGTGGTCTGTCCCGCGAGTTTTTGTCTGCTCACATGACTGCATCTTCGGATCCGGAAAGCTATGGCGACATTACTGTTCGCGTACTGCCAACCGATACCCAAACTCAGGGTCCAAAGCAGGCGCAGGACGCCATGATGTCTTCGGACCAGGTTGCCCGCGATATGACCTTGTGGCGTGGCTCGAATGATCTGCACAACGGTAACTTGCTGGCTCTACCAGTCGGTGGCGGCGAGATCTTGTACTTGGAGCCGATTTACTCCCAGCGTAAGGACCAGGCTTCTGCTTTCCCTAAGCTGCTGCGCGTTTTGGTCTCCTACAAGGGTCGCGTCGGCTACGCTCCAACCGTGGATGCTGCGCTTGAGCAGGTCGGTATTAACTCCGATGCTGTACAAGATATCGACGTTGTCGATGACGGCGGCGAGACCAGTACTGATGAACAGCCTGCCGATGAAGCACCAGCTGATGAAGAAGAAACCCCAGCTGCACCGCTTCCAGAAAATGCTGATGACGCATTGAATTCCATCAATGACGCATTGACTGGTTTGGAAGATGCACGCGATGGCTCCCATGAGGAATACGGCCGTGCACTGGATGATCTGGATCGTGCGGTTAAGCGTTTCCAGGACATGCAGAAATCGGCAGAACAGGCAGCTGAGTAATCTTTAGATTCACCATATGCTGTAGATGAGTGCGGGCCGCCCCTGAAGAAAAGGGCGGCCCGCACTTTTGCATAGCTATGCATGATTTGGATTTTTATCGAGTCATGTGTAGTGTAGAACAAGTAGCCAACGCTTGAACTTCAAGCAAAGCGCAGGTGAACTTTTAGTTCATTCGTCGCGGGGTGGAGCAGCTCGGTAGCTCGCTGGGCTCATAACCCAGAGGTCGTAGGTTCGAATCCTGCCCCCGCTACTAAGGTCCAATGTCCCCCTCAACTTCGGTTGAGGGGGACATTGGCGTTTCTGGGCTCGCGGGATTGCGGGATTGCGGGATCGGGGTGCTTAAGGAGCACCGCCGAATTCCTCACAAGAAATTGTGGCGTAGCACTAGTGCGGAAGCACCAGCGCTCTGCGTTAGTAAACGAGCAGTGTCACTGCCGTTTAGTTGGTGCCCACTATCCAGGCTTTATCCGCAGCTCCTCGGGAGCACCTTTCAGGCACGCCGGTGAGTTCTGCTGAAGATACCTCGGTCGCTTGCAAGGAGAAACGCTGTCCGATTTTGATGGTTTCGCCGTCGACGGTTACGCGTGGCGGGTGCTCACCGAATTCGGTGTCCGCATCAAATACGAGCATTTCAGGACGGCCGCCTGGTTGAACTGAGAGGCATCCGCCGGGACCGGAAATCAACTTTCCTTCAAGCGTTTTCGAATCATCGTTAACTGAAGACTCGTTGTCTAAACGCAGGAAGAGTACTCCTTGCCCTTCTGCCGTTACGCGCAAGTCTTGCGCATCGCTCACAGCGTCTTGGCTTTTGTCGTCCTGGTCTTCAGCGTCACCGGAGTCTTGTTCGGGTGACGCAGTCTCAGTAACAGTCTCAGTGACGGTGCTAGGAGATGCCTGCTCGGCGGGGGTTTCATCGCTGTTGCTGCACGCAGCAAGCCCAGCGACTAGGAGCGGAGCGATAAGCAATGCGGCCCAACGAGGGGAGGAAATATGGGATTTTCTCATGTCTTCCATTCCATCACACCAGTTGTGTACCGAGGAGATCAGGCGCCTGAGATTAATGCCACTCATCGCGTGGAACTTTACTATTCGCTAAAGCCTGGGCTTTATGTGGCCTCACGTGGGGTGTTACCTGAGCTTGTGGGACGGGAAGAATCGGTTAAATCTGCCCGTCAGAGTCGACGTGCTCGTTAAAGTAGGAACTCGGGGAGAATCCAGTGCGCTTTTTAAATGCGCGGCCAAACGCACTAGCTGTGGAGTAACCAACATGCAGGGCAATGGAATCAATGGGAAAACCATTGAGGATAAGCTGCTTAGCCTTAGCCGTACGTGTTTCCATGCGCCATTCCTGGAAGGTTTCGCCGGTTTCTGTCACAAACGCGCGCTCGATAGTTCTTGGGGAAGCATGAACGAACTCTGCTAATTCGTGTAGTGTACGCGGATCCCCAGGATTATCATTCAGTATCTCCGCAACCTTTCGCGCAGCCGCGGTGTGTGGCCACATCAAGGTGCTGCAAAGCTTGCTCAATTTATCCAACACATACTGGTCGGATTCTCGACGATACTGCAGGAGTGACGTGTCACTTTGGACCATGCCCATGAAATGTTCAGTGAGTTCTTGGTTGACTTGGAAAATGCGTGACTCACGTAAAACTGAGGGAGTAAAGAGCTGTTCCGCGTCGAAGAAAAAACGGAGCAAAACAGCATCGGCATCCACATAAACGTCATGGTCGAAACCTGCCGGCAACCATAACGCTTGCTGCGCGTAGGTACGGAATTTCCCCTCTTTGAGAACGAAGCTGGAGCTACCGCGGTATTGCCAAAACACCATGTGGGCTTTTGGGTGATTGCGGTTGAGGGCTTGAACGGGCCGCGAAACAGGCAGCGTCTTTTTGTTGCCGCTGACTTGTCGGTGCGACTTTTTAAAACTGATGCTTGCGGTCATTGAGCTTTCCTGTGGTCATCAAAGGTTCTTTAAATACTTGAAGTGTCAGCAATGGGCTATTGGTTGACAGATAAAGTACAGCATCCAAGCTTAGCCTGCCCTAACCTTAGTGGGTGAATGTAGTCAGGCTCAAGTAGTGAGCAACGTCTGCCGCCGCGATTAATGGCGGCCTGAACTTTAGGCTGACGTGAATTGACGCTTTAGATTGTGAAAGGAATTCGTGGGAATTCGAATCGTAGCCTTGGGCGGGCATCATGACCAGTCGTGGCAATGGCGGAGTTTCAGACTATGACGACAGCAACTCCACATACACCAGATGCCATGAGGGCATCTCAACCAAGTTCTCTTTTAGAGCGACGCACGATTGGGCTAGCCATCATCGTTGTGGCGCTACTAATAACAATCTGGCTGAGTTTCGCTGTTGGCGCGAATAAGATGCCAATGCCGGAAGTTTGGGAGGGATTCCGCGCGCACGATGACTCCGAAGCAGCCATCATTATTTGGAGTCTCCGCATCCCACGGACTGTGGCAGGTCTTCTCGTTGGGGCCGCATATGGTGTAGCTGGTGCCTTGATCCAAGCGATGACGAGAAACCCACTAGCTGACCCCGGAATTTTGGGTGTTAACGCTGACGCAGGCTTTGCCGTCACCGTTGGCGTCGGAGTATTCGGCATTGGCAGTGTGTCTGGCTACATTCGGTTTGCCTTCATCGGGGCAGCCGCGGCCACTATTTTGGTCTACCTCATTGGTGCAGTTGGTGGAACAGCCAACCCCGTGACCTTGGTACTCGCGGGCGTGGCACTGGCTGCGGTGCTGGGGGGAGTTACGACCTTTTTAACTCTCATCGACCCCGACGCCTTTGAAAGTATCCGCAACTGGGGTCTTGGTTCCATTGCTCGCACGAGCCTGGAAGATACCTTGATGGTCGCGCCTTTTGTCGCTGTGGGGCTTCTTATTTCCATCGGCTTGTCGGGTTCCTTGAATTCCATCGCACTTGGTGATGACCTAGCAGCATCTTTGGGTACCCGCGTTGCGCGCGCACGAGTATGGGGAATCATCGCAGTGACCTTGCTGGCTGGTGGTGCTACCGCGCTTACTGGTGGTATTGGATTCGTTGGTTTGATGGTTCCTCACGTTGTGCGATGGCTTGTCGGCCCCGACCAGCGATGGATCATCATGTACTCGATCTTTGCGGCACCAGTGCTGGTTCTCGCCGCCGATGTTATTGGCCGTGTTATTGCGAGCCCCGGTGAAATTGAAGTTGGTGTAGTCACCGCAATCATTGGTGCACCTGTGCTTATCACCTTGGTACGCCGGCGGAAGGCCAGTGGTCTGTGATGCTCATGAAAGAAAACAATCAGATCGACTACGGATACAGCTCACTGACCATTCGTAATAGATTCTTCTCATTCCGGCTCCCCATTAAAATTCTCACTGTCTCTCTGATATTGGTCATCCTCGGTGTATGTGCGGCTACAGCGGCCGCTACATTGGGTGATTTTCCAATCACGCTAAGCCAGGTAATCCAAGCTATCGCAGGGGTTGGCGAAGAATTCCACGTCCTGATCGTGCGAGAATGGCGCCTTCCAGTTGCTATTGCCGCGGTTGTCTTTGGAGCGTTGCTTGGTTTGGGCGGCGCAATCTTCCAGTCACTAACCCGTAACCCACTGGGATCCCCAGACATCATTGGTTTCGATGCTGGTTCCTACACGGCGGTTGTCCTGTTGATGCTGGTTATCGGCACAACCCAGTATTGGGTCATCGCCGCAGGCGCCATTGTCGGAGGTGCTATCACGGCCTTCGTGGTCTATATCTTGTCGTGGCGCAACGGTGTCCAGGGGTTCCGCCTCATCGTTGTCGGCATTGGTGTCTCCGCCATGCTGACCTCCATCAATTCCTATCTGATTACTCGTGCTGATGTTGACGATGCAATGATGGTGGGCTTTTGGAGTGCTGGTTCCATCAACCGCGTGACGTGGGGCTCGCTAACACCAAGCGTTGCTATATCTGTGGCTATTTTCGGACTCGCCTTAGTGTTCGCCAGGTCTTTACACCACATGGAAATGGGCGACGATACTGCGCTAACGCATGGTTTCAAAGTTAGCGCAGCCCGCCTTGTATTGATTGTGGTCGGCGTTGCCACGACAGCGCTCGTTACTGCAGCTGCTGGTCCAATCGGTTTCGTTGCATTGGCTGCACCGCAGTTGGCACGCCGGATTACTAATTCTCCCGGAGTCAGCTTGTTGTCGTCGGCAGCAATGGGCGCAGCGCTGCTCGCAATAGCACACCTGTTGTCACTCATCATTGCGACTTTTTACCGTCCCATCCCGGTCGGATTGATCACTGTTTCGATTGGCGGTTGCTACATGATTTGGCTGCTCATTCAGGAAGCCCGCCGTTACTACGGCCGAATAGCTTAATCACGAGACAAGGAAAAGAAATGAACGAAAAAATCCACTCGACTTCGTCTCGATTGCGGATTGAAAATGCCACCATCGGCTACGACAAGACCGTTATTAGTGAAGACATCTCAGTTGAGATTCCACATAATTCTTTTACCGCCATCATCGGCCCCAACGGCTGTGGTAAATCCACGCTTTTGCGAGCACTTGCACGAGTCCTCGTTCCGGTCAAAGGACGCGTGATGCTGGACGATCAAAATATTTCCAAGTACAAGCCAAAAGTTGTAGCGCGCGAATTTGGCCTGTTGCCACAGACCTCCCTCGCCCCAGAAGGTATCCGCGTTGTAGATCTGGTGGCGCGGGGGCGTGCCCCGTACCAATCCTTGATTCAGCAATGGAGAAAATCCGATGAAGAGGCAGTTAAAACTGCGTTGGAAGCAACCCGTTTGACGGCTTTAGGAAGCCGCTTCATTGCGGAACTTTCTGGTGGACAGCGTCAGCGTGTGTGGATTGCGATGTTACTAGCGCAGCAAACACCAATCATGTTGCTAGATGAGCCCACGACTTTCCTGGATATTGCGCACCAGTATGAGCTCATGGAGCTGCTGCGTGATTTCCACGAAGACGGCAAAACTGTTGTCACGGTATTACACGACTTGAATCAAGCAGCTCGCTACGCCGACCACCTCATCGTTATGCAGCAAGGCAAAGTCATCACCACGGGCATGCCGCAGGATGTCCTGACCAAAGAGCTGGTGAAGGAAGTCTTTGGCCTAGACGCCATGATTTGCCCTGACCCGGCCACCGGTACACCGAATGTGGTTCCACTGGATCCACGAGCACAGAAAAAGCTGAGTAGTCAGGCAATCGACAATTCGATGTCTCGAACGCACTAGAGCTTCACATACATAGATCACAAGTGAGTTAAACCCCTTTTGTAGGAGAACCAGTCATGGCTAAAAACCTTCGTCCATTAGAGATTTTCCCCATCACCACGCGCTTCTTACAGGTAATTCGCACTGCCGATGTAACCCCAGGAATGCGTCGAATCACCTTGGGCGGTGAACAGCTCAAAGCACATACCGCGGACAATGGCTACCCAGTAGCCGAGTTTCGTTCCGACGGTTTTGATGATGAATTCAAGGTGCTCATTGACCGCCCAGATTCTAAAGAATCAGTAGGCCCCACCCAATTAGATGGCGTCTTGAATTGGCCACGTGGCGAAGGCGCCAAACTGATTCGCACCTATACGGTGCGCCGCTGGGATCCGGAAGCTGGCGAATTGGACGTGGATTTTGTGAACCACGGGGTTGGACCGGCGACTAGCTGGGCACGCAACGTGAAAGTAGGCGAGACCGTCCAGATTGCTGGGCCAAAATCCTCCTCGACGCATCCAGAAAACGCTGACTGGGTTCTGGTGGGCGCGGATGAAACAGCACTTCCTGCAGTTGGCCGTTGGTTAGAAGAGTGGCCTCAAGGCGCACGCGGGCAGGTCTTTATTGAAGTTGAAGAAGAATCCCACCGCCAAGACTTAGTTGTTCCAGAAGGCGTTGAGTTGACCTGGTTGGTACGTCGTGGCGCAGAAGCAGGAACCACTACGTTGCTATTTGATGCCCTAAAAGCCGCCGAATGGTGGGAGGGCACCGTGTTTTCTTGGGTAGCTGGAGAAGCAGGAACACTCACCCCGATTCGCCGTTGGCTACGCAATGAAAAGAAGCTAGACAAAGACCAGATTGAAGTCACTGGTTACTGGAAGAAACAGAAAGTCACCGTAACAGCGGAGAACCCAGAGCTTCCGGATCCCACCGTGCATGAGGACGTGCGCGAAGTGTTCCATGAACTGGCAGAAATTATGCCAGGCTTTGCCCTGCGAGTAGCTGCAACTTTAGATTTTGGTCCTATCTTCGGGGCTTCCGAGCTCACCCTTGAAGAACTCGCGAATCAAACCGGTGCTACACAAGTGGGCCTGTTTAAGCTCCTTCGTTACTTGAAGTCCATCGACGTCGCCGAACAGACTGACACCGGCTGGAAGCTCACAGAACTGGGGCGTGAATTAGACAACGACTATGTCATAGAAGACCTCCATCTCGACGGCTACTTTGCCCAACGAGAGCTCGCTGCCATCAGCGCGCTGCTGGGAGCAGTGAAAGAGGGCACCCCAATTGCTTTCGAGGAAACCCAAGCCCACACAGACCAACGGGTCGAAGCAGAGACCGAGTTTGCCGGCTATGTCTCAGGCGCTCTCGCAGCAGATTCATCCTTTACCGACCTTAAGAGCATTGCCATATTTGGCAGGGGGAGCGAAAGCCTTTGCCTCTGCGATACATGACAAATATCCAGACACAAAAATCCGTATTGTTGCTAGCCAAGCTGAGATTCACGCGATCACATCTCAGGAGGAGCGGCCGGCAAGCATCACGCTAAATACCAACTTTGATGAGGTAGACGCTGTGCTCGTCATAGAAGCCCTTAATAACCGATCTGATTTTGAATCCGTCGCTCTATTGAAAGAAGCCGCGACTCACGGGCGGGTCTACTACTTTGCTCGCGCTCTCAACCCGAGCACCGCACATGACCATGACTTTGAAGATGACCTAAGCTACTTCGCTCTCAACGGCGGAAGTTATCGAAGCGTTGAGGACCTAGACAAACTTTTTAAGGAATCAGGACTTGGTATCCCGCAACGCCGCACCATCGGCTGGGGCGCCACCTTGCACGAGTTCGAGGCCTAAGGCATCACACATGACAGCCACAATTCCTGAACGCAAGTGGGGATGGGGACAAGCACCAGACAACCCCAGCCCACCGCGCGTCACAATAGATGCGGCCTGGACACCGCGTCAGCTAAGTTTCGCGCTCATTCGAGCTAACTGGAAAAGACTGGCCGTAGCGTCTTTGCTGTTGATCATGCATGGAGTAGCCAGCATGCTCATGCCCACCGTGGTCGGGTGCGTGGTGGATGATGTGGCAACTCCCGCCTATGAGGGCTCTAGTTTTTCGGAAATTTCCGGGGCGCTCTACTTCTGGTTTGGAAGTTTGGCTTTTCTTTACCTCATCATGCATGTTTGCTTCCGGCGTGGCAGCAGCACCGGTTGGCTGGCAGTTCAGCGCTCACAATATGAACTGTCGCAGGCAGTTATTGAAAGAGTCCTGTCTCCCTGCGGTTTTGCAGGAAATCAGCGCGCGCCGGGCCAGCTGCTGTCAATAGCAACTGGTGATACTCAGCGGGCATGCCAAGTTTTCTACATCATCGTCTACCCTCCAAGCCAAGTCGCATCCTTGCTCATTGCGGTAGCTACCTTGGGAATTATCAATATCTGGCTCGGGTTGGGAGTCATTGTTGTCCTACCTATCGTGCTCACTCTAATGCACTTGGCTGCGCATCCTCTGCGCGAACGTAGCCTGCAGGAGCAGCACAGCCTGGCTGGTGCGGCCGGAGCCGCTGCCGACTTGGTTTCCGGGTTCCGGGTTATTTCTGGATTGCATGCTGACAAGACTGCGGCGCGGCGTTACGAGCGGTACAGTCAGCAAGCCCTGCGCAGCACAATTTCCGCGCGTAATGCCCGAGCAGCGTTTGAAGGGATCACCACGACTGGTTCGCAATTGGTTGCAGTATGTGTAGCTTTAGCAGCTGTCGTCATGGCTTTCAACGGAATGATTTCCTCCGGTGAGCTCATCACCGCCACAAGTGTTGCTGTCATTATGATTTTCCCGGTTCAAGAATTGGTAGGAACGCTGGGCTCGATGTGGGCTATTTCCCAGGCGTCGACGCAGCGAGTGCTTGAGTTGCTCAATGCTGAATCACACCCAGCCACTGGAGGCACAGTACAACTCCATGGCAACGATCACTTTGTAGCATTTGAGAAGCTCAAGCTAGCTAATGGCAGTATCGATAGCCGCATCGAACCGGATGAGTTTGTGGTCGTCAACCTTACGCAGCCAGCAGCGTCGAGCCTTGCCGATATCTTATCGTTACGTCAAACCCCAGAAGAGGGAGCTTTTGTGGTTGGCGGATGGGATATCACCGCGCTGACTCCAGAAAGTCTGTACCGCCAAGTGATGGTGCTGCCGCATCAACCGGGGCTATTTGCTGGGACTGTATTAGACAACGTTCAGTTCAGCGGGGACGAAAATATCTCCTCGTGCAGAGCCCGAGAAGCACTGGATGTAGCTGCATTCGAGGAGCAGGAACTTCCCGACGGCTTTGAAACGCAGCTTGATGATGGTGCCTGGGGGCTTTCTGAGGGCCAACGTCAACGGATTGCGCTCGCCCGGGCTGTTGCGGCGCGTCCGCCGATCCTTGTGCTCATCGAGCCAACGACGTCGGTGGATGCAGTAACTGAAGCGCTGATCGCTAAGCGGCTGCGTGCCAACCGGGAAGGTCTGTTGACGTTGGTGATATCTGCGAGTGGTGCATTCCATGCACTCGCTAATCGTGTGATCACTTGGCGAGAAACAGACAGAGTTTCCGCGGAGGAGAAAGCGTGAGGAATCAACACCAGCTTTATATTGGGGATCCTTCGGTGAGCTTGGCGTATTTGTGGAAGATGCTTCATGGGCGCCGGCTAGCACTGGCAGTAGTTTTACTTGTCTTTTTGGCTGAATCTGCAACCGCGCTGGTTGTTCCCTTGCTGATTGGAAGAATTATTGATCAGCTCACCTTAAATGGAGTTAGCCAGTTGCCAGATGGTTTCCTGTACATGGGGGCGGCGATCTTGTGCGCGGCATTAGCCGCGGGGCTTTTTGCTTGGGTTGGTGGAGTGGGAATATCGCGAATTACTGAGACCCTCATTGCAGAAATCCGTGAGGAGTATGTCGGTGCAGCACTGCGTCTGCCGCGTGCGACTATAGAAACCACAGGTACCGGTGATGTTGTTACCCGTGCCTCTGATGATATGGCGCAACTGTCAGGAACCATGCCTGATGTGCTGCCACGATTTTTCATCTCTATTTTCACTGTTGCAATGATCGGTGGGACGATGACAACCATCGATTGGCGCTTCTTGCTTATTTTTGTCGGCCTCATTCCTTTATACGTTGTGCATATTCGGTGGTATCTCGATAATGGGCCGCCTATTTATCGTAAACAGCGCGCAGTGGAGTCCACGCGTGGTCAGCACATTTTGGGAACCTTGGACAATATGGACACCGTCAAGGTCCATCAGTTGGCGTCACATCAGTTAGAAAAGATTTCAGTATCTTCCTGGAATAAAGTGCGCTGGGCAGTGCGTACCCGAATTGTGCAGAATCGGCTCTTTGGTCGTCTCAACTTCTCCCAGGCCATCGGGATGATCTCTGTGCTGGCGCTTGGGGTTTGGCTAGCATTTGCCGGTGAAGTGACTCCCGGTGCAGTTACCGCGGCGGCCTTGCTATTTCAGCGCATCATTGGTCTTATTCAAGGCTTGGTTTATGTCATGGATGATTTCCAAGACGCACTAACATCGCTCGGCAGGATCGTGGGAGTAATCAAGCACCCGCAAGAAGAATCTGCGAACTTGAAGCATCGACAAGCACTGCGTCCGGGAGTATTGGTCGGTATTCGCGATATGGACTTTGCTTATCCTCAGGGACATCACGTGCTGAAAAGTATCGATCTGGAGATAATCGCTGGGGAGACCGTGGCCGTCGTCGGTGCAACCGGATCCGGTAAATCAACCTTGGCCGCTTTAATCGCTGGTGTTTATGGTCCGAGTCAGGGAGAGGTTAAACGCAGCATCGATACTGCGGATATCTATTCGCTGTCTCAGGAAACGCATGTTTTTATGGGGACGGTTCGAGAAAATCTAACCCTGGCACAACCTGCTGCTACCGACGAAGAGATCACGCAAGCCTTGTTAGCTACTGGGGCATATTCCTTCGTTATGACGCTGCCAGAGGGACTCGATACCGAGGTGGGGCATGGTGCCCGGAGGCTTGAACCATCGCAAGCACAGCACTTAGCTTTGGCGAGG
>Ga0209487_1001578_pt1 | contig 19093 bp, 13 predicted proteins | sample Poulit2012_FD_187524 | JGI IMG/M metagenome (GOLD analysis project Ga0209487, IMG submission 187524) | Agricultural soil microbial communities from Georgia to study Nitrogen management - Poultry litter 2012 (SPAdes) (version 2) | ecosystem: Environmental > Terrestrial > Soil > Agricultural land...
CCCAAGGGCAAGCTGGAGAACGGCGAGAGCCGGGCGACCTGCGCGGTGCGCGAGACCGCCGAGGAGACCGGGATCGACGTTGTGCTCGGCCAGCCGCTGCCCAAGGTGACCTACCGCAACGGCGGCGGGCGGCGCAAGGAGGTGCACTTCTGGGCGGCCACCCCGGCCGCGCCGGGCGACATCTCCCTGCGGGCACGGGCGCCGGTCGTCCCGGCGGACAGCCGAGAGATCGACGAGGTGCGGTGGGTGGGGGTCAAGGAGGCCCGCAAGCTGCTCACCTACAAGCACGACCTCGATCCGCTGGGCCACCTCATCGACCAGTACAAGGACGAGCGGCTCAACACCTACGCGGTGCTCATCGTCCGCCACGCCCGCGCCCGGAAACGCTCGGCCTGGAAGGGTGGGGAGTCCACCCGGCCGCTGACCAAGGGCGGCCATGTCCAGGCCCGGGGCATGGTGCCGCTGCTGGCGGCCTACGGCGTGACCCGGGTGCTGTCCAGCCCGTGGCAGCGCTGCGCCGACACGGTGGCCCCCTACGCGGAGGCGATCGGCCAGGAGCTGGAGCTGCACCCCGAGATCACCGAGGACGCCCACCACAAGAAGCCGGGCAAGGTGCGAGCGCTGATCCGGGACGAGGCCAAGCAGCGCGCCCCGGGGGTGGTGATCTGTACCCACCGGCCGGTGCTGCCCACCCTGATGGCCGAGGTCGCCGTCAACACCCCCTACCGGATCATGAAGCAGGTCCCCGAGTCCGACCCCTGGCTCAAGACGGCCGAGATGCTCGTCGTCCACATCGGACGACGCCCCGGACGCGCGGCGGTGGTCGTCGCGTTGGAGAAGCACCGGGCCCCCGCGTACGACGCGCCGCTCGCGAAGACCCACTAGCCCCCGCGGCCGGACCACCGCGGGCCTGGCCCACTGCGCGGCCGGCCCGCTGCGGTCCCGGAACGCTCAGGAGGCGAGCTCGCGCATCACCCGGTACAGGTCGGACTTGCCCTCGAAGCCGATCCCCGGCAGGCGGGGCATCGTCACGTGACCGTCGACCACCTCGACGCTGTCCGGGAAGCCGCCGAAGGGCTGGAACAGGTCGGGGTAGGCCTCGTTGCCGCCCAGCCCGAGCCCGGCGGCGATGTTCAGCGACATCTGGTGCCCGCCGTGCGGGATGCACCGGGTGGGGGACCAGCCGTGCTCGTCGAGCATCTCCAGGATGCGCAGGTACTCCACGAGCCCGTAGCTGAGCGCGCAGTCGAACTGGAGCCAGTCACGCTCCGGGCGCATCCCGCCGTACCGGATGAGGTTGCGCGCGTCCGGGGCGGAGAACAGGTTCTCGCCGGTGGCCACCGCGCCGGGGTAGGCCGCGACGACCGCGGCATTGAGGGCGTAGTCGAGCGGGTCGCCCGGCTCCTCGTACCAGAACAGCTCGTAGTCGCTCAGCGCGGTGGCGTAGGCGAGGGCGGTCTCGAGGTCGAAGCGTCCGTTGGCGTCGACGGCGAGCTGCTGGCCTGGGCCCAGCACGTCCAGCACCGCCTCGATGCGGTGGCGGTCGGTGGCCAGGTCCGCCCCGCCGATCTTTATCTTCACCACCGTGTAGCCGCGGTCCAGGTAGCTGCGCATCTCGTCCTGCAGGGCCGCCAGGTCCTTGTCCGGGTAGTAGTAGCCGCCGGCGGCGTAGACGAACACGCGCGGGTCGGGCTCCCTGCCGGAGCGCTCGGCGAGCAGCTCGAACAGGGGGCGCTCGGCGATCTTGGCGACGGCGTCCCACACGGCCATGTCCAGCGCGCCCACCGCCACCGAGCGTTCGCCGTGGCCGCCGGGCTTCTCCCCCCTCATCACGGTGTCCCAGATCCGGTGCGGGTCGAGGTTGGTGCCGGCGTCGTCCAGCAACGTGGTCGGGTCGGCCGCCAGCAGCCGGGGGATGATGCGCTCGCGCAGCAGCGCACCCTGGCCGTAGCGGCCGTTGGAGTTGAAGCCGTAGCCCACCACCGGCCGGCCGTCGCGCACCACGTCGGTGACCACGGCGACCAGGCTCAGGGTCATCGAGCGGAAGTCGATGTAGGCGTTGCGGATCGGGGAGCTGATCGGGAAGGTCTGCTCGCGGACGTCGACGATGCGCACGGGGCTCCTCACTGTGGCGCCGGTGACGGCGGGTGTGACATGCTTGGTGGAAGCGTTTCCGCAGAGTCTTGCACACCAGGCCCGCACAGTCAGGGAGGACTGATGACCGAACAGATGCGCCGCTACGCGGTGGCCGGGACCGGCCACCGCGCCCAGATGTACATCGACGCCGCCCTCGGCGACCACGCCGAGGTGGCCGAGCTCGTCGCCTGGTGCGAGCCGAACCCTGGCCGGATGGACTACTACGACGAGGTGGTCGCCGCCGCCGGCGGCACGCCGCCGGCCCGGTACCAGCCGGCCGACCTCGAGCGGATGATCACCGAGCAGCGCGTGGACGTCGTCATCGTCACCGGTCCGGACCACACCCACGCCGACGTCGTCAGCCGCGCGCTGCTAGCCGGTGCCGACGTCGTCGTGGAGAAGCCGCTGACGATCGACGCCGAGGGCTGCCGGACCATCGACGACGCCGTCCAGCGCAGCGGGCGCAAGGTCATCATGACCTTCAACTACCGCTACTCCCCGCGCAACAGCACCCTGCGCCAGGTCATCGCCGACGGCCTCATCGGCGAGGTCACCTCGGTCCACTTCGAGTGGGCGCTGGACACCGTGCACGGCGCGGACTACTTCCGCCGCTGGCACCGGGAGAAGGACAAGTCCGGCGGCCTGCTCGTGCACAAGTCCTCCCACCACTTCGACCTGGTCAACTGGTGGCTGGACGACGCACCCCGGCGCGTCTACGCCCGCGGCGGACTGAAGTTCTACGGCGACCAGGGTGCCGGGGTGGCCGATGCGCCGCAGCCGCGGCCCGAGCGAGGGACCACCGCCCCCGCCGGTGACCGCTGGGCGCTGGACCTCACCAAGGACGTGCGCCTCAAGCGCCTCTACCTGGACGCCGAGCACCATGACGGCTACCGGCGCGACCGGGACGTCTTCGACGCCGGGATCACCGCCGAGGACACCATGGCCGTGCTCGTGGACTACGAGCGCGGCGCCCTGCTGACCTACTCCCTCATCGCCTACGCGCCGTGGGAGGGCTACCGGGTCACCGTCAACGGCACCCGTGGCCGCGCCGAGCTGGAGGTGGTGGAGCGCGGCTCGGTGGAGATCGACGCCCAGGGCGATGCGGTGCTCGACCCCTCGGCAGTCGAGGCGCAGGATGCCGACGAGCTCCGGCCCAAGGGCGAGCGCCTGCTGGTGCAGCAGCACTGGGAGCGCGCCCGAGAGGTGGAGATCCCGATGGGCGTCGGGTCGCACGGCGGAGGTGACGCGATCCTCCTCAAGGACGTCTTCCGCGGGCCGGACGCCGACCCGCTCGGCCGCCCAGCCGGATACCCGGACGGCGTGCGCGCGGTAGCGGTGGGCATCGCAGCCAACGAGTCGATCCGCACCGGTGCGCCGGTGGAGATCGCCGACCTGCGCCTCGGCTCGACCACGGACCGATAGTCAGGCAAGGAGAGATCGCATAGTCATGCAGGGAGAGATCGCGGGATACGAGGACTGGCCCGCCTATCTGCGGGGTCGTCCCCGGGTGAGTGGGGACGCGGTGGCCACCGCCGTCGTCGACGCCTTCGGGGTACCCGAACCGACGGTGACCCCTTACGAGGTGCTCGGCACCGAGCGCGACGGGGACATCGAGCGCACCCGGCTGCGCTGGCACACCGGCCTCGGACCGGCCACCGACGCCTGGTACGTCCGGCCGGTCGGCGCCGGTACCTTGCCGGCGGTGCTGGCACTGCACTGCCACGCCAACGTCAAGTCGGTCGGCGCCGAGCGGCTCATCGACACCGCACGTCCGGTGGCTGCCGGGCTGCGCGAGGAGCTCTACGGTGGGCGGCCGCTGGCCGACGGGCTCGCCCGGGCCGGGTTCGCCGTCCTGGCCCACGACACCTTCGGCTGGGGCTCGCGCCGGTTCTCCCTCGACCCGCTGCCCGGGCGGGTGGACCGCTGGTTGGCGCCGGCCGACCGTGAGCATCCCGACCCGGACCGCCGCTACGACGCCGCTGCCTCGCTGCACGAACCCACGGCGGCCAAGTTCGCCGGTGCCCTGGGGACCTCCCTGGCTGCGATGGCCGCGCACGACGACCTCGTGGCGCTCGCGCACCTGCGCACGCTGCCGGGCGTGGACCCCGACCGGGTCGGCGTCGCTGGGTTCTCCGGAGGGGGTGCCCGCTCGGCGATGCTCACGTCCCTGGACCCCGGCATCCGTGCCTCGGCGATCGTGTGCATGATGTCCACCTTCGAGGCGCTCATCCCCGACCACCTCGACGGGCACTCGTGGTACTTCACGGTGCCCGGGGTGCCACCGGTGATGGACTGGACCGACGTCGTGGCCGGCCGGGCCGAGCACGAGCAGCTCGTGGTGTACGCGGCCGACGACGAGCTGTTCCCGCTGGCCGGGATGCAGGCGGCCGACCGGCGGCTCGCCGAGCTCTTCCCGACGGGCCGTTACGCGGGGGCGTGGTACCCCGGACCGCACCGCTTCGACGTCCCGATGCAGGACCGGGTGGCCGAGTTCCTCACCGCCGCGGTGTAGCGAGCTAGAGCTGCCCGGGCCTGGTCCTCGGGCCTGTGCTGGATTCGGTCTCGCTGGTGAACCGGATCCAGCACACACGATGCTGGACTACCCCAGCGCCGCGGCGACCTCGGCGTCGGAGAGCCGCCCGTCGGCCACCAGTGCCCGGAACCGGCGGGTGACCTGCTGCCCGGGCGCGACCCGAACGGGGGTGTCCCAGGCCAGGGACGAGCCAACGCCGGGGTAGCCGGCGGCCCGCACGAACCACGGGTCGGCGGCGGAGTCGGTGTCCGCGGGTGCCAGGGCTACGGTGAATGGCCCGCCGGCGGTGTCTGCCGACCACGCCAGCCACGGGGCCACGGTGCCGTGCACCTGCTCCTCGCCGCGGTCGGCCGCGGTGCGCACGTCGATGTCGGTACAGGGCGGCATCCGCCAGAAGAAGCCGCCGTACCCACCCTGCGGCCGCCCGTTGCTCCCCGGGCTCCCCAGCTCCACCGGGTCGGTGCCGTCGTTGTGCAGGGTGAAGGCCAGCTCCAGCTGCCAGCCGTGCTCGGCCGCCCGCCAGCCCAGCGTGCGGATCTCGCGCAGCAGCTCGGTGCCGTCGTGGCCGCGCCAGGCCAGGCGCTGGACGAGCTCGTCCGGCTCCCGGCGGAGCCACTCCTCGTGGGTGATCCGGCCATGGTCCGAGCGCCAGGTGTAGCCCTGCCCGGGCAGGTAGGTGCGTCCGCCCCAGAGGTTGTGGCCGGCGACGTCCTGGACAGCGACCCCCACCCCGGCGTGCCAGGTGTGGTCGGCCGGTGCGGTGTCGGTGACCACCACCCCGCCCAGCGTGCGCACCGGGTGCAGGTGCGGGCGCGGGCTGTCGAGCGGGCTGGTGCCCACGCCGTCCACGTACCGCGCCACCGGCGTGCCGGCGAGCTCGAGCCGGGTGAGCTCGCCGTGCTGCTGCGCCCACGGGGCACCGAGCGTGGTGAAGGTGCGCAGCTCGGTGGCCACCCGCTCGCACCACTGCTCGACGTCCTGGACCACGGGGTGACGGCCCGACTCGTCGGTCCGCCAGTCGATGTACTGCTCCGGCACCGGTGTGGGGTCGGAGGCCGTGCGGACTGCCTCGAGCACACGCATGAAGGCGCCGGTGTCCTCCAGCGGGCTGAGCAGCGGGACGGTGGGGTCGGCGGCGTGCTCGAGGAGGTTCTCCAGGAGCGAGGTGCGCCCGGTCTCCACCCGTCGGGTGCCGTTCGCACCGGTGATCTCCACGACGTCCTCGGTGTAGGACAGGGTGATCGAACCGGCGGTGCCGTGGACGATGACCCGGGGCGGGGTCTGGACCGCGGCGCACAGCGTGAGGCCCAGGGCCACCCGGGTGCCGCGCTGGGTGATGACCCGCACGGCCGAGGTGTCATCGGCCTCGATGTCGTGCGCGTGGTAGAGGTCCACCTCGACCGCGGCCACGTCCTCCGCCCGCGAGGACCGGTCGATGCGCAGCGCGGTGGCCACCGCGTGGGCCAGCGGGTTGGTCACCACGCCGTCGACGACGGCGCGACCGTCCATCGTGCGACGTCCCGCCCAGGGGGCGCGGTCGTAATAGTCGGTGCTGCGCAGCCAGGTGCCCACGGCTCCGATGCCGGTCACCTCACCGATCTCGCCGGACGCGATGGCGTCGTCGATGACGTCGAGCGCCTGGGAGCCCAGGGCTTGGAAGCCCACCTGGCAGGACCGTCCGCTGCGGCGGGCGACGTCCCGCAGCGCGGTGAACTCGGCGAGCGACGCCGTCGGAGGCTTCTCCAGCAGGACGTGGCTGCCCGCCTCAAGTGCGGTCTGGGCCAGCGCGGCGTGCGTGTGGATGGGCGTGGCGAGGACGACGACGTCGGGGGTCTGAACGGCCAGCAGCTCCGACAGCGAGGTGTGGTGCGGGGCATCGCCGATGAGCTCGCGGGACTCGCCCTGCGGGGCCTGCGGGTCCACGACTCCGACGAGCGCGCAGCGGCCCGCCTCGACCAGCGGATGCAGCGCGCGCAGGTGGTGCAGTCCGTACCCGTGGACTCCCACCAGCGCCACGCTGATTGCCGAAGGGGGTGACGAATCACCCATCGAGGTGCTAGCGTCATTCATGTTGTAAGCGTTTCCGCAGAGCGTGCCGATGTCAAGGCCACCACGCGGCAACGCTCGATATTGCTGTGCGCAACCGGAGCGGGCAGCGCCCCAGAACTAGATGATCTCGGTCCATCGACGAGGATCCACCGAGGAGGACACCGTGAGTCTTTCGTCCCCAGCACGTGCGTGGGCAAGGAGCTGCCATGTCGGCGCTCGGTGAGCTCGCGACGATCCGCAAGAGCGGCAAGCAGCGCGCGACCCGCGCGCCGTCGGAGCGCAACGACGGCAAGGCGGCGGTCTTCTTCCTGGCGCCGTGGTTCGTCGGCCTGGCCCTCATCGTCGCCGGCCCGCTGATCGCCTCGCTGTACCTGTCCTTCACCGACTACAACCTGCTGCAGGACCCGAACTTCATCGGCCTGGACAACTACGCCGCGATGCTGGAGGACCCCCGGCTGCGCAGCGCGCTCGTGGTGACCTTCACCTACGTGTTCGTCTCCGTGCCGCTGCAGCTGGCGGCGGCCCTGGGCCTGGCACTGCTGCTGGACCGCGGAATGCGCGGGCTGGCCTTCTACCGCTCGGCGTTCTACCTGCCCTCCCTGCTGGGCTCCTCGGTGGCGATCGCCATCCTGTGGCGCCAGATCTTCGGCGCCCAGGGGCTGGTCAACCAGGTGCTGGCGATCTTCGGGATCGAGGGGCCGGGCTGGATCTCCCACCCGGACTACGCCCTGGGCACCCTCATGGTGCTCAACGTGTGGACCTTCGGCTCGCCGATGATCATCTTCCTGGCCGGGCTGCGCCAGATCCCCGAGATGTACTACGAGGCGGCCTCGCTGGACGGGGCGTCCAAGGTGCGGCAGTTCAGCACCATCACGCTGCCGCTGCTGACCCCCATCATCTTCTTCAACCTCGTGCTGCAGGTCATCAACGCCTTCCAGACCTTCACGCAGTCCTACATCGTGTCCAACGGGACCGGGGGACCGGTGGACTCGACGTTGTTCTACACGCTGTACCTCTACCAGCAGGGCTTCCGAAACCTCGACATGGGCTACGCCTCGGCGATGGCCTGGCTGCTGCTGATGATCATCGCCGGGATGACGGCCGTGAACTTCTTCGCTTCTAGGTACTGGGTTTTCTACAATGACTGATCTTCCTTCGCGTCCTGAGGTGCTCACGCCACCCGACCGTGGCGTCGGCGACCAGCCCGCCACAACCCGCGCCGTCACCGCCGAGCGGCCCTTACCGCCCAGGCCGGGGCGGTCCGTGTGGACCACCCGCGTGCGGCCGGTGCTCAAGCACCTGGTGCTGATCTTCGCGGCGTTCATCATGCTCTACCCGCTGCTCTGGATGATCGCCTCGTCGTTCAAGCCCGACGCGCTGATCTTCCGGGAGCCGGGGCTCATCCCCTCCGAGGTCTCCCTGGAGAGCTACTCGGCGGGCTGGAACGCGCTGCTGCACCCGTTCAGCCACTACCTCATCAACTCGGGGATCATCGTGGCCGGCGCGGTGGTCGGCAACCTCGTCTCCTGCTCGCTGGCCGCCTACGCCTTCTCCCGGCTGAACTTCAAGTTCCGCGGGCTGTGGTTCGCCATCATGCTGATGTCGATCATGCTGCCGATCCACGTGATCATCGTCCCGCAGTACGTGCTGTTCTCCGAGCTCGGGTGGATCAACACCTTCCTGCCGCTCATCGTGCCCAAGCTGCTGGCCACCGACGCGTTCTTCGTCTTCCTGCTCGTCCAGTTCTTCCGCGGTATCCCCAAGGACCTGGACGAGGCCGCCCGGATCGACGGTGCGGGGCACCCCCGCATCTTCTTCCAGATCATGCTGCCGCTGTCCCTGCCGGCCCTGGCCACGACCGCGATCTTCACCTTCATCTGGACCTGGAACGACTTCTTCTCCCAGCTGATCTTCCTCACCGACCCCGACATGTACACGGTGCCCATCGCCTTGCGGTCCTTCCTGGACTCCACCGGGCAAAGCTCATGGGGGGCGATGTTCGCGATGTCCATCGTCTCCTTGATCCCGCTGTTCCTCATCTTCCTCTTCGGCCAGAAGTACCTGGTCAAGGGGATCGCCACCACTGGCCTGAAGTAACCACCCCCAAGACTTGGCCCAACGAGGGGTCGAGCCGGTAGGGAGACCTGCCGTCCAGCAAGTAGCACAGGGAAACCACGAATGAGAGACACACGAATCGCAACCCGGCGCCGCGTGCTGCGCACGGCTGCCGTCGTCATGGCCGGCTCGCTGGCCCTCGCTGCCTGCGGGCAGGGCGAGGACCCGGCCGCGCCGGACGCCGGCGACGACCCCGCCGAGACCGAGGACGCCGACGATGACGCCGACGCCGACGCCGACGCCGGCGACGGTGAGCAGGCGACCATCCGCTTCTCCTGGTGGGGGTCGGACACCCGCCACCAGATGAACCAGGACCTCATCGAGGCCTTCGAGGACGAGCACCCGAACATCACGGTCACCCCGGACTACACCGACTGGGGCGGCTACTGGGACAAGCTCGCCACGCAGACCGCCGGCGGTGACACTCCCGACGTCCTCATGCAGGAGGAGCGCTACCTGCGTGAGTACGCCGACCGCGGGGTGCTGGCGAACCTGGCCGACTACGACATCGACACCTCCAACATCGACGAGTCGATCCTCGGCTCGGGTGAGTTCGGCGGCGGACTGTGGGGGATCCCCACCGGCGTCAACGTGCGCGTGATGATGGCCGACCCGCAGCTCTTCGAGGAGGCCGGCGTCGAGATGCCGGACGACACGACCTGGACGTGGGACGACTACCACGAGCTCATGGTCCAGATCACCGAGAACACCCCGGACGGCACCTACGGCGCCCAGGACTTCGGCTTCATCGAGCCCGACCTGAGCATCTGGGCCCGTCAGCACGGCCAGAACCTGTGGAACGAGGAGGGCGAGATCGGCTTCGAGCCGGAGATCGCGGCCGAGCTGTGGCAGCGCAGCCTCGACCTCATCGAGGCCGGCGGCGCGCCCCCGGCCAGCCTGTCGCTGGAGATCGACGCCGGTGGCCCCGAGCAGTCGCTGATCGCCACCAACCAGGGTGCGATCGCCAGGTTCTGGACCAACCAGCTCGAGGCGATCACCAGTGCGTCCGGCCGGGACCTGCAGCTGCTGCGCTACCCGGGTGAGACCGAGTTCGAGCGCACCGGGCTGTTCCAGAAGCCGGCCATGGCGCTGTCGATGTCGGCCGACTCGGACTACCCGGAGGCCGCCGCGACCTTCATCGACTGGATGCTCAACAGCCCCGAGGCCGGTGAGATCATCCTCAGCGACCGTGGCCTGCCCGCCAACATGGACGTGCGTGCGCACATCATGGACCAGCTCAGCGACACCGAGCAGCAGGCCGCCGACTTCATCGAGGAGCTCACCCCGGACATCGTCGACGCGCCGCCGGCCCCGCCGCGGGGCGCGGGCCAGGTCGCCGACCTCCTCGCCCGGATCAACGAGGAGGTGCTCTTCGGCCAGACGACGCCGCAGGAGGGCGCCGAGCGCTTCATCTCCGAGGCAGCCACGATCACCGGCTGACTCACCGCGGTGCCCGGGAGGTGATCCTCCCGGGCACCGCCGGGCCGCCCAGCGGCCAGCCCTCACCGACTTTCTCGTTTCCGAGGTACCGCCATGCAACTCTCTGTCGACCCAGACCGTCTCCTGCCCAGCGACCCCGCGCAGCGCGCGGTGGCCCGGGAGCTCTACACCGCCGTCGCCGACCTGCCGATCATCTCCCCCCACGGGCACGTGCCCGCCCAGTGGTTCGCGGAGAACGCCCGCTTCCCCGACCCGACGGCCCTGCTGCTGACCCCGGACCACTACATCAACCGGGTGCTGCACTCCCACGGGGTCCCGCTGGAGCGGCTCGGGGTGGGCCAGTCGGACTTCAGCGAGGCAGACGCCCGCGCGGCGTTCGCCACGTTCTGCCGGCACTGGAAGGAGTTCCGGGGCACGCCGATGAAGTACTGGTTCGAGGACCAGCTCGCCGGCGTGTTCGGGATCGACCTCGTGCCCAGCGCGGAGACCGCCGACGAGCTCTACGACCGGATCGACGCCCTGCTGGCCACCGAGGAGTTCCGCGCCCGCGCGCTGCACGACCGGTTCGGCATCGAGTTCATCGCGACCACCGACGACCCGTGCGACGACCTGCGCTACCACCGGCAGATCGCCGAGGAATCCTGGGACGCCACCGTGGTGCCCACCTTCCGCCCGGACAAGTACCTCGAGGTGGCCCGTCCCGAGTGGGTCGCCGACGTCGACCGCCTGGCGGAGGTCAGCGGCGTCGACACCGGCGACTACGCCGGCTGGGTCGGCGCGATGGAGGCGCGGCGCAGCTACTTCACCGAGCACGGCGCGGTCTCGGCCGACCACGCCCACCTCGACATCGGCATGCTCGCCCTGGACCCCGCCGAGTCCGAGCAGCTCTACGCCCAGGCCCGCGCCGGCTCGATCAGCGCCGCCGACGCGGTCCGCCTGCGCCGCGGCATGCTCTTCGAGCAGGCGCGGATGGCCGCCGAGGACGGGCTGGTGATGACCCTGCACCCCGGCGGGCTGCGCAACCACCACACCGCCACCTTCGAGCGTTTCGGGCCCGACGTCGGTGCCGACTTCCCGGTCCGCACCGAGTTCGTCCAGCCCCTGCAGCCCGGACTGGATGCCTTCGGCACCAACCCGAACTTCCAGCTCGTCCTGTTCACGATGGACGAGACCACCTTCTCCCGCGAGATCGGCCCGCTCGCCAGCTTCTACCCGAGCGTGTTCGCCGGGGCGCCGTGGTGGTTCCTCGACACCCCGGACGGCGTCACGCGCTACCGCGAGGCGGTCACCGAGTCCTGTGGCTTCGGCAAGACCTCGGGCATGATCGACGACACCCGGGCCCTGCTGTCGATCCCCGCGCGCCACGACATGGCCCGCCGGCTCGACTCCGGGTACCTCGCCCGGCTCGTGACCGAGCACCGCCTCACCATGGACGAGGCGCTCGAGACCGCCCACGACCTCGTGGTGCGCCAACCCCGCCGCACCTTCAAGCTGAACGGAAAGGACGACCAGTGACGCTCCGGAACGATGCCCTCGAGGCGGAAGTCGACCAGGCCCGCCGCGTGCTCCAGGTCAGCGCGACCACGCCCGCCGCGCTGTCCGGGTTCGAGGGCACCAGCGGGGAGGGGGGCGGGCGTTACGTGCTCGAGGGTCCGCTGACGCCGGCCAATGCCGCCGCCCTGCGCGCCGCCTTCGCCAACCTGCGGCCCGCGCTCATCGGCCCCTCGCAGACCTCGGTGGGCACCGGTGACCGGCTGGGCCTGGCCACGCCCGGCCACGTCCGGGCCTTCCAGGCCTCCGGCGGGGCGGTGGTCCCGGTGTTCGCCCAGCAGTCCATCCGGGAGATGGACCGGCTCGGCCGCGACGCCCAGTCGGTGATGGACGACGCCACCTTCGGAGCCGTTGCCGCCGGCTGGACCGGCGCCGTGGGCGCGGACTGCGACCACATCAAGACCACCGAGGGCATCGACCGGGGCCTGGCCGCCGGGTTCACGATGTTCACCCTCGACCCGGGCGACCACGTCGTCGACGTGCGCGGGGGAGTCACCCAGGCCCAGGTGGACGTGCTGCCCTGGGCCGAGCTCGAGGACGACATCGACGCGCTGCGCGCCCGCTACGTGGGCACCACGCTGGACCTGGGTGACCGTCAGGTCACCATCGGTGAGGACGAGATCCTCACCGCCGCGGTGAAGTACGGCGAGTGCGTCGTGGACGCCCGCCGCCTGTACCGGCACCTGGTCGACAACGCGCGCCACGAGGTGGAGGTCGAGATCGCGGTCGACGAGACCGCGTTCGTCACGAGCTTCGTCGAGCACTACTACCTGGCCACCGAGCTGCGCCGGCTCGGGGTGGAGTGGGTGAGCTTCGCCCCTCGCTACGCCGACGGCTTCGAGAAGGGCGTGGAGTACCTCGGTGACCCGCAGGCGCTGCGCGAGAACCTCATGGGCCACCGCGCGGTCGCCGACGCCCTGGGTGGGTACAAGATCTCGCTGCACTCCGGGTCGGACAAGTTCAGCATCTACCCGCTGGCCGTCGAGGCCACCGCGGGCCGGATCCACCTCAAGACCTCCGGCACCAGCTACCTGTGCGCCCTGGAGGTGGTGGCCCGGCACGACCCCGAGCTGCTCGCCGAGTTCTGGCAGGTCTCCCGGGAGTCCTACGTGCGGGCCCGCGCCTCCTACCAGGTGTCGGCGGACGTGGACAAGACTCCGGTGGGCCTGGACGGTGTCGACCTGGCCGGTCTGGTGGCCGCCTTCGACTCCCGCCAGATCCTGCACGTCGGCTACGGGGACTCCCTCGACGCGGTGGGCCGGGACGGGCGCCCGCTGCGCGAGCGGCTGCGTGAGCTCATCCTCGTGCACCACGAGGACTATGCTGCGGTGCTGACGGGGCACATCGGCGCGCATGTCGCCCCCTTCGCGGCCGGGGCCTACACCCGGGTCTGATCGAGTTCGTCCGCGTGTACGTGCACGTGGACGGCGCGGGAGCAGCAGGAGAGCACGATGGCGACCATCCACGACGTGGCCCGCGAGGCGGGTGTGTCGATCGCGACCGTCTCGCGCTCCCTCAACGGTCAGACCCGCGTGAGCGAGGCGACCCGGCGCAAGGTGCTCGAGGTGGCCCGCGCGCTGGACTTCGCCCCGAACCGCAACGCCCGCGGCCTGGTCACCGGGCGCTCGGGGAACCTCGGCGTGCTGGTCCCGGACGTCACCAACCCGTTCTTCGCCCCGATCGTCGCCGGGATCGAGCACGTCGCCCAGGGGCGGGACATGGGGGTGTTCCTCGCCGACTCGCGGGAGGCCGCGCAGTCCGAGGAGAGCCTGGTGCGTCGCCTCAGCCAACAGGTGGACGGCGTCGTGCTCGTCGCGTCCCGAATGCCCGACGACGCGCTCGTCGAGTTCTCCAAGCGGGTGCCGCTGGTGCTGGTGAACCGCGTCGTGCCGGGGCTGTCCGCGGTCGCCGTGGACGCCCACCAGGGGATGGCCGACCTGCTGACCGAGCTCGCCGAGCTCGGCCACCGCACGGTCTCCTACCTCGACGGTCCGGAGGAGTCGTGGTCCGGCCGGGCCAAGCTGGCCGGGCTCCGGCAGGCCGCCGAGCGGTACGGCGTCGACCTCACGGTGCTGGCGCGCTGCGCCCCGAGCTTCGCCGCCGGGCGAGAGATCGCCGAGACGGTGCTGGCCGCCGAGCACAGCGCCGTCATCGCCTACGACGACCTCATCGCCTGGGGGCTGCTCAACCGGGTGCAGGAGCTCGGGGTGCGGGTGCCCGAGGACATGTCGATCGCAGGGTTCGACGACGCCCTCGAGGAGGGGATGGCGCGCCCGGCCCTGACGACCGTCTCCCCGCAGGGCGCGTCGATGGGCGCGATCGCCTCACAGATCCTCATGGAGATGCTCGGGGGGCAGGACGAGCCCCGGGTGGAGATGCTCTCCTGCGAGGTGCTCATGCGGGGGACCACCGCACCCAGCACCACCGGCTGAGACTCAGCCGCCCAGCCCCGGTGGCGGCGCGGTGCTCTCGCGCACGACCAGCTCGGTGGCCAGGTCGATCTGCAGGCTGGCCGGCTGCTCCCCGCGGGACAGACCCACGAGCATGTCGGTGGCGGTCTCGGCCATCGCCCGCAGCGGCTGGTCCACGGTGGTGAGGGCCGGTCCGACCCACTCGGTCAGCGGCAGGTTGTCATACCCCACGACCGACAGGTCGTCGGGCACCCGCAGGTGCAGCTCGCGAGCCGCCCGCAGCACGCCGAGGGCCTGCATGTCCGAGCCGGCGAAGATCGCGGTAGGCCGGTCGGGTCGGGACAGGAGGTCCATCCCGTGCTCGTAGCCGGCGTTGACGTAGAAGTTCCCGTAGCGCACCAGGTCGTGGTCGATGGGGATCCCGGCGGCCTCGTGGGCGCTGCGGTAGCCGTCGATCCGGGCGCGGCTGCAGAGCATGCGGTCCGGTCCGGAGATGACGGCGACCCGGCGGTGGCCGAGCCCGAGCAGGTGCCGGGTGGCCATCAGCCCGCCGTTCCAGTTGTTCGACCCGACCGTGGGGACACCGGCCGGCGGCTCGCCCTCGGTGTCGACGACCACGAAAGGTATCGACCGGCTGGAGAGCTGGTGCCGCTGGGCGCGGTCCAGGCTGGAGAGCACGAACAGCACGCCGAGGGGGCGGCGGGCCAGGGCTGCGTCCAGCCATGACTGCGGCGGACGATGCCGGCCGCCGAGCTCGGTGAGCACCACCCCCGCACCCACCCGCGCGGCGGCGTCCTCGACCCCCTGGATGATCTGGATCGACCACGCCGACTCCAGCTCGTGGAAGACGAGGTCGATGAGGGGTGGGCCCACGGGCGCACGGCCCTGACGGCGTCGGTAGCCCGAGCGTTCCAGGGCGACCTCGACCCGGGCGCGCGTGGCGGCCGCGACATCGGGGCGCCCGTTGAGCACCTTGGAGACGGTAGGGACCGACACCCCGGTGTCTTTCGCGATCGACGCGATCGTGACCTTGGCGCCGGGCGGCTCGCTCGCCATGGGGCTCTCCTGTTCGCAAGTTTCGAAAGTGACGCTAGCACCCCCCGCACGTCACCCTATTGTCATCCCTCTGTGACCGTTCCGAGACCATTCATGCTGGACATCGGTGAGACGCGAGTCATATGGTCGACCGCAGAACTTATCGGTGCTGGAGCCGAAACTATCGGACCATGCCGAGACACGACGACGTGACAAAGGATGCAATGGCGACCGAACTGAGCCGGCCCCCGGTGGCCGCTCCCTGGCAGGACCCCAGTCGCGCCCCCGCCGAGCGCGCCGCCGATCTCGCCGAGCGGATGACGCTGGCGGAGAAGGTTGCCCAGCTGGTGGGCATCTGGGTGGGGGCCGATCCCTCGGGTGGCGACGTGGCGCCCCACCAGGCAGACATGACGGCGAACGTGCCGCCGTGGCCCGAGGCGATCCGCGACGGCATGGGCCAGCTCACCCGCCCGTACGGCACGGTCCCTGTCGAGCCCCTGCCCGGCGCCCGGTCCCTCGCCACGGCCCAGGCCCAGATCGTCGCCGCCAACCGGTTCGGCGTCCCGGCTCAGGTGCACGAGGAGTGCCTCACCGGGTTCGCCGCCTACCGGGCCACCGCCTACCCCACCCCGCTGGCCTGGGGGGCGGCCTTCGACCCGGCACTGGTCGAGCAGATGGCCGCCCGCATCGGGACCTCCATGCGCGCGGCGGGTGTTCACCAGGGCCTGGCGCCGGTGCTCGACGTCACCCGCGACTACCGGTGGGGCCGCACCGAGGAGACCATCGCCGAGGACCCCTACCTGGTGGGCCTCATCGGTGCCGCCTACGTCCGGGGCCTGGAGAACGCCGGCGTGGTGGCCACCCTCAAGCACTTCGCCGGCTACTCCGCCTCCCGCGCCGGCCGCAACCTCGCTCCGGTGACCATGGGCCCCCGCGACTTCGCCGACGTCCTGCTCGTGCCCTTCGAGATGGCGCTGCGCCTCGGCGGAGCGCGGTCGGTCATGCACAGCTACACCTCGGTGGACCGCGTCCCCACCGCTGCCGACGAGGCGCTGCTCACCGGGCTGCTGCGCGACGAGTGGGGCTTCACCGGCACCGTGGTGGCCGACTACTTCGGCGTCCGCTTCCTCCAGACCCTGCACCGCGTGGCCGAGGACCCCGGCGGGGCCGCCGCGCTCGCGCTCCGGGCCGGGGTGGACGTCGAGCTGCCCACCCTCGACGCCTACGCAACCCCGCTGGTCGAGGCGGTGCGCGCGGGGCGGGTGCCCGAGAGCCTGGTGGACCGGGCGCTGCTGCGGGTGCTCACCCAGAAGGCCGAGCTCGGCCTGCTCGACGCCGACTGGCGCCCGGACCCGGCCACCGAGCTGGACCTGGACGACCCGGAGAGCCGGCAGGTGGCGCTCGACCTCGCCCGCAAGTCGGTGGTGCTGCTCGCCAACGACGGCGTGCTCCCGCTGGCACCCGACCGGCAAGTCGCCGTCGTGGGGCCGTTGGCCGACGACGCGCTGGGCATGCTCGGCTGCTACTCCTTCCCGGTGCATGTCGGGGTGCGCTACCCCGACCAGGAGCACGGGATCGAGATCCCGACCGTCCTCGAGGCGCTGCGCAGCGCCCACGGCTCGGTGGTCACGGCACCGGGCTGCGACATCACCGACCCCGACCGCTCCGGAATCGCCGAGGCCGTGGAGCTGGCCCGGCAGGCCGAGGTCTGCGTGGTCGCCGTCGGGGACCGATCTGGTCTGTTCGGGCGCGGCACCTCCGGTGAGGGCTGTGACGCCGAGGACCTCTCCCTCCCCGGTGTCCAGGGCGAGCTCGTGCGCGCCGTCCTGGACACCGGCACCCCCGTGGTGCTGGTGCTGCTGACCGGCCGGCCCTACGCGCTGGGAGAGTTCACCGACGCGGCCGCGATCGTCCAGGCCTTCTTCCCGGGCCAGTTGGGCGGCCAAGCCCTCGCCGAGGTGCTCACCGGGGCAGTCTCGCCCTCCGGCCGGCTGCCGGTCTCCGTCCCGCGCGCGCCCGGCTCGCAGCCCGGCACCTACCTGTCCGCACCGCTCGGCCGGCGCTCGGGGGTGTCCAACCTCGACCCCACCCCCGCCTTCCCGTTCGGTCACGGGCTGGGTTACGCGACCTTCGCCTGGGAGGACGTCCGCCTGGTCGGTGCCGGGACGGCGGAGACGGCCCCCTGGCCGGTGGACGGGGAGGCGGTCATCGAGCTGACCGTGCAGAACACCGGGCCGGTCGCCGGCGCCGACGTCGTCCAGGTCTACCTGCACGACCCCGTCGCCCAGGTGGTGCGTCCGATCGAGTCACTCGTCGCCTTCGCCCGCGTCGAGCTGGCGCCGGGTGAGCGAGCCCGGGTGCGCTTCACCGTCCCGGCCGACCTGGCCTCCTTCACCGGGCTACGTGGCACCAGGGTGGTGGAGCCGGGAGCGGTCGAGCTGCGGGTCGCCCGGTCCAGCACCGACGTCCACACCGCGCTCCAGCTGCAGCTCGTGGGCCCCGAGCGCGAGCTGGGCCACGACCGTCGGCTCGTCTCCGAGGTCGAGATCACCACGGAGGCGCGCCCATGAGCCTGCACGACCCCGTCGCGTCGTCCGCGCCCGCCACCGGCACGACCGACGTCACCGGGCCGGCCGCGGCTGCGGGCCAGGCGGCAGTGCTGACTGCCGATTCGCCCCGGACCGAACCCGACCGTCCGCCGGTGCGGGTCGAGCGCAAGCACACCTGGCGCCGGGCACTGCGCCGGGACTGGCGGCTCTACTCCCTCCTCATCCTGCCGGTGGCGTTCTTCCTCATCTTCCGCTACCTGCCGATGGCGGGGAACGTCATCGCCTTCCGCCGTTTCCGCCCCGGAGGCAGCATCTTCGGCGAGGAGTGGGTCGGGCTGCACTACGTGCGGATGTTCATCAACGACCCCACGTTCTGGAACGTCTTCTCCAACACCCTCATCCTCGGCATCCTCAGCCTGGCGATCGTCTTCCCGCTGCCGATCATGCTCGCGCTCATGCTCAACGAGCTGCGCTCGCGGCGGTTCAAGCGGACCGTGCAGACGATCTCCTACCTGCCGCACTTCATGTCGATCGTCATCGTCGCCGGCATGGTGCTCCAGCTGGTGTCCGTCCAGGGCACCGTCAACCAGCTCATCGAGGCGGTCGGTGGGGACGCGATCCCCTTCATGCAACGCGCCGAATGGTTCCGCACGATCTACGTGAGCTCGGAGATCTGGCAGACCGTGGGGTGGGGCACGATCCTCTACCTCGCCGCGCTCACCACGATCGACCCGCAGCTGTACGAGGCCGCCCGCATCGACGGCGCCAACCGGTGGCGCCAGACCTGGCACGTCACCCTGCCCGGCATCCGCCCGACCATGATCGTGCTGCTCATCCTCAACATCGGCACCTTCATGGCGGTCGGCTTCGAGAAGATCCTGCTGTTGTACAACCCGCTCCTCTACCCGACGGCCGACGTCATCGCCACGTACCTGTACCGGGTCGGGATCATCTCGAGCAACTTCTCCTACGCCGCCGCGATCGGCCTGTTCGAGGCCCTCATCGGCCTCACCCTCATCCTGTCCGCCAACGCGATCTCGCGCCGACTCGTGGGGACCAGCCTGTGGTAGCCGCCGACCCGACCCTCGCCGACCGCCTGATCGAGGCCCCGAAGCCGACGACGATCAAGGACTCCCGCAGCTACACCGTCTTCCGCGTGGTCAACGCGACCCTGCTCATCGTCATCTGCGGCCTCACGCTGTACCCCTTCATCAATATCGTCGCGCAGGCCTTCAGCTCCGAGGCGTACATCAACTCGGGGCAGGTCAACCTCG
>Ga0209487_1001579_pt1 | contig 19083 bp, 11 predicted proteins | sample Poulit2012_FD_187524 | JGI IMG/M metagenome (GOLD analysis project Ga0209487, IMG submission 187524) | Agricultural soil microbial communities from Georgia to study Nitrogen management - Poultry litter 2012 (SPAdes) (version 2) | ecosystem: Environmental > Terrestrial > Soil > Agricultural land...
GTGAGGTGAAACTCTTTTGGCCGTTGTGATTCCGGTTGGGTAGTGAACGGAGGGCCTCAAGCTTTATTAATCCCTGCAGCCGCTGGGACGTTCTTCCTTAAGCCGCCGGTTACTTTCAGCGTTTGCGCAGACGTTAGAGGTCAGAGTTCAGAGCGCACAATAGATGCTGACGCATTCAGTAACCTGCAAAATCAGACACACAGAAAAAAGGAGAATCCTTTTGCGGCTACCCTTGGTGAGAGCTGGACCAATTCCAGATCTCCAACGAAAGGACTTCAATGGCTGATAAACAACTCATCAACCCGGACCTCCCACTAGCACTTGGCGGGAACACTTTCGGATGGACCTCAAACCAAGACGACACCTTCGCTGTACTCGACGCATTCATCGAAGCCGGCGGCGCCCACGTTGACACCGCAGACAGCTACTCCCACTGGGCCCCGGGCAATAGCGGTGGAGAATCAGAAACTCTCCTGGGCAACTACTTGGCCGCCCGTGGCAATCGCGACAAGATCTTCCTCGCTACTAAAGTCGGCGGCTGGGAGAAGGCCCCTGGGCTCTCCAAAGAAAACGTCAACGCCGCGGTCGACAACTCCCTTGAACGTCTCCAGACGGACCACATTGATCTCTACTACGCGCACTACGACGACGAAACACAGTCTGCACAGCAGCTGGCCCGTACCTTTGACCGCCTGGTACAGGACGGCAAAGTACGACACATTGCGATGTCGAATCTTTCCCCGCAGCGGCAAATAGCGTGGATTACCGCTGCCCAAGAAGAAGGGCTCACAGTTCCCTCGGCAATCCAACCGCACTATTCTCTGGCACACCGCAGTGATGTCGAAGGTGCCAACGGTTACGGCGCTGTGGCAGAGCAGCATCAGCTGGCCGTGTTCCCGTACTTCTCGTTGGCCGCAGGATTGCTGACCGGTAAATACCGCAAGCTGGACGACTTTGAAGGCGTGGATCGTGCCGGTCAGTTGTCTCAATATGCCAACGACGACGGTCTAAATCTGGTGGAAACCCTGGTCAAAGTAGCCAACGAAGTTGGGGCCGAACCAGCAACGGTATCATTAGCCTGGCTACTGGCCAAAGGTGTCACCGCACCGATCGCCTCGGCACGAGTTGTTGACCAACTGGAAGCACTCATTGCTGCACCCAAGGTTCAACTCTCCGATGAGCACGTTGGGCAACTCGATAAAGCCTCGGAGCCTTTCCTTAAACAGGACTAGCTCTCATCGATACGCACCAAGAGCCTGATACTGCTGTCTTGCGGATCAGGCTCTTGGCGTGCTTACGAGAATCGCTTAGAACTATTCGTCTTCGAACTCGGTATCCAAAAACTCTTCGTCAAGTTCGAACTCTTCCATTTCCTCATCATCGAGGATGTATTCCTCATCGAGTTCCTCGTCCTCGGTAGCTTCAACCGCCTCGCCGGTCATTGTACTGGGATCAGTGGTTTCGGTGAGGATCGCATCGGTATCGCGTAGTGGATCGTTGCTGTCTAACGTATGTGGATCATCGGATGAACCTTCGGTGACTGGTTGGCCATCGCGGCCATCTAACGGTTCCTCAAGATCAAGCTGATCATCGTCATCGTAAAATTCTGGATCGTTCTCAGTCATGTCCTCAGCCCTTCTTCCATCGGAAATATAACCGGCCTGAACTTCAAACTGTACTGATTATTGGACTGATGCGAAACAGCTTCTGCTCGATCTTTATCTTCGTTGCGATATTGAAGGATCGCTGGAAAGAGTTCTAGAACATTTTAGGGATGATTCGTTCCAGTTCGGAACCCCGAGGATGTTTGAATAACACGTAGAGGACTGTGCCTTGAACTTCTGTCTCGACTGATCAAAACTAAATACAAACAAACTTTAGCCATACAAAATGGTTTTATAGCCAGTTTCCCTACTAGACAGTCATAAACCATAACTCTTGAAGAGACAGGTTTGTCGTTTGCAACAAGGAACAGAAAAAGCTGGAAAACCAAACTTTGAGAACACACTTCGGCGAACTTATCCGACCGGCAAAGTATGGATTCAAACTTACTCGGGACAAATACCTGAACGAATCTCGGAAAAACCACAAACCTCTGAGCAAAGTCTTGATCACTTCCCTCCGCGAACGGGACCAAAAAATACTGCGAGCTCATGGACTCGATATTCGAAGATGAATGGTGGAGAACGTACCGACCAGAAGTTGCCGAGCAAATGCGCGCGAGGGCCTTGAAGAATTTTGACCTGAACATGGCATATTTTTCGCAGCTCGATGCAAAAGAATTTGAACACCACGTGGCACAGACGGTTAAGAGTTTTTCCCGTATTCGTCGAGTGGAAAGGCTCGCGGACTGGGAAGAAACTGGTGGAGTTTACGTCATGGTTTTGGGAGAACATCGGCAAGTGTACGTTGGACAATCGAATAATATTCGCAAGAGGATTAAATCGCATTGGGGTGGTGCAATCTCAATCTCGAAGGCTGTATTTGGACGTGTAGACCAATCAATAATGTCGATTGCCTCATTTCGGGCTCTGGACACTACAGCAATTTACGCAACTGAAGTACCAGGCTTTAAAAGAGACAAAGTCGAAGAAGATGTCGAAAGCAGTTTTGATCAGAAATATGTTCTTAACCGTATTGATGCCGGCAGACCCGATGACGTCCGAATAAGATTCATGGCGCTTGAAGCCCGCAGAAGAGAACTGTGACCAAGTGAGTTCTCAGCATTCGTATTCACAAATGCTTGGTCTAAATGCCCGCTGATCCAAGAAGGTTGTCGATCCTGGGAAGATTGGGATTGCTCGCGGTAGGAATGATCCCTCTGGTAAGAGTAGCGTTTGCCACTATACGCAAACCATGTTTGAATCCGGCTGCGGATTGGCAAATTATTCGGAGGGCCACAGCCCAACGCGGTAGTAAACAAAAAACTGATGCGCATCGCTTCTAACAGCGATGCGCATCAGTTCTCTATACCCTAAGAGTTTTCAGCGATGCAGCTGAACAAAGGCCTTAGTACGGATCAGGCTGGTAATCCGCTAGGTCATCATTTTTGAACCGCTTTTGCACGTTTTCTAGTTCATCCCAGTCAACATAGACCACAGACTGGCCGCCGCCCTCTGTACCGGTGCCGTTGGTCGGCAGGGTAAACGAGGTGATATCGCTGGAGCGGACCGAAGACATAGATGTTCCCAAACCAAGCATCTTGGAAGCACCAAAGTCACCATCAAGAGCCACATATGGTGTCGTAGCATCAAGCAGCTCGTTCATCTTGCTGGGGCTCGTCAGAGTATCGCGAGAAAGCACTTCACCAGCGAAGGACTTTAGGAACAGCTGTTGGTTGGCAGCGCGAGTGTAGTCACCATCCGAGAACGCGTACCGTTCGCGAACAAATTGCAGTGCTTCATCACCGTCGAGAGTAATGTTTCCTTGCGCAAAGTGCGTGTCACCAACGGTGAAGTCGCGCGGGTTGTTTACATCAACTCCGCCCACAGCCTCGGTGAGGTTTTTGAAGCCATTGAAGTCGGCAACCGCAATATGGTCGATACGTTGGTCAATGAGCCCTTCCACGGTCTGCACAATAAGTGGCACACCACCGTAGGCCATTGCAGCGTTAATCTTTGCGTGACCGTGTCCTGGGATTTCAACCCAAGAGTCACGCATAATGGACATGATCTGCACACCACTGCGATCAGAAGGAATATGGGCCACCATAATCGTGTCAGAACGGCTGCCAAGGTCATCAAGAATAGGTGTTGATGTATCAGCACGCGAGTCTGAACCAAGAATCAAAATATTGAGTGCCGGATCGTCTTCACCTTCTGCCGGTACAGACACTTCCGGTCGGAGCCCATCCTCGGGGAAAGCGTTATCGATTTTCTCGAAGCCGCCAAGTTTGGACAAGGCTGCCCAAACAATGCCACCGGCGATCAGAAGGACAACCAAGAATGATCCCAGTACCCAAAAGAGAACCTTCTTATTCTTTTTGGCGGGGGCCCAATCTTCTGATGCTGGGACTTGCGTGGTGTGTTCAGTCATGAAAACAACTATATACGGTTCGCAAGACGACCTAACTACCAGCTGAAAGTTTACTAAGAAAACAAAACTCCTAGTCGTGCCGCCATGAAACTACTGACGTAACGTGCTAACTCAACTCCATTACCAAACTCTTCAAGCATTACTATGGAGGTTCAGCGGATCGCGGTTTGAACGTTTTGATGTACATGCTTGAGCAAAGTGACGGCGTGCAGTCAGACATGTTTTGAAACTACTGACCGTTGGCACTCTTGAGAAACTCACGCCTCTGGAAAGGTCTATACCCTAGATGTTTCGGCATGTTAGCCGCCTACGAAAAGGTCTATGGCACCTACGCAAAGGAGGGCTTCGACAATTCCAAAAATGGAGGCGTCGGAGTCGATACGATTACAGCGCTTTGCCCGGCGTACGTCTCAAAAACGGTGACGACATGGTCAACAGCCATGAATACCCGGAAGTATTGCCGGTAGATCGTCCAAAATCATTCCCAGGCCTCAAAGTCGGAGTTATCCTGGATGAGTTCTCCATGCGCGCATGGACCCCAGAATTTGAGACAGTCGTTGTCACACCAAAAGGCTGGCGTGAAGAACTCCGCCAGATCCCGATCGACATGCTGTTCGTGGAATCAGCCTGGGCAGGAAACGACGGCGCATGGCAATACCAGCTCACCGGTTCACAAGCGCCGCGCAAAGAGATCGTCGAGTTGGCCGCGTACTGCAAGCAACATTCCATCCCCACGGTGTTCTGGAATAAAGAAGACCCCTCGCACTTCGAGGACTTCATCGATTCTGCAAGACTGTTTGACAACGTCTTCACCACGGATTCAACGCTGATTCCGCAGTACAAAGAGATTCTCGGACATGATCGTATTGATTCGCTGAGCTTCGCTGCACAGCCTTCGGTGCACAATCCGATCCGCATTCGTGGCCTCAACCAATCTGAGGACATGGCCTTTGCCGGTATGTACTTCAAACATAAGTTCCCTGAACGCAGAGAACAGATGGACTTGCTCTTCGGTGCAGCGGTCTCCGTTGTCAACCGAGGGAAATATAAATTCGACATCTTTTCCCGGCATCACGGTGGCAACGAGAATTACCAATTCCCAGAGCCCTTCGATAAACACGTGATCGGTGCATTGCCATACGAAAAGATGCTTGCGGCCTACCGGAATTACAAGGTCTTCTTGAACGTGAACTCCGTGACTGAGAGTCCATCAATGTGTGCACGGAGGGTCTTTGAGATTCTTGCATCAGGTACCCCGGTCGTGTCGGGGGAGAGCGCTGCAATCCCTGAGTTCTTTGGAACAGAACAAGTGCCAATCGTCAGAGATGACAGAACTGCGCAGCATGTTTTGCGCTCCGTCCTGAACTCTCCACAAGCACGCGACCGTATGGTCCACACGGCGCAGCGAAAGATATGGAGTAACCACACGTATGCCCATCGTGCTGCAAAGGTGCTTGATTCGGTTGGACTTGAGGTCAAGTCACCGTTCTTATCTGCTCCATCAGTAAGTGCGATTGTTTCCACTAATCGGCCCGACTTTGTCAGGCACGCTATTGATTCTGTTAGTGCACAAAAGGATATTGCCCCTGAGCTTGTTCTTCTCACCCATGGTTTCGAAGAACGAGAGAAGGAACTGCGGGCTTACGCTGCAGACCAGGGGATCGAGAACTTTACGTTATTGAGCAGCCCTCAGTCAGATCCCTTAGGTCTATGTCTGAACAAACTCATTGCGGCTTCGGCAGGGGACGTCATCGCAAATTTCGATGATGACGACTTCTATGGTGGCTACTACTTGCATGACAGCATCAACGCCATGAAGTTCTCAAACGCGGATCTGGTCGGAAAGTTCGCTACTTATATGTATTCAGCAGACGACGATATGATCACCCTCCGGAATCCTGGTAAAGAAAATATGTTTACCGATTTCATCACTGGTGCAACTTTCGTTGGACGTCGAGAGATTTTCACCAGGAATCCTTTCCTACCAATGAGCCGCGGTGAAGACTCGAGGTTCCTCACCTCAGTGGAGCAGTCTGGTGCCATGATATTTGCTGGAGATCGGTTCAATTTTATGCAAATCCGAGGCACTCATGGTCATACCTGGAGTGTGGACCAACTTGAGTTATACGCGAATTCAGTGGTCGAGTCATATGGACTGAATCATCGTCACGTTGAAGTCTAAACAACGTTTATAGTCAATTGGTCAATTCTGAACATACCGCCCAGCGAAATCCTAAGAATAATTAAGAACGTATTGTCAGAGTAATCGCTTTTTATAGGAGTTTGAAAACATGGAGAATCTCGTTGTAATAGGCCAGGGCTACGTTGGCCTGCCATTGTCCAGAGCAGCTAGTAACGCGGGATATAAGGTCACAGGCCTCGAGGTTAGCCAGGAGATCGTTGACAACCTCAACAAGGGATCCTCACATGTGGAAGATATTCCTGATCCTGAGCTTGGGACAATGATTGACAACGGGTATACGGCTACGACAAATGGTGCAGTTATCCAAGATGCAGATGTTGTGGTGATCTGTGTTCCAACGCCGTTGGGAGATGCGGGCCGACCAGATCTGTTGGCTGTGGAATCAGCAGTAGAAACCATCGCGGCTAACCTAACGAAAAAATCACTGGTTGTTCTCGAATCAACCACATACCCGGGAACTACCGAGGAAATCCTGCTGCCAGCGCTTGAAGAAAACGGACGAAAACTTGACCAGGACTTCCACTTAGCATTTTCACCAGAGCGGATTGATCCAGGGAACACGACCTACCGTCTCGAGAACACCCCTAAAGTTGTTGGTGGCGTTACAGCTCTCTCTGGAGACCGCGCAGTGGAATTCTACGGAGAATTTATTGAGGAGGTCGTCAAAGTGAAAGGGGCTAAGGAAGCGGAAACTGCCAAGCTGCTTGAAAACACTTACCGTCACATTAACATCGGCCTCGTCAATGAAATGGCTAAATTTAGCCATGAATTGGGCATCGATATTTGGGAAGTCATTAACGCTGCTAAAACAAAGCCATTCGGCTTCCAAGCTTTCTACCCTGGGCCTGGCGTTGGAGGACACTGTATTCCGATTGACCCGAGCTACTTGAACTACTCCGTGCGCAAAGCACTTGGGCATCCTTTCCGTTTTGTTGATCTCGCCGAGGACATCAATAATTCAATGCCGAATTATGTAGTGCAACGCATTCAAGACCTTCTCAACGAACACGAAAAGTCACTGAATGGTTCTAGAGTATTACTCCTTGGCGTTAGCTACAAAGCTAATATTGCGGATCAGCGTCATTCCCCAGCGACGCCTGTAGGACACGGGCTTAAAGCAAAAGGCGCGCGCATCTCGTATCACGACGCGAATGTTCCTACGTGGGATCTAAACGGCGATACCTACGAATCAGAACAAGATTTAGACCGAGCGGTAGAGGACGCCGACATTGTTATCCTTTTGCAATCGCATAAAGAATATGACATGAAATCACTGAGTTCGAAAGCAAAGTTGCTCTTCGATACACGCGGCGTCGCACAAAACGAGGAAGCACACGTGCTCTAAGAAAATCTCCCTGCTGTTTTGCAAGTAGCAATGAATTAGAAGCAAGTCTCCGACTGTGACTACACCACTTAAGGGTATACATCTATATCGGCGATGTTTCACCCGTCTCAAATCGCAGAATGCGCTATGCAATGAAAGTCGAAGGAACTGTGACAGACCAATCCAATAGAGATAGCTTTTACCGCCCCGAACAAGGTGACTCATTAGGCACCCCTCAGGCACTCCGCTTTACGAAGCATGAGTTGCTTTCTGCGTACTCCACGCGTGTGCGTACATGGGTTAGGAACGCGGAAGAGCTCGCCCTAATGAATAGGTCAGACTTCCTTCGAGATGTTTATGCCTATGCCGCGACTTATGAACAGTATCAGGCAGGTGAGATTTTCGAGTGTCTAAAGAGCGGGAGCATTGGTGACATCAACGTTAGACCCGACTGGTTGAACCACCTCGGCCGCTTGATAGCTCTTCAAAATTTCTCAGCGCAAGACACGGAATTCGCGATCTTATGTCTCAAAGCGAGCATGAACAGTGTACCCCTCAGATCGACCAAGATACGAAATATAAAACTCCAAATCGAATTACTGGCCGAACTTGGAGAATTCGATCAGGCAGAGACGTTACTAAACCAGTATGCGGATATTTTAGATGAGACTACCGAAACACTAGCTGTTGATCTTCGAAACCCTTTCGCAAACCCAAAGGCAACTTCAGTTGAACTATGGTTAGCCGACTTCAACAAACCCTTAGAACTTAGCGGGCTTTCTGGCATATCTCTCACAAAGGTCAAGGGTACAGTATTTGATGCCGTCAGGGCAGAGCCGAACACACCCGTCACGACCGATGGCCCCCTTGTCTCTGTAATTATGACAAGCTACGGGGCCGATGAATCAGCATTAGAACACGCCGTCGCTTCCATTCTGAATCAGACTTGGAGAAACCTTGAACTGGTTTTTGTCGACGACGCCTCACCAGGCGGTACCCCTCAAATTTTGCAAAAGCTAGCAGAATCGGACTCGCGACTAAAGATCATAGAATTGCCCGAAAACCGTGGGACATACTACGCTCGTAATGTTGGTTTGAAAGCAGCGCAAGGGATCTATGCGACCGGTCAAGATTCTGATGATTGGTCACATCCTGATCGGATTTACAGCCAAGTCACGGAACTGTACCAGGACGCTGAACTGGTCGGTACCGTTGGCCAGGCAATGCGAACTGACGACAACTTGTTCCGTGTACTTCGCAATGTCGACCCTATCCGGATGTGCGAAGTGAGTCTCATGTTTCACACCGATACCGCGCGACAGATGGGTGGCTATCTTGAGTCTCGAAAAGGCGCAGATTCTGAGTTCAGGATGAGGTTAGAACGATTCACCGGAAAAACGGTCAAGCGTTTGGATATGCCTTTTTACCTGACGCGACTTAGTACTGGCTCATTATCGCGTGGTGAATTCCGAAGTGGTTGGGCACATCCAACTCGACGTGCTTTCCTGAGTTTTGTGAGCCACTGGCATGAAACAGCTAGCGAGAGTGAGCTGATTCTGGCCGAAGACCAGTCAAAGCTTGGCGGTCTTCCACAAAAGTTTCAGTCGTTACCCTCCCAACCCCGTCATTTTGACTATGTTTACTTGTGCGACTGGCGACATGATACTGCCGCCACGCGAAGTGCCTTGGCGGAAATTCGTGCGCTGAAAGCCCAAGGCCGAGGTGTGGGGATTATGCAATTGGCTGGTGTATTCCCTGACAAGATGCCAATTTCCCGGGTACGACCATTCGTCCAGCAGGAGATCAACACTGGCGAATTAGATCTTGTAATACCGGATGAAGGCGCAACGATCGAGAACCTGATCGTTAAGAGCGCTGAACTGCTGCAGTTCGCCCCACTCGATGGATCCGGCAACACAGTCGGTAAACTCTTCGTTGTTGCGGACAGGCCGCCTAGTGCCTGGGACGGCAGCTCGATACTTTATGATCCAGTAGATTGCTCGACCCGAGTGGAAAAGCTTTTTGGCGTACGTCCGAATTGGCTGACTCAAGACCCAGAGATTAATCGTTTCCTCGAGGCTTACAAGGAACATATTGCGAAATGGCCCGAACCACTTCCCTATGTTCTGCCGGATCTTCGTGCACGTGCAGGCCGCCGAAAGGCAAAGATCAAAAGTGTTCAACCGGTTATAGGAAGCTATAGCCCCAACATAGAAGAACTTTGGCCAGAAGAAATCGCAGATGCTGACAAATTATGGCCCGAGAATTCGGATGTTCGTTTCTATGGCACGCCAAAGTGTTTTTTGCGCAAGTACAAAAAGAAGTCTCTTTCTAAAAACTGGAGTGTCATTAATCCTAGATTGACTTCATCCAAAGAGTTTTATGAGAGTCTCGACTATTTCGTATTCTATCCCTCGGAAACTTGGCCGCAGACAATCTCATATGATGCGTTGTTAGCGTATTCGCAAGGCGCGGTGGTTCTCGTACCAGAACAATTCGAGGCACATCATCAAGACACTGCAGTGATACTTGATGCTGAAGAAGTAGGGAACTTTATCCAGGCGGACTGGTCCACGGGAGGGGTTTTGAGCGCTGGAAAGGGTTTGGAAGCGATCATGAACCACGAAAGCGGTACTAAGTTTGTCGAGATTTTAGAAGCAGTTGTGAATCATCTAGATGTAGAAAACACGTCGTTGTAAATAAGCGCCTTACCAACGATCAACGAAGTTCTGAAAAGGGAAAATTGGGCGTAACCTATCAGTTGGCTATTCAGATTGCCTGGCCCAAGTTGATTATTCTTCTGGGAAGTAAATGTGGTTTGCAGCGTTGAGCGGGGAAGAGTGCGGAGGAGAAATATTATGATGAATAGTTCAGATTTTGAGCCAGCCATAGATCATCTGTACAGACAAATGTTGCGTGACTACGCAGCAATTTCTGCCAAACGGTCAGGCGCGCTTGCAGCAACTGCATTGCGTCACAAAGCCCCTAGCTATCGCGACATTATGGCCTTCGAGGCGACAGGCAACACATATACCTATGAAGAGTTGAAATCGGCGGTGACGAATGGAGAAGACATAAAGTCAGCCGTGACTTCTATTCTTCGTCTCGGGGCTCTGGGCAGAGTCGTACTACTCCAGGATACCGAAGTCGATGATCGCGAAATAGGACAAGAGCTCCTGCGCCTTGTTATTTCCTGGCTCTCGAAGGACAAAGCTACACAGTACCGATATTTCCTTATCCAGTTTTATATCCTGAACCAATGTCATAAAGACGCAGCGGATTTACTAGCTGCGGACTCAGACTTGGATCGGACTTCGCATAAACATCTGCATACGGACTTGTTGAACCCATTCATCCGTGATGACGACACTGATGAGGCTCGTTGGCTACGAGGGTTCAACATTCCGTTTCGTAAATTCAATCTTTCACCTATTGCTATCAACAAAGGGACCTCGGTTCCTTTCGACGGCTTACGAAGTCAGGTTCCTGGTGACCGAGAGCCTACATTCTCGAGTGACAAATTGGTCTCAGTAATTTTTACGAGTTTTCAACCGGAGCGAAATGCATTCTTCAACGCAGTAAGTTCAGTCCTAAACCAGACCTGGAAGAACCTTGAAGTCATCATTGTGAATGACTCATCCGGTTCCGAATACGAGAGCATATTCGAAGAAATCGCGGAATTAGACCACAGAGTTAGAGTTATCACGACTGAACGTAACGGTGGAACTTACCTAGCTAGAAATTTAGGTTTTGGGATTGCGCAGGGCGACTATCTTACGGGGCATGATGATGACGACTGGTCGCACCCACAGCGTCTGGAAACTCAAGTTGCTTTTCTCGAACACAATCAAGATCTAGCAGGCTGCAGAGTCCATTCAATTGCCTGTGATGAGAACCTTACGCTCACTCGACTTGGCAAAGCCACTCCTGAAGAACGAAACGCATCCACACTGATGGTGACTCGGGAAACGTGGCAAACCGTGGGTGGTTTTCTCCCAGTTCGAAAGGCGGGAGACACTGAACTTTATTTGAGGATTGAACGGCTAACCCAGCGAAAGGTTGCAGATTTACAAGTCCCTCTGACCGTGATCCGTAAAGCTGCTGGTTCGCTTTCTAACGCTGAATTTCAAACTGGTTGGAATCATCCTGCACGCAGGAGCTTTAAAGCGGCATATGCACACTGGCATCAAAACGCCAGCGACCAGGAGCTCCAACTTGGACCTCATGCTGCGCTCAATCTGGATATTCCTCACCGTTTTCAGATCAGCGACGATGAAGATTCCCAGCATTTTGATGTCATTTTAGTGGGGGACTGGCATCCTCTTGGCGGACCACAGCGTTCGATGCTTGAAGAAATTAAAGCGTTGTTGCTAATGGGCAAACGTATAGGAATTATGCACTTAGAGCCGGCTCGGTTCATGAGCTCTAAAGAGCGGCCACTCAGTGAGACTATCCTTGAGCTCATAAATACAGGACAGGTAACGAATGTACTCTACGACGATCCGGCCACCGCGGATCTTCTAGTACTTCGGTATCCACCGATTATGCAGTTTCCACCGGCTGCCCCGACCGCAGTCCGAGCCAATAAGATGATAATTCTCGCGAACCAGGCGCCGGAAGAGGTTGACGGCAGGGATATCCGGTATATACCAAGCTTAGTACACCAGAATTCTGTTGAAATATTCGAGTCGGAGGTTATGTGGGTTCCGCAAAGTGCAATGATTCGTGAACGCCTAAAAGGTAGACTCCCGGACGATGCTATCGCAGAATTCAATATGCCAGGCATTTTAAACGTCGATGAGTGGTTCGTGAAGCGGAAGCGTTTCCGCAGTGGTTTACCGGTAGTAGGTCGGCATTCAAGAGACGACCCAATGAAATGGCCCGAGCGACAAGCCCACTTGCGGGCTGCGTATCCAGTGGACGGTACTTTCGATGTCAGATTCTTGGGTGGCGGTACAACGCCGCTACGAGTTCTAAAACGTAGCAATGTTCCTGGGAGTTGGACTGTCTACGGCAAAGATCAAATTAATCCGCAAGCGTTTCTCGCGACGCTCGATTTCTACGTGTTCTTTCAACATTCGAAGGCAATAGAAGCTTTTGGCCGATCCATTCTTGAAGCCGTAGCCTCAGGTATGGTCGTAATCCTTGAAGAAAAGTTCCGCGTCACATTTGGTGACGCTGCTTTATACGCGAGACCCGAGCAGGTAGTGGATCTAGTGCGGAAACTTCACCAAGACAAAACAAAGTACGATGCGCAAGTCGAAGCTGCCCGACGTTTCGTAAATGAACATTTCAGTTATAAGAGCTACACCAAACGTATTGAGCAATTGCTGGAGGAAGCTCATGAAACGCTTATCTAAGAACGAAATTCTAACGGCTATTGTCGCGCTAGTCACGCTCATATTCGGCGTTGTCGGGGCAATAGTTGGTTCTGAGCTCATATTCAGGCTGAGTTTGCTCGTTTTAGTGTCATTAGCGGCGCTATTTCTCGTGCTTCTTGCCTTGCGACTGGAGAGAGTCGCTTCTCAACAGAAACTGGTGCGGCGAGAAATATATCAAGTCCTCTACTGGCTTCATGGGAGCGACAAACTGACTCAAGAAGAGGCCGAACTCACTAGAGAATACCTGGACAATAGAGTGAAGAAGATGAACAGCTCCTCAACTGCAGCTCCTGAGTTAGTCAGTGTTGTGAAGACGGGCCATAAGAAAGCAGATGCTGCATTCGAAGCGCAACGTTTACAGTTTAATCGCCTATTCGCAGTCCTCGATGCACATTGGCATCTCCTTTCTGAAGCTGACAGACGTCCTTGATGAAACCCTAGTAAATTTGAATCCCACACAACTGTTATAGATGCGTCAACAATACGTACATTAGAGATAAATAATACAAGTTAGCAGGAGAGCTATGCGTATCAGCAGATACTTACTCCGAGGTTCTATGGTGATCATGCTCATCGTAGCGGTTTTGGCTACCATAGGGTTCTTTAGTGATAATTCGATCTTTTATATGCTAAGTAGCTGGTTTCTGCTCGCAGGCTTCGTTAGCTTGTTGCTAGTGCTACGGCACGGGTATAGGCGTGTACTCACTCAGACATCAACGGTTCTGGAAGGCTTGTCTAGATACGACGACGCTCTCGGAAAGGGTTTTAAACGGCTTGGTGGACAGCTCGAACAGCTTGAACTGGGTTCAACGAGATTAGATGAACGAACACAGCATCTCGCGGAGGGAGACAAGCGTCTCGAAGCTCGGCTCGTTAAGCATGAAAATAATATACGAGAAACCGTTGCGAAAGAAATCGCGAAAGTACAAGCGCAGCAAAAATCTCACGAGGGCGAGAGCTTAGCCATAAGCCGTAGTATGAACTACGATCCGGAGGCGCACCGAAACAAGGCATTAATTACCTTCTCATATGATGACGGCCGCCGAAATAATTACGAAGTAGCTCTTCCTCTGCATGAGAAATATGGAATTTCTCCGAGTTTTGCGATTATAGCTAATAGAGCTTTGGATCCCTTTCATTGGAAAGAATATATGAATCCACGGGAGATAGCTGATGCTAATGCTAGAGGGGTTGATATCGCGTCTCATGGGTTAATGCATCGACGAAAATTCACAGAGATGGATGACGAGGAGCTTGATTATGAATTGGAACAGAGCAAGAAGATACTTGAAAGTCTAATATCAAAAGACAATGCGGTGGAAGCGTTATGCGTACCGTTTTCGGCATCAAACGTTGAGATCCGCGAGAAAGCAGCCAAAACCTACTCTTTAATTCGCGGTTTTGGCCGTCGACTTAATGACCCGTTTTCGGATGACCCTTATGTGGCTTCATACGGGTTTAAGAAGGACACCACGTTCGATGAAGCTAAGACGATAATTGACCGGGCTGTTCGTGAGAAAAAATGGGTTGTTCTTATGTTCCATGGGGTCGTGGATGCGGCCAGTGCGAAGAGAACTTATGACATATCAAAATCATTGCTTGAGCGAATTCTGGACTACGTCAACTCAATAGGAGAGGAGCATATACTGCCGGTGAATTTTGCTGACGTTGTGAAACTTCGCCAAGATAAACACCGCACAAAATTTTACAAGCCGACTATTGAGAATAGGGGAGCGTACAAGCTGGCAGAATCGCCCGGGTTTTTGATCACCTACCATAAAAATGAGAAACCTACCGATAAGGTGGGCATTAGTTTCGGAGGCCTTCCTTCGAAAAGAACTTCCACAGGTTTTGGTTCAAGCTTCATTTTAAAACAAGGGTTCGACCATATATTTGTTGCGCAGCAAGAAGGGTCACAGTACCAGGAGCTATCAGTTGAAGATTTTGTGCAAGCTGTAGAACCATATATCATAGGTAAAAACGTTTTTACCTATGGCTCAAGTTTAGGTGCGTATGCAGCGCTGTATTACGGTGGTTCGATAGATGCAGCAATTATCTCTTCTGCACCGAAAAATTCGGCACATCCCTATATGCTGAAGAAGCGCTTTTCTCAAATAGACTTCAAGCACAAGACCAAATTAGAGGATGTTCCAAAATCCCTGCGTCAGCCGATTGTGCTCTTTGACCCGCATCGCTCTGAGGATAAAAAGTTTATCCAGAATTGGGTTAAGCCTGCATATCCGAACGCACGTTTCCTTGAGTTCCCGTTTGCAGGTCACACCGTGCTGAATACAATGCAGAAATCAGGTGTGTTAAAACCGTTTGTTACATCGTATATCGATAACGGTGAGATTATTCCTGTGGCTTTGCAGCAGGAAGGTAGTTACATATGGCACGCAGAAAAGGGAAGAAAGTTATGGTCTGAGTCGAGGGTAACAGAGTCCAAAGAGCAATTTAAAATATCCCTTGAGATCGCTCATAATAACGAAGCGGCTGCTGGCCTTGTACGAGTTTATCTCTCAGAAAATCAACCATATCTAGCGCAGGAGCTAGTGGAAAAGCACCTTAAGGAGACTGGTGGTTATAAGGGGATACCTCTTAGCCTCCGGCAAAGAATTAAGAAGCACCTGACGTCGAATTAGCAGCTCCGAACTCTAATAGTTCGAGAACTCCTGGTGCCTGTCCCTCTTATAAGCGCCCGAATAATAGGGTGTAGTCGTATCTAACGGTAAAATAGTGGTTTACTTTACAGGGGCAGCTTTATTTTGTCGTGTTGTAGAGTCCTATACTACAGATGGTACAGTGCGTGCCATTGTCAAGTAACTAGTGCGTCGCATACAGGTGACGTGGGTTGCTCAACAGGACTAACCCCGGGTTGGGAAATTTTTGGCGCAGTAGATGAACTAAAGCTTGAAGGGTTACCAGCTGAACCGAAGTACGCTTCTAATGCCCTGCAATGCCTGCTCGTTTATAGTTGTCTTTAGCGCGTTTTCAAGTTGTAACGCAGGTAAGGGCTTCGGATTTTATGACATGGCAGTCTCGTATTTGACGGGCATGTAGCGCTATTGTTAGTTATAGGAGAATAAGAACTATGGAGTTGTCGAAGCGGGTCAAAGAAGCGGCAAAAGCTCGTAAGAGAGCTAATGAGCCGATATGGAGCTTGATAAAGGAGACCAAGGACAACAACAATCTAAGTCCAGATCAACGCCGTAAACTTTTGGAAACTCTTTATGATTCTTTGACGATTCAAGATCTTCAAGAGAAGCACATATACGATGCCCACAAATTTGGCGTAGGAGTTTCGTATCGAGGCGGTATTGTCGATTTGCAGCGTACTAAACGCTTGATGATTCGGCTAGGAACGACAATCTTTCAAGGAGCGAACCCGAAGCTTAAGGATAGAGCCTTTGCAGAATCACTGGGAGTACCCGTTCCTAAAACCTACCAGCAGGGTGTCCCGTTATCTGAGTTGCATCTTATTCCCCACACCATTGTGAAACCTGTTAGCGGAGCCGCTTCTAAAGGCGTTTTTTATGTGGATCGAGACCTGAAGCTTCAATCTGTTTTCTCGTCTGAGAGTTATAGCTCAGTTGCGGAGGCTAAGGAAGAAATCGAGAGATTCAAAAAATCAATTTCTACAAATAAATGGATTGTTGAGCAAGCCATACTTTCCGAGTCTGGAGCCCCAGCGAATGATTTTAAAGTTTTTGTCTTCTACGGCAAAATAGGTATGTACCTCGAAGTAGATAGGGCCAACTATACGCGAGCGCGCTATGCGTTCTATGACGCAGACGGTAACACTCTAGATTACGGTCCAAAATATAAGAACAGCACGTTTCCAGGGACCGGTGTCCCAGCTCGTATTGTGGAGTACGCAATCACTTTGTCACAAGCAGCTCCAGTTCCTTTTCTGCGTCTTGATTTTCATGATGGCGAGGACGGTTTATTCCTCGGCGAAATTACGCCGCACCCTGGTGGCACGTATGCAAATGAACAATACGATAGCGTTGATAGGATGCTTGGGAAATATATGGCGGACGCGAAAGCCCGTTTGTATATCGATATGTTTAACGGTAAGGAATATACTGAATTCCGGGAATCCTATGGGCCCTTCGCTCCTCTTTAAGTAACTTTCAGCATCGTTTGCTAGCGGAGAATCCAGTGAATATCAGCGGTGTTTAGAGCCATCTGGTGGTGCCAACGGGGGCCGGTTGATGGTTGGTTGTTGGCCGTGGCGAGATGTTCAGGCATGTTGTAACCTCCGGTTTCTGCCCAGATGGTGTTGTGGACGATCCGCTCCATGATGGCATCAGCACGTACTTCTGTTTCGAGCCGTTATAATGGCTCTTCGCATTTGAGGGTGTAGATCGGGTTTTGGATTCGGGCGTGTTTAAGGCATAAAAGTGTCGAGGTCTTTCGATTGATTAGTGCGGCTATTTGAAACCAGGTATCTGCGTATTCGGTGAATATTTGCAGTACTGGAGGCCACTCATGGTGCCAGTGAGAGCCATCGACTGATTTTGCCTCTGGGCTTGTTCAGAGCCAGTGGATGGTGGTGTTCAGAGCCACCTGCGGTTTAGGCTCCTTCCGTCATGTGCCAAATCCACATGACGGAAGGAGTATCTCAAATGGTACGCAAAATTCGAGCGAAGTTGGTCCTAGAACTTCGCGCCCAAGGGGTGTCTGCCCGAGCTATCGCTGCAGGCCAAGGGATCTCGCGCAATAGCATCGCGTCGGTGCTGGAGGCTGCTGATCGAGACAACATTCGGTGGGAGGATGTGGCCGAGCTGTCCGAGCACGACGTCTACGAGCTGGTCTTTCCTGGCCGGGCGGCGCATCGCAGCGTGTATGCTCAGCCAGATTGGGACGTAGTGCATAAGGAGCTGGCCCGGGTTGGGGTGACTTTGAAGCTATTGCATAGCGAATATGCCGATGCCCACGCTGCATCCGGCCAGCCGGTGATGAGTTATGATCGGTTTTGCCGGATCTATCAAAAATATGTGCTGCAATCAGGGGTGGCCTCCCGAGTCGGGCACAAAGCTGCCCAAACGGTGGAAGTTGACTGGTCTGGCCCCACGATGTACCTGGTGGACCCGCTCACCGGCAAGGCCCAGAAGGTGTATTTGTTTGTGGCGTGTTTACCGTTTTCCCGGTATGCCTTTGTGGAACCGACCTTGGATATGCGCCAGAATACCTGGCTGGCCGCGCACGTATCGATGTTTGAATTCTTTGGTGGGTCCGTACCTCGGATTGTGTGCGACAATCTGAAAACCGGGGTCATTGAACGACCACGTGAAGGCGAGATTGTCCTGAATCACGCCTACCGGGAGCTGGCCGGGCACTACTCAGCAGCCGTGCTACCGGCCAGGATCCGAGCTCCAAAAGACAAACCCAGCACCGAGAACACCGTAGCTCATGTCGCCACCTGGGTGATCGCTGCACTGCGCAAAGAAACCTTCAGTAGCCTGGCTGCATTGCGAGCAGCGATTGAGGTGCAGATGGCGGCCTATAATCGTGAGCCGTTTCAAAAACGCGCCGACTCTCGAACTACGGTGTTTACTGCTGAAGAACGCCCGTTGATGCGGCCGTTGCCGGCTGCAGCCTATGAGATCAGTGACTGGGTCTACGGTCGCAGGGTGGCCCGCAACAGTCATATCACCTGGGCGAAGAATTATTATTCGGTGCCCTATACCCATGTCGGTGAAAAAGTCGATGTGCGCATCACCGACCGGGTGGTGGAGATTTACCGTGATCACCAACGACTCTCATCACATCATCGCCTGTCGGCCACGGCCGTGAACCAGTATGCCACCAATGATGCCGACCTGCCGCCCGGGCCCGGGTACCAACAGTGGGACCAAGACCGTGTCCGCGACTGGGCTGCCCGGATCGGGGCCAACACCCAAGAGGTTGTGGCTCGGATCTTTGCCGCGGTGCCAGTGGCTGAACAAGGCCTCAACCCGGCCTTGGCCGTGCTGCGATTAGCTCGAAGATATTCACATCAACGTCTCGAGGCTGCCTGCGCGGTGGCCCTGGCCAGCAGGGTTCCATCACCGCGGTATGCGCATCTGCGTCCCATTTTGGAATCCGGGCAAGACAAAACAGGAGAAGTGCCCTGGGCTGCCAACGACCATGAGACT
>Ga0209487_1001580_pt1 | contig 19074 bp, 10 predicted proteins | sample Poulit2012_FD_187524 | JGI IMG/M metagenome (GOLD analysis project Ga0209487, IMG submission 187524) | Agricultural soil microbial communities from Georgia to study Nitrogen management - Poultry litter 2012 (SPAdes) (version 2) | ecosystem: Environmental > Terrestrial > Soil > Agricultural land...
CTGAGGCGCGCCCGCGCTTCATTTACTGGATTCTCCTGCTGGGCGTCCTCAGCATCTCGTCAAGTGCAATCCTGACACGGTTTGCAGCGCCGGCCGGGCCGGGGATCGCAATCGCGGCGTGGCGCCTGATCATTGCGTCGGCGCTGCTACTGCCGATCGCAATTCCGAAAGCTGCCGCCGAGGTTCGCCGTTTTACCGTTCGCGAGCGGTTACTGGTGCTGACGTCGGGCGTCGCGCTCGGCCTGCATTTCGCCTTCTGGATCGAATCGCTCTTCCATACATCGGTAGCGAGCTCGACCGTCCTCGCCACGACGAGCCCCATCTTTCTCGCGATACTCGGCTTTCTGATCCTCGGTGAGCGGTTACCGCGCCGGGTCGTCATCGCGATCGGGATCTCCGTCATCGGCTCGACGCTGATTGCCATTGGCGATTCGTCGGGAACGGAGGCCGGCGAGGCATCGAACGCCACCTTTGGCAATGCACTCGCGCTTTCGGCGGCGCTGTTCGTAAGTATCTACCTGCTGATCGGGCGCGTGGTGCGCCGCTCGATGTCGTGGCTGTCGTACATGTTTCCCCTGTACGCGACAGCCGCCTTAAGCGTCATGGTGATTGCGCTGATCAGGGGCGTGCCGCTCTTTGGGTATCCGGCGGAATTCTACTTCCTCTGCTTTCTCATGGCCGTCTTCCCGCAGATCGTTGGCCACGGCTCGTTCAACTATGCCGTCCGCTACTTCCACCCCGCGCTCATCGGATTGTTGACGCTGGCCGAGCCTGTCCTGGCGTCGATTGCCGCCTACTTCCTGTTCGGTGAAGTCCCCTTCTGGCCGGCTATGGTGGGGATGGGATTCGTGCTGCTGGGTGTGTCGCTGGCGGTGTTCCGTCGGTCCTCTCGAGCCGGGCGTGCCGGTGTTACGAAGGCATCCTCAGGAAGCGATTGAAATGTCTTGCGCTTCCGAAGGAAGTAATCGATGACGATGCTCCGGCGGTAAGGAAGGGGGATGCCTTCCAATGGCCGTTCGTTCACGTATGCCGACTTCATCCGGTGGGCGTCTGCATATGCGCGGAAGATCGCGGATGCGTCGCGGGGGCCGGCTGAGATGAGGGATCGCAGGATTGCAGCGGCGTCGAGAGCTGCGCGAATCGGGAAAGTTCGGCGCCAGTCGCGAGGAGGAAGGTTTTTGTAAAGCGTCAGCAGGCTGTTCCGAAAATTGTAATACGTCTTCCGCGGATTACCCTGTGGCAGCGATCCGCCGCCGATATGATAGACGATGCTCTCCGGCACTACGCGTATCCGGTATCCCATCCGTTGCAGTCGCCAGGACAGATCTATCTCCTCCATATGCATGAAGAACTGCTCATCGAATCCGCCGGACTCATCCCACGCCGATCTCCTGACGGCCATTGCAGCACCCGTTGCCCAGAAGATGTCGCGCGCGTCGTTGTACTGGCCAGAATCGACTTCGACGTCGAAGAAAACCCGACCTCTCGTAAACGGATATCCGAGCCAGTCGATAAACCCGCCCGACGCACCCGCATACTCGAACCGGCTGCGGTCATTGTACTGAAGCAGCTTCGGTTGTACGGCGGCGACTTCCGGATCCTCGAATGCACGAACGAGCGGTTGCAGCCAACCGGGCGGCACCTCAACGTCATTATTCAGAAAGATCAGGATGTCGCCGGTTGCATGCGGCACGGCGGCATTATTCCCGCGGCAGAACGCCCAGTTCTCAGGATGCCGCACCACGCGAACATCGGGAAACGTCTTCTCCACCCAGTCGGCCGAGCCATCCGTCGACGCATTATCCGCGAGGATGATCTCGACGTCGGGATAGTCGCTCGCAGCGACTGACGGCAGGCACTTCTTTAGCAGAGGCAGCGCGTTCCAGGTGACAATGATGATTGAGACGCGCATCGATGCTGACGTGCGTGAGACGGATGGTGATGATGGATGCCGGCGTAGGCGATGCCGCGGGACGGAACGTCACGCCGAGGTGTTTGATCGGGGAAGATACCGTGCGATCGCTTAATCCGTCAGAATCGCCACTCGCGGGAGAGAAAGACGCCGAGCACGCCTGCCGTCTCTGGTTCTCGGCTGATCAGCGTCGGTGCGTTCGGCAGGTAGCGGGCGCGCCAGGTTGTCGTGGCCTGGTAGCCGGGGCCGAAGCGGTACTCGAATCGGAGGCCGGGCTGGACGAACGTCGGCCTGAATTCCGCCGAAACGAAAATGTCGGGGATGACATAGCTGCCCGCTTCGATATGGGTGCCGCGAAGCACATCGATATAACTGCCGGTGAAGATGTCGGCGGGAAGATCGGCCGGTGTGATCCGCAGCAGATCGAGGCCCAGCGAACGCGCCGCATCCTGCTCGAAGTCGGACACGAGCGCGCCCAGGGCGACGGCGGCGAGCTGTTGCGTGGCCATCGCGGCGACGTTACCGACGAGTGCCCCGCTTCCAGAGCCCTGGCCCGAGAGCGACGACGCCTGCGGTGCCGTCAGCGTGCTCGCATCTCGGCCGAATGCCAGAAACGACAGCAGATCGGTTTGCGATATCGGCGGCTGGGCGTCGCTATCGAGCGCAATCTCGAGATCCTGCACGGTGCCACCAAGTGTGATCCGGATGGCGAAGGCCGCTTCGCCCGGAAGTTGAATTTCGTGCTCGGCCGCTACCTGCAGGATCGGATTGATCTCATCGCCGCCCTGGAACGTTACCGAGCCGCGGGTCAAATCGAAGCGCCGACTCATGAACTCGTATCGGCCGCGGTCGGTGTTGACGGTACCGTTCAGCCGGATCTCATCGGCCATCCCCCGCATCCAGACATGTAGCGGGCCGACGTCAGGCGGGGTGTAAATTTCGACGTTAGCTTCCGTTGAACGGAGCCATACATCGCGGTCGATGATCACGTCGATATCGACTTCGAGGTTCTCGACGAGCGTGGCTTGTTCGGTGAGCACGGCACGGCGGGCGTCGAGCGACGGATCGAGCCGATCGCTCACAACGGGGTCGTCGAGGTTTACGACCTCGCCTCCCCCAAACTCCGCCAGCTCGGGAATATAGATGACACCGCGGCGGGTACGGACTTCCCCTTCCACACGTACCGCGTCCATCGGCCCCGTGATCTGCAGGTCGGCATCGGCCCGCAGCGTCGCGTCTTCAGTGTTGATCACGCCGGCGTCTTCCGCCGTCACGGCAAGTTCGAACACCGGCATCCTCAGATCACTTAAATCAACATGGCCGGATATGTTGATCGGTCCGTTGCTGAACGCCCGCATCTCCTCGATAACCAGCCGGCGGTCCTCAAGCCGGGTCGACGTACGCAGATCGGTGATTTCGAGCCCCAGCGGTGCGATGCCGATCGTTTGCACGCTCGAGAGCAGCGTGCCGGAGACCTCCGGGGCCTGAGGCGTACCTCGAATGGTGAACTCGGCCGATGCCCATCCGTCGTCGATTTCCGCCGCATCCACAAATGCCGAGACGGCGTCGAGTGGCAAACGATTGGCCGTGACGTCGACTTCGATCGGCGCCTCCAGCAGGCGCCCCGTGTCGCCGGCAAACGAGAGATCAATGGGAAGCGAGACGGTGGCATCGAGAACGCTGCGCGAATCCGACTCGGCCAGGATGCTCCCTTCCAACAATTGAGCGCGGTAGACAGCATCGAGCACCAGTGCCGGCATGGGCGCGCCATCCACGCGCACACTGGTCAGGGTGCCGTCGAGCTCGATCTGGGGGTCGGACTGTGTGCCTCGCAGCGCTCCCACTAAATCGAGACGACCAGCGACATCCATATCCGACTGGATGAGCACAATGATGTCGGCAACCTCGAGGTTCTCGATTTCGAAACGGAGATCGCCCGTGCCTTCCAGCGGGAACGCGCCATGGGCAAAAATGCGGCCGCCCGTATTACTCTCGAGCAGGATGTTTTCGATATCCAGGCCGGCGCCGCCCCATGCAAGCCGACCCTCGCCCGCACTTTGCCAGCGAACGGAGTCAACCTCAACCGCCATATCTCCGATGAGCACCTCGTTTTGCTCCAACGAGAGGACGAAGTCGCTATCCACCGATGCGGAGGTGCCTTCGGTAAGCAGGAGGTTGGCATTGATCGATCCATCGCCGTAGCGGCCGCCTTCGTAGACGGCGCGGATGTCTGCCGATGCGATAGAGTAGCCCGCCGCCAGGGCATCCCCGGCCGAAATGTCGAGCTCGCCGTTAATCGTCTCCGACCCGATATTCCGAATATCGAAGCGCCCTCCCAGATCACCGACGTAATTCCCGCGCATCATCAACTCCTCAGCCTCGAGTGTACCCGCGGCGCTAAAGAGCGCGATGTTGCCGCTGAGCACCGCGTTCATCTTGATGCTACCGGCGAGCGTGTCTCTGGGGATGTAGTACGGGCGCGATGGCGTGAAGTCCACATTCTGACGCTCGCCGGCGGCCATGTAGGCAACCTGCGCCTGGCGCACCGCCGCCCGGAACTCCTCCTCCGCCTGGCGCATCCGTTCTTCGCGGATCGACGGCCTTGCCAGCACGACCGACGTATCCTGCACGCCGATCCAGGGCGCCAGGTGATGGAGGGAGTCGACCTCGGCGGTGAGCTGGAGTTCACCTGATCGATTGTCAATTATCCCGAACGAACCGTCCATGCTCAGCCGGGTGTCGGCGAGCCGAATGTCACTGGAGGAAAATCGAGCGAGGCCTTCAGCGATGTTTACGTCGAGACGGAAACGGCCGTTGCCTGTATCGAGGACATCTTCAATCATGATGTCTGACGTGAGCCGCGCCCGCAGGAAGGCCGGGTCGAGGCCTGAACCCGCCAGTGTGATCGCTCCCGTGGCTCGTCCATCTACGGGCGACGACGGCATGACGTTCGACGGATCGAAGGCGGTGAGGTTGAGCTGGACGTCATAGCGGGCGGATGCCGGCTGTACGACGGTATAAGCCCCTGCGAGATTGATCCTTCCGCCCCGGTGGTCCGTTAAAGCGGCATCGATGTGGATGTCGTCCATCCAGCCGCGCGCGCGGACCGATCCGCGAAGGTGGCCGGTGAACTCCGTATCCGCGACGAAGTAACTCGCCAGCTCCATCGAAAGCGGCTCAAGCTGAAGGTCGACCGCCATGTCCGGATCATCCCCCATCAAGATGGAGCCGTGTCCGGTCACACGCGACGTCTCGGCAGCGATGTGCCGCAGGTCGGTCGTGAAGTCCAGCCCTGATTCGAGCGATCCCTCGATTGAGGTTCGGCCATAGACGATGCCGTCCGCCTCGACGTCCGGCATTACGGTCTCGATAAGCGCCAGATGAAGCGGATCGAAGTCTACGTTGACGCCATCAAACGTGAGCGCATCCCGCATGGCCACGCCGCCGGATACGGCGAGGGTACTGCGCGGGTGATTCGCGTGGTCGAGGTTGACCCGCGCGGTTACGTTGACGCGTTGGTCGAGACGGCCGTTGAGCGCTGCAGACCCCGTGGCGACGAGACCGGGCGGGATGCCGTCGACATACGTTCGCAGCATTGCCCCCGGGATGCCGTCGACGTCGATTGCGAGCTCGCGGAACGAGATCGCTTCAGCGAAGGCGAGGCCTCCGTTGACCGCGATGTTGCCCGTTCCCGCGGCAGGATCCGTGAGTTGAAGCTGTGCGGCGAGGCTCAGTACGCCGTCAAGAGGGCCGTCCACGCGGGCGGTACCGGTCACGAATGCGCCCGGCGGTACGGCGTCACTCTCCGCGGCCACGGCACCAAGTTGTAGCGGTGCCAGCTCCACGTCGAGGCTGTGCAGCACGATTGCTTCGCCCATGTCTACCGCGCCTGCGGCCGTAAGCCTGCTCATGCCGGCCCGGGGGTCGTTGTGCCGGAGGTCGGCATCGACAATCATGCGGCCTCCCGTGGTGCCGTCGAGGTGCGCATGACCGAAAAGCCGGCCGTGAACCGGCAGGTCCGGCACGAAGGCGCGCACGTGATCGGTCTCGAGTGGATCAAGCCTGATGCTGAAATCGTCGAGGGTGACGTCATTATCCAGCTCAATGTCTCCTGACGTCAGCACCTGACTGTAACGGCCGGACCGATCCTCGAAGGCGAGGTCAACATCGACCGACATGGCATCCATCGTTCCATCCACGGCCAGACGGCCATTCAGGATGCCGGACATCGCCAGGTCGAAATCGGGCGCGAACTGCTCGATGAGTTCTGTTGGTAGATCTGCGATATGAAGCCGGGTGTCCGACAGCCGAAGTGTGTCACCCACCGTCATCCCCAGCTTGCCCGTAACGGAGGCGCCGTTGAGTGTGAGGTCGATTTCCTCTGCCACAACGGTTGTGGTGGTGGACGCCATTTTGAGCGCGAGCTTCAGCGAGCCGCCGCCTTCTTCCGGCAGCGGTGGGTAAAGCCAGCGTAGGTCATTCAGCGCGACAGGGTGCGCATCCAGCTCGAGGTAGAGATCTCCCGCATCGAACGTATAGAATCCATCCCCCTCGAGCTCCGTGGCGGGAAGTTCGCCTGCGATGTTCCGGAAGTGGAGGGTGTCGTTTCGGAGCAGAAACGAGCCCGACAGGTCGTTGATGACGGCGGCCGGGGGATGGAACGGCTGGGCGATGCCTGCGAACGACGCCACCTCGACGGGAATCCCCTCGATGTCGGGCCGCGCGATCGTCACCTGGGGCAGCTCGGCGTAGAGGTTGGAGAACTCCATAACCGACTGGTAACCTCCCTCCACAGCAACCACGCGGTTGCGAGACTCGCCGGTAAGCGCGTCGTGCAAAGCTTCCTGTGCTTCTTCCGGCGTAAGATCTTCGGCCGCCTCCCACTCCGACCGGACAGCGAGATAGACATTGCGGAGCGACAGGCCGCGGAGGTCGATCCAATTGCCCCAGTTGCTCGGCTCACGCTCGGGATCCGGTGGATCGGGCATGAAGATGCGCATGAAGTTCCACTCTTCACCGGGCGGCTTGTCGAGAATGATCTCGGCGTTGGCGATCTCGACGTCACGCAGCGTTACCCGCTGGCGCAGGAATCCGAAGAGCGAGTAGCCGACCGTAAGCGTATCGGCCTGAACGAACGGCCGGCCCTCGCCGTCGACAATCGTGATATTGATGAGGCTCGGACCCCGCAGCAGGTTGCCTTCGATCCGCTCGAGCGTGAAGTCCCCCTCGATGACGTCCGCAAGCTGGGTCAGCGCGATCTGCCGAACTTGATTACGCGCCCAATCGGTCTGCGCGAGAATCAGGACGGCGGCCAGCACGACAATGATGAGGATGCCAATCCCGTAGCCGACGCCCCGTAATATGCGCTTGGTGCGGCTCATCAAAATGCCTCGCCGATGGAAAGATGGATGGCAATACGGCTGAGAACCTCACGAAAGAACCCGCCGCCGGCTGCTTCGGCCGGATTGTAGCGCCGCCGTTGATCGAGCCGTACCAGTTGACGTTCGCCTTCAGTGGTTTCCCGCTCGGTGATCACACGAAGCTGCTGCGTCAGGCCGGGCTTGATGCCGAGGTCGAGGCGGATCGGCCCGACGGGCGAGGTAAAGCGGACGCCGAATCCGGGTGTGACTGCGATGGTGCCGCTGCCGAACAACCTGGCCGGATCTTCCGAAATCGTGCCCGCATCGACGAACACCGCGCCGACGAACGAGCCGAATAGTGGCCGGCGATACTCGACACTCGCCTCTATGACCGCCCTTGCGCCGAGCGGCCTCGGAAGGAAGTCATCCATTGGCGCCACGGCGGGATCGCACGAGGCGTCCTGGATCTCCGCGGCCGAACATCTTTCCTCGCCTTCCTCATCACCCTCCATCAGCAGGTCCGGCGAAATGGTGAGGATCTTCGGCCCGAACTGGTTCTCCCCGTACCCGCGTAGTGAACGTGAGCCGCCGGCGTAGAATCGTTTCCGAGGATGTAATGGCGACTCCACGGCATCATCTCCAAGCCCTATCGCCCGACGAGTTTGAGCGGAGGGGCGGACCAACCCGGCTCGGATGTGGCCGGCTAACACGCGCTGCCTCGCAACATCGAGCGGATAGTAGTACGACGCGCTTCCCGAGACTCGGTTATAGCGATAATCCGACGCCGTGTACTTTGATGCGTGCTCAAGATCGAGCCGGGCACGGTAGCCCATGGTCGGCGCCATGGGGTCGTTGGCGCGATCGGCGAAGAAGCTCAGCATGGCGGGCGAGAGCGTGTGCCGGCCTCGCACTGCGCTGATTGTTGCGGGATCGCAGACGCCGTAGTTGACGCAGAAATACACATCGCCCGCTTCGACCGTCGTGACTTCGAACTGATAGCCGATCGATACCGGCATGTCGTAATCAAGGCGCCGCGTTATCGACACTTCGGCGCCGTATCCGCGGTCGACAACCACGCCGGGCACGGTGCGTCGATGAGCGAAGACCGCCAGGCCGAGTGTGTTGTATGCCGAGGCAAAGGCCGGCTGCATAAAGTCGATACTGGCCTGCCACGTGGGTCTTACAAACGGTCCGGAAGTTTCGAGGGCGCCTTCAGGGAGGACGTCCAGGAACAGGCCGCGGTCATTCAATTGGGCGGCAAACAGGTTGCCTATGAGTGCTCGAGCCTCCACCCGGCGCGCCCCGCCGAGAAAATTGTAGTGGATGATGCGTGCCTCGGCCTGAGCGAACTCCACCGTGTTGAAGCCGGTCACCACGCGAAATGAGCGTGGCGGAGCTTCACGAACCCGGATATCGACGTTCTTGACGCTATCCGGCGTTTCTTCGACCCCAACACGCGCTTCATGAAACAGATTCGATTCGTAGAGCGCCCGCTGAGCCGCGACCAGGTCAGACGCACGAAGTACGTCGCCCGGGTTGAGGCGCAACGATTGAGAGATCGTTCCGGCAGAGAGATTCTCGTTGCCGCTGACCTGTACTTCGCCGATGATCGATCGCGGGCCCGGGTTGATTCGCACACGCACATCCGCAAAGGATGCATCGTCATTCACCGATATGCTGTCCTCCACAACGGCGTCGAGGTAACCGTCCTCCGCCAGGACGTCCTGCAGCAACAGCAGAGATTCGTCGATCTGAACGAGGTTCAACCTGTCCTCCTCGCGGGGCAGTTCGGCACGTTCGAGCGCCCGGTCAGACAGGACTTCCGCCGTCTGTTCGACCTCGATCGATTCGATCAGCGTGGGCGAACCTTCCGAAATGTGGAAGACGATCTCGACGCCGTCTCCGCGGGGCAGGACCTCGCTTGCCGCTTGCGCGCGTCGGAATCCCTGGCGGAAGTAGAATACCTCGAGGCGCAGTTCGTCTCGGACAACCTCTTGAGCATCGAGATACTCGCGGCGGTTAAAGACGCGGGCATCGCTCAGCCAGCAGAAGGGCTGGAAGAGGAAACCGCGGCAGCGCGTCTGTTCGCTGACAATGCTTTCGAGAAGGATGCCGGAGTCGAAGTAATCATTACCCTCGAAGCGAATTCGCTCGACTCGGGGTGCATCATCATTCTGGGCCAAGGCCGGCCGGCTTGCGAGCACCCCAAAAAATAATGCGCCGATAAGGCACAGCGCCGTTCGATACGGACATGGTGTGCCTGTGACGGTCGCACTCATGGAAGGGGGGAGGGAAGCTGCGCTAATGGACGTTGGCCGAAAACATCGCCGAAGATGAACGAATTCATCGCGGCGGTCATCGGCGTAATGTCGGGCGCGTCTGCCGGGCTAACTGCAACGATAGGATGATCTCAGGACGAGACTCCCAGACCGACAATGTCGTTACGGCGTCTTATCCCCATCCTCGAGGCCAACTCGGCAAGGCCGATCACGCGGGCAACGGGAAGCCCTGACTTCCAGCGCATTACCTCTTCACGAGGCCGAAGCGGAATCAGGACCACCTACTCTAATCGTGAGCCGAGCAGGTGGAAAAGGTGGCTTAGCGCGCAGCGAGCCGTTCCACGGCGGCAAGCACGGTTTCGCCGTCACCCGCCGGGTTTACATCGGTATCACGATAGACGATTGTCCCTGACTCGTCTACGATGAATGTCCATCGTGCTGACGTCACGCCGCGCTCGAGTTCCACTTTCTCGCCGTCGACCTCAGTGACAAACGTTCCACCATCGTTCACCGGCACACCGAAGAGCCTCGCGATACGCCCGTGCTCGTCGGAAAGAAGGGGGAAGTTGATGCGATTGGTGCGGCGGAAGACCTCGAGACCTTCAACCGTGTCACCACTGACTCCGACTACACGTGCACCGTGTTCGCTCAGCTTCGAGCGATTGTCGCGGAAGCTGCACGCCTGATCCGTGCATCCGCCGGTCATTGCCGCGGGGTAGAAGTAGACGACAAGAAGACCATCGCCAACGTGATCGGCGCTGTTCCAGATTGTGCCCTCGGCCGTCTCTGCCGAAAACGGCGGCATCTCATCGCCTACGTTCAGGGCGCCGTCCTGGGCAAGTACCGGTATAGCGATAAAAAGAAAGAGCGATGTGAGGACAAGGATTCGAGAGCTGGTCATAATCGCAGATCCGGTGAGGTGGCGTGAGGTAGTCGTAACCCCCACGATCATAATCAGATCCGCACGCGTTTGCGACGCAAGCGGTGACATCAGGCGCAACTAACAGGTGGGAGCCGCGCTGTCGATATCGAACTCCTTCTGCGCCGGCGAGAGGTTAGGAGACGGCACTCAGGAGGTAAGCCGTCTGCCGAGGTAACGCGTGGTCAGGACAAGACCGACGGCGATAAAAACGTAATAGCCGAGGAGCCGCCAGACGAGCAGCGTCGGCGCAACGGCGGCGGTCGGGATGAGCCCGCCGAAGAACAAAACGTATAATCCCTCAATCCCGCCAGAACCGCCCGGCGTAGGCATGCCCAGCGATGCCAGCGTAAGCGCGGCGCCGCGCATGAACACGAGCAGTTTATCGGCCGGGGCATAGATCCCCCAGACGACGAACAGGATCAGCACGTACCGCATCGACCAGGTTGCAACCGTCAGCAGCAATCCGCCCACATAAAATCTGAGCGGTTGCGAGCGTAAAATGAAGGCGCGTCGTTCGAGCTGCGTCATCTCGCGGAGTACGGCTTCACGAAATCGCCGAAGCGGCTTGAAGTTGAAAAGCCAACCCGTCATCCGCCGGAGAAGGGCCGGGTTGTAGAGCGTGGCATACGCGAATACGACTACCCATACCATCAACGCGGTGAGATAGCCGAGGAATACGCCGTATCCGACGCGGCCGAGTGAGGCCGGGATGACTTCCATGTAGAGCGACGCAATCAGCACCAGGGGTACGATGATGATGTACCACAGCTGGTCAAGTACCATTGAGAAGATGGTCCATGCCGTGACGTCGCCGGCGCGCACGCGTGCGTCTTTCGAGATATAGACGATGGCGAGCGGGCCGCCCCCGATCGCCGACGGCGTGACGTTCGAGAAGAAGTCCCACGACAACTGGCCGCGTATGCCCTGGCCAAGCGAGAGTCTTCCCCCGGAGATATATCGGAAACGCCATCCGCCCAGAATCACGCGCAGTGCGACGCTCCCAACCGCTATCGACAGCAGCCACAAATTGGCCGAGCCCACGGCTTCCACGTAGTCGCCGTAGTCGAACGTGAAGATTGCCACGGCGGCAAGTGCACTCAGGCTGAGCAGCACCGGCCACAGGATGCGCTTCGGCGTCAGAGCCGGCCTTTTCTCCGGCGCCTCCACGGCAGGTTCGATCGTTACGGTATCATTCGGCGGCATATTCGCGAGGTGTGGTCGAGGTGGTCGCGGCGCGGTTCATTCGCCGTTACGAACGGCCGCCGGGCTCCGCCGCAATGGCCTGCTTGAGCCGCCGATACGTTACAGGGAGATCCTCGGGCAACACCTTTGTGCGGCCAATCGCCGGCATGAAGTTCGTATCGCCGTTCCAGCGCGGCACGATATGCATATGCAAGTGATCCGGCACGCCCGCACCCGCCGCAGCACCGAGGTTCATACCGACGTTGAATCCTTCCGGGTTAAGCGCTCGCCGCAACCAGCGGATGCTCGCCTGGGTTGTCAGCGAGAGCTCCAAAAGTTCATCCTCGCGCAATTCGTCGTACTCAGACACGCGGCGGTACGGCACCACCATCAGGTGACCGTTGTTGTAGGGATACAGGTTCATGATGACGAAGACGTGATCGCCGCGCCAGAGGATAAAATTCTTCTCGTCCTGATCCTCGGCGAGGAGCCGCTCAAACAAGGTCAATCCGTCGTCGGGACGTTCATCTTTCGATAAATCGTCGATATGTGCCGCCCGCCACGGGCTCCAAAGATTCTCCATGAACCGGGAGGAAAGAAAATAGAAGCTTCAAGATACTCCGTATCCACGACTTGCTCGATCAAGGAGTCCCTGAGCACGTGAACCCCTCAGGTACGGATTGGCCCCGGGCACGATACCCTACAGCAGCGATAAAACTATGAAAACGACGACGCCGACGACCCCGGCGGTCATCGTCATGGTCCGGATCGTCCGGTCGACTGCGCTGTGCATTGCAGATTTAATAATGCAGGGTAGGAGATACGCTTGTTCGATCGGAGTATCGCCGCTTTGGCTGTATGTTTAACTGAATCCGGTCGGCCTCTTGACTTTTTCGCACCGTCGGACTCCGGTCGAAGGATCATCTGTCCCAATCACCTGACTGAATCACCACGCGCCCATGATGCCTGACGCAGCTCTCCGTACGCCGGCGCCGGCTCTCCCCATCGTCATCATACTGCTGGTGATGGCGACGGCGATTGAATCTGCCGCTCAGCCCGCGCGAGGAAATCCGGCTTCAGCAACGAACGGGATGGTGGTGTCGGCTCAGATCGACGCGTCCGACGCGGGAGTCGAGGTCCTGAGGAAGGGCGGCAACGCGATCGACGCGGCGGTGGCGACGGGATTTGCGCTCGCCGTGACATATCCGGCCGCGGGTAATCTCGGCGGCGGTGGGTTCATGGTGATCCGCTTCGAGGACGGCCGAACCACAACATTCGATTACCGGGAGACGGCGCCTGCGATGGCTCATCGAGACATGTATCTCGATGACGAGGGCCGCCCGGTCGACGAACTCTCGAGGCGCGGTCATCTCGCGAGCGGCACCCCGGGGTCGGTTGCCGGACTGCTACAGGCCCACGAACAGTATGGACGCTTGCCGCTCGAAGCCGTCATCAACCCGGCGATTCGCCTGGCCAGTGACGGCTTTATCCTCGGGGAACGCCAGGCGGCGCAATTCAATCAGTATCGCGGACGCTTCCTCGAGTACGACGCCACGGCTCGTTACTTTACCAAAGACGATGAGGGAGGGATGCACAACGCGGGCGAGCGTTTTGTACAGCGCGATCTTGCCGAAACACTGCGCCGTATTCGTCAGGATGGTCGGTCTGGATTCTACGAGGGCGTGACGGCGAACCTCATCGTAGATGAGATGCAGCGCGGCGGCGGGATCATCTCGCTCGATGATCTACGGGAATACCGCGCGGTGGAACGCGACGCACTCACTTTTACATATCGCGACCACCGCGTGATCTCGATGGCGCCGCCTTCATCCGGCGGCGTGGCCCTTGCGCAGCTGCTGAAATCCATAGAGCCAATCGACGCCCGTTCGCTCGGTTATGGATCCAGTCGATTGGTTCACATGATGGCTGAGGCCATGCGTAGCACCTACGCCGACCGGGCCGAATGGCTCGGCGATCCCGACTTTGTCGAGGTGCCGGTCGATGCGCTCATCGATGAGGCGTACATAAGGGCAAGAATGCGGGAGGTCAATCCCGAACGTGCCCGTCGAAGCGCCGACGTCGGCCATGGCGTTCCGCTGCGAGCCGAGCCCGAGGAGACGACCCACTACTCGGTGGTCGACCGATGGGGAAATGCGGTCAGCGTGACCACGACCCTCAACGGATCCTACGGCTCGTACGTGGCCGTTGACGGTGCGGGATTCCTCCTGAACAACGAGATGGATGACTTCAGCGTAAAACCGGGCGCGCCCAACATGTTCGGATTGATTGGGAACGAGGCGAATGCGATCGAGCCGGGTAAGCGTATGCTGTCGTCTATGACGCCGACGATTGTCGATCAGCCCGATGGACGCTTATTCATGGTGCTCGGCACGCCGGGTGGCTCGACGATAATCACCACCGTTTTTCAGGTGATTATGAACGTGATCGATCACGGGATGGACATCCAGCAGGCGGTTGCTGCGCCGCGTTTCCACCATCAGTGGCTACCCGAGGAGCTTCGTTACGAGCGGTTCGCGCTGCACCCGGATGCTGTGGGCCGGCTGCGATCGATGGGCTGGCCACTTGTCGAGAGAACGGGCACCTGGGGGCGTACCGATGCGATCCTTGTCGAATACGATCGCGAAGCGGTAGAGGGCGAGCCGTCGGGACTCGAGCAGATCCGCCGGCGCACGACCGGCCGGATCCTCTACGGTGGCGCTGACCCCCGAGGTGATGACGTAGCAGCAGGCTACTGAACGGGATCGTAAGGTAGCGGAACTTCAAATCAAGGCACCCAAAGCCCACCGCTCAAAGCTTACTGCCCACCGCTCAGAGCTCAAAGCTCACCGCTCATAACTCAAAGCTCACCGCTCAAAGCTCACCGCCCAGACCTCACCACTCATTCTCTTCCTTCGACACACTCATGTCGACAGGCACCGGATAGTTGCCCGAGAAACAGGCATTACAATATCCCAGCGGGCTCTCATTTGCAGACGCGACGGCTTTCTCGAGGCCGTCGATCGACAGATACGACAGTGAATCCACACCCAACCAGGATGCCATGTCGTCGACCGAATCGAACTGATTCGCGAAGAGCTCCTCGCGGCTGGGGAAGTCCATCCCATAAAAACAAGGGCTGATGACCGGCGGCGCGGCCACATGAAAATGCACCTCCTTCGCACCGGCATCCCGAATCATCCGCACGATGTACTTCGCCGTTGTACCTCGAACGATTGAGTCGTCGATAATGACGACGACCCGGTCCTTAAGCACGCCCTCCACGGTGTTGAACTTCGACCGCACGCGGAATTCGCGCTTGTCCTGTCCCGGCGAAATAAACGTCCGGCCCACGTAGTGATTTCGGATCAGGCCGATCTCAAAACGGCACGGGCGACCAAGTTTGCGGCACTCGCTCACGTAACCGAGCGCAGCCGTATTCGAGCTGTCCGGAACCGATATCACAATCGGATCCTTGTCGTCTTCGCCCACGAGCGGTACCGGCGCATCGTGCGCAAGCTGCTTGCCGATCTTCCGCCGCACCTTGTCGACGTTCTCGCCGAAGATCTTCGAGTCGGGCCGCGAGAAGTAGACGAACTCGAACACGCACTGGCTGACGCCGTGACGCTGAGGTAGGAACAGGCTCTCAAACTCGCCGGTGGCGCAACCTTCGCGATTGATAATCAGGATTTCGCCGGGCTCGATATCGCGGATGTACGTCGCGCCCATCATGTCGAACGCGCATGTTTCGCTCGCCACGCAGTACGCGCGGCCGCCGCTTTCGCTGCCTTCATCGACGTAGCCGAGTGCCAGCGGACGGAAGCCGTTGGGGTCGCGGATCGCGATCAGCGAGTCATCCGTCAGGATCACGAGCGAGAATGCGCCTTCAATCTGAGTGAGCGCGTCGAAGATCTGGTCGATCTGCTTGCGCCGGCGGCTCTGCGCAATCAAATGCAGGATGAGCTCGCTGTCACTCGTGGTCTGGAACAACGTGCCGCGGTCACTGAACGAACGCCGGAGTTCACGTGAGTTCGAGATGTTGCCGTTATGCGCCAGTGCGAGGTTACCGTCGTGGTAATGGACGACGAACGGCTGGATGTTCGCGGGATTATCGGCCGAGCCCGTGGTTGAGTACCGGTTGTGGCCGATGCCGGCCGATCCCAGGAGCGTCGTATCAAAAATGGTCGGATCGCTGAAGACATCGAGCACGAGCCCGGGCCCGCGGTGTACCGGCATTACCGGGCGCTGCCGCGTCTCGTCGTAGGTCTGCGTAACAATCCCGGCCGACTCCTGCCCCCGGTGCTGGAGCGCGTGGAGGCCGTAATAGATACTCCGCGCGGCGTCTTTCGAGTCGAAGATGCCGAAAATGCCGCAGTGGTCCTTGATGTTACGCATACACGTTACAGTAGAATGAAGCCGCCGGCCAGCAGTACGCCGGCGATATTCGCAACCATGTCGCGGCCGCTGAAATAATGACGGGGCCCATGGTAAAGATCGTAAAGCTCTTTGCCGAGCCCCACTGAAAGAGCAAATCCAGACGAAAAGGGAAGAGCGCTCCGCTCTGCCACCGAAAGCTTGTTGACGAGCGCGTACTGCGTGCCCACGGTGATCAAGAAGCTGATCCCAAAGTGAAGCGCCTTATCGTACCCGAACCAGGGGTCGTGCGGTCGCTCCCGTTCCAAAAGAAGCGGCTCGAACGTGAAGGCAGTGGAGCCGGTTTCGAGAAAAGTGACGTTCGGGTAACGGAGTTCCAGATGAAGCTGCTGTTTCGTGGGGAGGGGATCACCAACCGCATGTGAATCCGTGGGGATGATCACGCTCGGGAGAACTATCCAGGCCACGCAGAGGGCCAGAAGGCGCAGGCTCACGATGTTAGTCTTGCTTCTCTTGGCCGTCACTATTGTCCGATTCATCTACAGCAGTCGCGGCGTCGCGGATTATCACCGTACCTATGCGGTGATTGCTCACGTTCTCGACGTATAGCGACAGGTTCTCATAGACCACCTCTTCGCCTTCAACGGGGATGGCTCCCGTGAGGTGGAAGATGAGCCCGCCGACGGTTTCAAAGTCAAAGTCGTCGGGATCGAAACGTAGTTCAAGGATCTCCTCCAGGTCGTCGAGATTGATGCGGGCGTCGACGCGTATGGCGTCATCGTCGAGGCGTTCGAAGAGCGGCGGCTCGCCGTCGTCATGCTCGTCGCGGATATCGCCTACGATCTCTTCGAGGATGTCTTCGAGCGTGACCAGCCCGGCGGTCCCGCCATACTCATCCACGACAATGGCGATGTGCGTCTTGGTCGACTGGAATTCCCGCAAGAGGTCGTCCAGCTTCTTACCGAGCGGCACAAACAGCGGTGGCCGCGCGATCTCCGCCCAGTTGATTGTGTCGTTCTGCTGTCCGTTACCGAGATATGGGAGGAGGTCTTTAGCGTGAACGATGCCCACCACGTTGTCGATATGCTCCACAAACAGCGGGAGGCGGGAATGGCCGCTTGTTCGGATTGTCTCGACGGCAATTTGCATCGTGGCCGACATCGGCAGGGCCACCATATCGACGCGGCTAATCATGACCTCTCGAGCCGTCGTTTCACCAAACTCGACGATCGAATAGATGAGCTCGCGTTCCTGTTCTTCGATCGTTCCCTGCGCCTCGCCCGCGTCAACCATCGCCTTCAGCTCTTCGTTCGAGATGCGCGCATCGTCAGACACCGAGCGGCGGCGGAAGAGCTCGGTGGAACGGGCCAGCCAGGTCGAGAACGGCGCCATAACACGGTGGATGGCCAGGAGTGGTCCTGAACCGGTGCCGACGAAGGCAGGTGCAAGCCGCGGCGCAACGATTCGTGGCGTGAGTTCGCCCATGACGAGCAACACGGTCGTGAAGACGGCCATCCCCAGAATCAACATCGGCGTGGATGCGATGCCGGCCGCCTGTGCGGCAACGGCCGCAAGAAATGCGGCAATGCACGCCGCGGAAACGTTGATCACCGTGTTCAAAATGAGGAGGGTGATCAGGAGCGCACGCGGGTTTTCCAGCAGCCGCGACTGACGGCGGGTGCGGGTTAGCGGCGCACGCTTAGATGCCCCCAGGGATGCGAGCGCGGCCTCGGATCCGGAGAACCACGCCGACAACATGAGCAAGATCAACAGCGCGATGATGCCCGCGACGATCAGCGCAGTGCCGGGAAGGAAGTCGGCAGGGAAAAATACAGACGGCGGAGGGTGATACGAGGCAGGGTCAGGGTCCAATGGAGTGAGGGGTTTCCCTCAGTCAGTTCAACATTTCCCGGGGCTAATTTACGCACGCCGTTCGGACGATGCGCAACGATAATCGTGCCAGACGAGTTCCATATTCGCAGGAGGGTATCGTCTGTATTTTCAACCGCTTGGCGCGTAGTTGTGCTACCGCAGAAGAGTGATCAGCACAATGAAAATGCTGATGGGAAGCAGGAAGCGAATCGCGAGAGACCAGCCGCGGGCGAGCGGCCCACGGAACAGGCTCCCGCGCCTGAGCTCAGCGACCGCGCGTGGAGCGCCCCAGATCCATCCCACAAAAATGCTGATGAGCAGTGCGCCAATCGCGAGGGAGAGGTTGCCCCATATGAAATCCATCACCGAAAGAAAGTCGGTTTGCCCAAAGAAGCCGCTCTCGCCGAAGATGTACGTCATGTCGCTCAGCGCATCAATAGCTCCCTGCGACAGCGCCGACGGAAGGCCGAACAGGAAGGTGATTGCACCCACCACCCAGACCGACTTCTTGCGCGACCAGCGTCGCTCATCGACGAAGTAGGACACGACAACCTCCAGTAGCGAAACGGTGGACGTAAGCGCGGCAATCGATAGCAACAGGAAGAAGACGATTCCGATGAAGGTGCCCAGTGGAAGTGACGCAAACACCTGGGGCAAGACAACGAAGACGAGGGCGGGGCCCGCATCGGGTTCGGCGCCGATCGAAAAGAGCGCCGGGAAAATCATAAAGCCCGCCAGGATGGCAACGGTAGTATCGAATATCGCCACGTAGCTTCCCGACGTGATAATATTCTCACGTTTCGGCAGGTAAGAGCCGTAGGTGATCATGGCGCCCATGCCCAGCGAAAGCGAAAAGAACGCCTGGCCGAGGGCAGCGAGGATGACTTCACCGTTTACCTTCGAGAAGTCGGGCCTGAGATAAAAAGCAAGCCCCTCTCCGGCGCCGGGCAACGTGACGGACCGAAAGATTACCAGCAGGATCAGCGCGAGCAATGCCGGCATAAGGACTTTCGACCAGCGTTCGATGCCCTTCTCGACGCCTCCGTTGACGACGTAAATCGTCAGCAGCAGAAAACCCGTGAAGAGCGGCACGACGAGCCACGGCGAGGCCACGAACTCCCCGAACGGCAGGCTTGGCGCCACGACGGTCTTGGCAACATAGCCGATGGTCCAGCC
>Ga0209487_1001581_pt1 | contig 19073 bp, 18 predicted proteins | sample Poulit2012_FD_187524 | JGI IMG/M metagenome (GOLD analysis project Ga0209487, IMG submission 187524) | Agricultural soil microbial communities from Georgia to study Nitrogen management - Poultry litter 2012 (SPAdes) (version 2) | ecosystem: Environmental > Terrestrial > Soil > Agricultural land...
TACCGCTGAGTTTAGACAAACCACCATTCCTGCGGGCAATCTTTATGCCACAGCGGAAGAAACCAGCCGTTTCTTCCAAATGCTGTTGGCAGATGGCACCTATCAAGGCAAGAAAGTTTTTGACAAGGCTACTGTTCAACGCGCCACCGCTCGTACCGGCAAAGGCACGCGCTTAGACAGGTCATTATTTTTACCCATGGAATTTAGCGCTGGATTTATGCTTGGTGCACCTTTACTGAGCATCTATGGCCCGGGAACCGCCCAGGCGTTTGGGCACCTTGGTTTTCTAAGCATCTATGCTTGGGCTGACCGCGAGCGCGATTTAGCAGGTGCTCTCTTAACCACTGGGAAAGGCATCCTCGGCGCCCATATTCCATTCTTGCTCGCTTTGCAAAGGCGCATTAATCGCTGGACAAAGCCCTAAGACTTAGTAAGCACCACGAATAATATCAATTCCCGGAGTGAGCACGCGTTTCCACTGCTCTGCAAGCTCCGGCACAAACTCAGGGTCATGGTTGCGGATGGCAAGCAAGAGCGAACGCAGCCAAATATTATACATTTCTGGGCGCACGTTATAGCCACTGCGATTATGGCTTTCGCCAAGTTGACGCAACTTACTATCGGATGCTCCCCGTGCATGCATAATCAGCCACAACAACCCAGCCCTTAATAGGTGATATTGTTGTTCCATGTCAGTATTTTGGAACATCGCCTTGACATCATCTGACGAATTGAAAAAGATATCGTAAAAGTCTTCGAAAAAACGTTCTTTTCGGCAACAACGGCCATAACTTTGAAACACAGCATTCACATCAGCCGCATCCAACATGCTCATTCCTCGTGTGTGTGGCAGGATCGCTCAGGATGGAGTGTTATCTAATCATTTGCGTGCATTAAACAACTTGAATAAATGACGGGATTATATTGAAAAAACCTCAAGTATGCGAATAAGCAATAAGCATATAAAAGCCTGAGCTTAGCGCAGGCTTTTATAGTAAGAGAAAAGCAGTATCAAGAAGCGTCTAATGCCTCCACGCGAATACGCATGATTTCATTACCCACTGCCTCTAGCTCAGCTATTTTCTCTAATGCATTTTGTAGTGCACTTTCGCGAATACGATGGGTCATCAGCACGATGGACACATAACCCTCTTCATCTGTATCGCGCTGGAACATAGCTTCAATGCTCACCCCTTCCGCACTTAGCAAACGAGTAATATCGGCTAATACGCCAGTTTTATCTTGCACATGCAAACGCACATAGTAAGGGCACATCACATCTTCGATGGAAAGCACCTCATCAGTGGACAGCTGCTCGGCCTGGAAACCCAAGAAAGGCGCGCGCTCCACCTGATCTACTGTTAATGCACGACTAAGCTCAATGATGTCAGCAACTACTGCTGAAGCGGTGGGCTCAGAGCCAGCGCCAGCACCGTAATACAAGGTGGGGCCAACAGCATCACCTTCCACCATTACCGCGTTCATCACGCCATTAACATTGGCGAGCAGCACTTCTTTGGGAATCAAAGTCGGGTGCACACGCAACTCAATACCATTGCCTGTGTCTTTGGCAATGCCAAGGTGCTTAATGCGATAGCCAAAATAATCCACAGCACTAATATCTTCTGCGGTAATGCGTGTAATGCCTTCTGTGTAGACCTTGCTAAACTGCAACGGGATACCAAAAGCAATGGAAGCTAAGATAGTCAGTTTATGCGCAGCATCGATACCTTCCACGTCGAAAGTAGGATCTGCCTCGGCATAACCAAGAGCTTGAGCTTCTGCTAAGACCTCAGCAAAATCACGGCCCTTTTCCTGCATTTCGGTAAGAATAAAGTTACCCGTGCCATTGATAATACCTGCCACCCATTTGATGCGGTTAGCAGCTAGCCCCTCACCTAGGGCCTTAAGAATAGGCACACCGCCCGCCACAGATGCCTCGAAGCCCACATCCACATTATGCTCTTGGGCGGTTTGAAAAATCTCATTGCCATATTCAGCAATAAGCGCTTTGTTAGCGGTAACGATATGCTTACCATTGCGAATGGCTGCAAGCACTAAATCTCTAGCTGTAGTAGTGCCACCAATAAGCTCCACTAGAATATCGACTTCGGGATCATCCACTAAAGCAAAAATATCTTCAGAAACCTTAATATCACCAATATCACAAGCGGGATTGAGGCGCCGTGCACCAATATGGGTAATTTCAATCGGACGTCCAACGCGGCGGGTAATCTCAGCGGCGTTACGTTGCAATACATTGACTGTGCCGCTACCAACGGTACCTAAACCTGCTATACCTACTTTTACCGATTTCAATCTGGTTTCCTCACTTAAAAATCAGAGAGCCTATAAAATAGCTTGCGCCTTAATGCTCTTTAAAATGCAACCTACTGCACCCTAAAGCCGTCATTCGTGCTTTTAAAAGAGAAGCTAAGTTACCGTATATCCCAATAAATTTCACGTTTTACAGCCATCAACCCCGTGGATGATATTGAGAGTGCAAATGCTTAAGGCGCTCTGTGGCCACATGGGTATAAATTTGTGTCGTACTCACGCTTGAGTGCCCTAGCAATAACTGCACCACACGCAAATCCGCGCCATGATTTAGTAAGTGCGTAGCAAAAGCGTGGCGTAAGGTATGGGGCGAAATATCACTACTGATGCCAGCATTAATCGCCTGCCGTTTGATCCGATACCAAAAAGCTTGGCGAGTCATGGGCTTGCCACTTGGGCCATGAAACAGCACCCCATTTGGTACAGCGCCCGGCAATTGTTCACGCGCTTGTAGCAAGTACTGCTCTAGCCACCTAACAGCCTCCTCTCCTAAGGGTACCAGGCGTTCCTTGTTGCCCTTGCCAACCACCCTCACCACGCCACGACGCAAATCTAGCTGGCTAATATGCAGTGCCACCAACTCGGACACTCGCAGCCCCGTGGCGTATAGCACCTCAAGCATGGTTTTATCTCTAAGCCCCAGAGGCTCACTAACATCTGGCGCAGCCAGTAAGGCCTCCACTTCTGCCTCTGTTATTGTTGCAGGCAAAGGCCGCCCTAACTTGGGCCGCTCAATTTGTGCCACGGGGTTTTCAGTGATTAGCTGCTTATCTAGCAGCCACAAATAGAAACCCCGCAACGCTGATAGATGCCGCGATAGGGTGCGAGCACTCAAGCCTCTGCTATGTTGAGCTGCTAGATAGTCATATATTTGGCTACGGGTAACTGCTACCACCTTTACGTTCTGCGTCGTTAGCCACTCCATAAACCGTGCAATATCGCGGCGATAATTGCTTAAACTATTTTCGCTTAACCCTTTTTCCAACCATAAGCTATCTAGCCACTGCTCTAGCAATGCGGCTTGTTTTGGGTGAATCTTTTTGTGGTTGGAAGCGCTCATGTTTTGCTACACTTTATTAACGTTGAATCACTAAAAGGACAATAAAATGGGACTTATTGCTTGGGCAGTACTTGGATTCATTGCCGGATTAATTGCCAAAGCTTTTATGCCAGGCCAACAGCCCCAAGGCTGTGTTGTCACTACCTTTTTAGGCATGGCTGGCGCCATGGTGGGTGGGTGGCTAGCTAATGTTAGCGGGGTGGGCGGCTCTGTAAACGACCTAAGCATCGTCAGCATTATTACCGCTGCCATCGGGGCTGCAATTATTTTAGGTGCGTACCAATACTTACATAAAAAATAGCCATTTAACAGGCACAAAAAAGCAGCAGTTAATCAATAACTGCTGCTTTTTTAATAGCCAAGCTAAACTATTTAGCCGTGCTAATTTTCTCTCTGATACGTGCGGACTTACCAGAACGCTCACGCAAGTAGTAAAGCTTAGCGCGACGCACATCACCGCGACGGTCCACTTTAATGCTATCGATTAAAGGGCTGTGTGTTTGGAAAACACGCTCAACGCCTACACCATGAGAAATTTTGCGCACGGTGAATGCGGAGTTTAAACCACGATTACGCAGGCCAATCACTACACCTTGATATGCCTGTAATCGCTCTCGGCTTCCCTCACGTACTTTTACTTGCACTGTGACGGTATCGCCAGGTGCAAAATCGGGCAAATCGGTACGCAATTGCGCCTGTTCTATCTCTTGCACCAAAGGTGTTTTGCCGCTCATGACTGCCTGCTCCTGTAATTACTCAGTATTACTTTTATCAGTGCTATGCTCTTCGATGTACTCAGCGAGCAAAGCGTCTTCTTCTTTACACAAGCCCGCCGCTCGGCGTGCTTGCAATAACTCGGGTCGTCGTTGCCATGTGCGTCCTAGGGCTTGTTTAAGCCGCCATCGACGGATGGCTTCATGGTTCCCGCTTAACAACACATCAGGAACATGCCGACCTGCATATTCCACTGGGCGGGTATAGTGCGGACAATCAAGCAAATTATCCAGCTCACCAGAAAATGAATCCTGTGTGGCTGAGTCTTGATGCCCTAGTACTCCGGGTAACTTCCTCGCCATGGCATCGATCAACACCATAGCAGGCAGCTCACCGCCACTAAGTACATAATCGCCAATAGAGATTTCTCGATGAACCTCTGCTTCAATGAAGCGCTCATCAATTCCCTCGTATCGGCCTGCAATTAATACTACATTGCTGCGCTGTGCTAGCTCGTCCACCAACCCTTGGGTTAAGGGCTCGCCTTGGGGGGTTAAATAAACCACCAATGCATCCTCACCCACAATAGATTTGGCACTTGCTAGCGCTTTGGCCAGTGGCTCGATCTTCATCACCATGCCTGGCCCACCCCCAAAAGGGCGATCATCCACGGTGCCATGCCTATCAGTGGTAAAGTCCCGTGGATTAACAGGGGTTAACGTTAATTTGCTTTCCCTTACTGCACGCCCTGTAACACCGTGTTCAGTAATTGCGGCAAACATCTGAGGAAATAACGTTAACACCGCTAGTTGCATGAAGCCCACCGTTAATTAAAAGTCTGGGCTCCAATCTGCTTCTAGCCAACCTTCCTCAAGATTTACCTCGAGAATAAATTGCTCTGGCACCCAAGGAATTAACCTTTCGCGGCGATCTAAGCTGTGTTGATCTCCCTTTACTACAAGCACATCGTTTGCGCCTGTGGCAAGCAGAGATTTAACCACACCAACATCTTCGCCGCTGGTAAGACGCACTCGCAATCCCACCAACTCCTGCCAGTAGTACTCACCTTCTCCCGCGGGAGGTAGAGCGTCTTTCGGGATAGCTATTTCGCGACCAACAAACTCAGTCTCGGCCTGGGTTCTATCGGTGCACTGATTAATTTGTGCGACCCATGCTTTGCCTTGCTGCCGCGAGCCACTGAGCTCCACTGGCTGCCAACCTTCAGCTCCACGTAAGAACCAAGGCTGGTAAGAAAAAACATTTTCAATGGGATCGGTAAAAGACATAATTTTTACCCATCCCTTAATGCCGTGAGCGCTAGTAATACGTCCCACGACCAATGCATCTTGATCAAGCAGCTTCATGCTTTAGGCGTTCTGCTTTTGATGCTCCTTGAGCAAGGATTTAACGCGCTCAGATGCAACAGCACCTTGACCAATCCAATGCTCAACGCGCTCTTGTTCTACACGCAGACGCTCTTCACCACCACGTGCAATTGGGTTAAAAAAGCCCACTTGCTCAATAAAACGGCCATCACGTGCGTTACGGCTGTCAGTGACTACCATGTGGTAAAAAGGACGCTTTTTAGATCCAGCGCGGGATAAACGAATGGTTACCATAATCTCACTCTACTTGGTTAAACTCGGCTCACTTGGCGATGCTTTTACGAGCACCACCAGAGATCCGGGCAAGCGGACCCCGAAAGACCGCGAATTGTAACGATATTTAGACGAATTTGAAAGCCCTATTTTTGCCCCTTTGGCTTTTATCTTTAAAAACCTGGGAAGCCACCCGGTGGCATGCCACCTGGACCACCCATTCCACCTTGGCCGCCCATGCTCTCAAGGCCTCGCATCATACGCTGCATGCCGCCTTTACCACGCATCTTGCGCATCATTTTGCTCATCATTTTTTGCTGCTTAAGCAGTCGGTTAAGGTCTTGCATTTCTAAGCCAGCACCAGCGGCAATACGACGCTTGCGCGACCCTCGGATCAATTCTGGTTTACGGCGCTCTTCCACTGTCATGGAATCGATTAACGCCTCCATATGCTTGAATTGCTTAATCGCAGTTGGATCTTCGGTCATTTTTGCGAGACCACCCATACCAGGCAGCTTATCCAGCAACGAGGTCATGCCACCCATATTGCGCATTTGCTGAAACTGATCCTTGAGATCCTCGAAATCCATAGCGCGGCCGCGCTTAAATTTCTTCGCGATGCGCTCTGCTTTGCTCTTATCTAGCTTACGCTCAGCTTCTTCAACAAGAGATAAAATATCCCCCATGCCCAGAATACGAGAAGCAATACGCTCGGGGTGGAAAAGTTCTAAGGCGTCGGTCTTCTCACCCATCCCCATAAATTTAATGGGCTTACCGGTAATAGTACGCACAGAAAGAGCTGCACCACCACGGGAATCACCATCTGCTTTGGTAAGAATAACCCCCGTTAATGGCAACGCATCACTGAAAGCTTTAGCGGTATTAGCAGCATCCTGCCCCGTCATGGCGTCCACCACAAACAAGGTTTCCACGGGCTCAACCGCTTCATGGAGCTGCTTAATCTCCGCCATCATTTCTTCATCAACAGTGAGGCGTCCAGCCGTATCTACAATCAGCACATCCACGTGACGGCGACGCGCTTCGGCAAGCGCTTGCTGCGCAATATCCACCGGCTTTTGATGAGATTCCGAGGGGAAAAACTCCGCCTTTACTTCCTTTGCTAGTGTTTCGAGCTGGTCAATAGCTGCAGGACGATAAACGTCAGCAGACACCACCATAACCTTCTTCTTCTCACGCTCCTGTAAGAAGCGTGAAAGCTTAGCCACAGATGTGGTTTTACCCGCACCCTGTAGACCCGCCATCAAAATCACTGCGGGGGGGCGAGTGTGTAGATCAAGACCCTGGTTTTCTTCCCCCATCACACGGATGAGTTGGTCATTTACAATCTTAACGAAAGCCTGACCTGGATCTAAGCTTTGCAGTACTTCTTGCCCCAACGCAAGCTCTTTTACCTGCTCTATAAAATCACGCACCACCGGTAGTGCAACGTCTGCTTCGAGCAAAGCACGGCGCACTTCGCGCAAGGTATCGCGAATATTATCTTCTGTTAGTTGGCCTTGGCCCGCTAAATTCTTAAGCGATTGACCCAGGCGCTCACTCAAACTTTCAAACATGGAGTTCTCCATTGGCTTCTCGCCAAGACACCTTGGCTTAGCGAGTGGTTAAAGCGGCCTTAAAATATGCGCTAGCCTAGCACAAAACCGCGCTTGAGTAACATATGCAAGGCACCACAGGCTTCAAAAAAACACTTTCTTGTGTCACACTAAGCGGCCGCGAATGAGAATAAATCCTATGGAACTTGCACATTTTATCGGCGCCATGGCTGCGGTGTTGTATTTAATGACTTCCACCCAAGCCTGGCAGCAAATGCACACGCAGCGCATCACTAAGCGTCTGTCCTTTTTTGTATTAGGCCTTGTGGCTGTAGGTCTTCATTCTGTTTTTCTATGGCTTCAGCTAGTAAGCCCACAGGGCATTTCCTTAGGCTTTTTCCCCATGGCCTCCTTAGTGGCTGGCACCGGTGCACTTATCATTACTTTTGCCTCTTTGTATCGCCGCTTAGAATGGGTTAGCGCCTTGGTTTATCCTCTAAGCGCCTTATCCATGCTGCCTTTATTTTGGCTAGCTTATACCACTCCAAGCCAAACTTTACTGCACGGCTTGGGTGCACATGTAGTGCTTTCCGTGTTAGCAAGCGCAGTGTTTAGCATTGCTGCGGCACAAGCTTTGGTTTTACTTTTCCAACACAAACAACTTAAACGTGGACGATTACAAGGTGCGCTTGCCTCGTTTCCGCCCATTCAAACCTCTGAAACCATGCTATTTGAGCTGCTATGGGCTAGCTTTGCCATTCTCACTGCCGCTATCGTTACTGGTTTTATTTATGTGGAAGACCTATTTACCCAACAAGTGGCGCACAAAACAGTACTGACATTGGCTGCTTGGTTATTATTAGGGGTCTTGTTGGCCGGCCGTCACTTGTTTGGCTGGCGCGCGCTCACTGCCATCCATCTCACCTTGATTGGCTTTGCCACCTTATTATTGGCCTTTTTTGGCTCTCAATTTGTACTCGAATACTTACTCGCCCAGTGAGCAATGGCTATTTCAAACTCTGCATCTTGACAGGGCAAGGTGATACTGCAGACAATGCAGGCTGTCCTTAGCTTTGGTTTAAATTCTCTTGACGAACATCCCAGATCATATTTTAGTTATTGTCCTCGTTATTTTATTGTTGGCATCCGGTTTTTTCTCTGCCAGCGAAACAGGGCTACTTGCCGCTAATCGTTACCGGTTGCGCCATTTGGCTCGCTCTGGGCACAAGGGTGCGCAACGCGTAGAAAAGCTCTTATCCCGAGTGGACCGTTTACTGGGCACCATTTTGTTTAGCAACAACATGGTAAACAACTACGCTGCCACCATTGCTGCTATTTTGGCTATTTCTTGGTTTGGTAACGCGGGTGCTGCCATCGCTCCTTTGGTTTTTACCTTGGTTTTATTGGTGTTTTCAGAAGTCACGCCAAAAACCTACGCCGCCCAAGAACCAGAAAAAGTCGCGCTGTTTTCTAGCCTTATTTTAAAACCGTTAATGTGGCTGCTCTCCCCAGTTATTTGGGCAATTACTGGCATCAGCAATTTAGCCCTTAGGCTACTGCGGATAAGCACAGGCAATACCGATAGCGACAATCTAAGCCCCGAGGAATTACGTACTGTGCTTGATGAAGCCGGTGCACTTATTCCCCCACGTCACCAACGTATGCTGCTGAGCATTTTAGATTTAGAAAAAGTGCAAGTGGAAGATATTATGGTGCCGCGCAGCGAAGTAGAAGGCATTGATTTAGAGGATGACTTACAAGATATCATTCAGCTGGTCAGTAGCACTCACCACACCCGTTTACCCATTTATCGCGGCAACCTGAATAGCATTGTGGGCATTTTGCATTTGCGCAATGTGGGGCGCTTTTTGCAACACGAGGAATTTACCAAAGCGGATTTGCTTCAACTCAGTGACGAGCCTTATTTTGTGCCCGAAGCCACTAGTTTGCACCAACAGTTGATTAACTTTCAAAGCCAAAAGAAACGCTTAGGCATTGTAGTGAATGAATACGGCGATGTGCTCGGACTCACCACCCTCGAGGATATTCTAGAAGAAATTGTGGGCGACTTTACCACAGACATTGAACATCACTATGTTGATATTATTCCCCAACCTGATGGTAGCCACGTAATTGACGGCAGCACTCCTCTACGTGATATCAATCGTACGTTGCGCTGGCAGCTCCCCGTGGATGGCCCTAAAACCCTTAATGGCCTTATTTTAGAAGAGCTACAAAACATCCCTGAGCACAGCGTATGTGTGCGCCTAAGTGATTATGTTATTGAAGTGATGCAGGTTAAAGACAACCGCGTGCGTACCGCAAAGGTTAAACGGCTGGTTACAGCCAAAAAACGCAAATCCAGCAAACGCAAGAAAAACTAACTGTCCTTTAGCAACCAACGCAGGCTTTCCTCGGCGGCACGCACTAGGCGCCGCCCTTCATCGATAGCCTCTTTAGCGCGATGAAAATCCATTAAAGCAAAGTCTGCTAACACCGGCACCAAGTTAATCTCAGGCGGGTCGCCAGCCATACGACTGCGAGTAATGCGGTCTTGCATAATATTGACGCTGCTGCCAATAACATCAAGAAAGCCTGGACTGGTGTCCTCGTTATCTTTGCTAGCGAAGTAATCTTTTAGCTTATCCCACATGCTCGTTTCTTCTTCGCCCTGCGTGATATCTTCTGTACTCACTTCCTCAATAGCAGCAGTATTTAAATGACGCCCCACAAGCTGGCCATTAAGGTTCACAGCGATTACCACTTGCGCTCCTAAAGCGCGACACACAGATACTGGCACAGGGTTAACTAAACCGCCATCCAGCATCCATTGCCCTTGATGCCTTACCGGCGAAAACAATCCCGGCAAAGCGCAAGAAGCACGTGCCGCATCTAAAACACGCCCTGTGCGAATCCAAGCTTCACGGCCTGTGGCCATATCCGTTGCCACAGTAGCAAAAGGAACATCCAACTCTTCAATGAGTGGGTTGGTTTGATGCTCTGAGAAAAAGTTAAACAACTTCTCCCCTTTTACGACGCCACCGCTAAAGCCTATATCTAAAAAACCAAGCACATCACGAAAGCTCAGATGGCTCACCCATTGCGTAAAGTCTTCGAGCATACCGCTAACATAAACGGCACCCACTAGCGCGCCGATGGAAGTGCCCACCACCACATCGGGCTTATAACCCATGGCTTCCAGCTCTTGAATAATGCCAATATGCGCCCAGCCTCGGGCCGAGCCACTGCCTAGCGCCAAGCCTAGCTTAGGCCGCCCAATACGTGGTGTGTCAGATGCCAAATCCACAGGCGCGTTAACCATATATCTTGTCTCTAACCACGGCATGGCTTGCTTGCCACACGCACTCTTGTTGGTGCCCTTGCTGGCGCAGAGCAGCACGTTTTACCACCTGCTGTTGCTGTTCAGTGGCGAACCGTCCCCAATAACTAATTTCCATCCCTGTGCGCCCACAGCCCGTGCAAATATCGTCTTCATCTAGCAAACAAATACTTTGGCACGGTGAAGGCACCTGCGATTTATTCAAAACGCTCATCCACTTTCAGGTTAGTTTTATAAAACTGCGATTGCGCCACATAATGCATAGCACTTAGCTGAAATAGTTTCTTTTGCTTGTCACTGACTTCTTTAACTATCTTGGCGGGCGAACCCAAAACCACTGAGTTATCAGGAATTTCCATGCCCTCTGGCACCAGTGCATTGGCGCCAATAATGCAGTTTTTACCGATTTTGGCATTATTAAGCACCACCGCATTAATGCCTATCAAAGAATAATCCCCCACGGTGCAGCCATGCAACATGGCTTTGTGCCCTACCGTAACGCCTTCACCAATATTAAGAGGCACGCCTAAATCCACGTGCAGCACAGCACCATCTTGAATATTGGTGTTATCACCAATGGTGATAGTATCCATATCAGCGCGCACCACAGCGTTAAACCATACGCTTACGTTGTTGCCTATCACCACAGACCCCATAACTTGAGCGCTATCTGCCACCCAAAAATCGCCTTTACCCTCTACTTTTCGCTCACCTATGGCATAAATCATGTTGCACTTCCTTCTTTAATGGTCTCTTCTTCTATTTCATAAACAATGCCGGTATCAAACGCGTGATTTAAAAAATCAAGCAACATAAACGCCGTCAACCCCCAAATACGGTTGCCATCAAACTCATAACTCGGCATATAAAAACGCTTACCGAACATCTCTACTTCCTGGGACAGTTGGGGTTTGGAATCTAAAAAAAACGATAAAGGCACTTTAAAAATATCAGCGATTTCACGCGGTTCAGGCCGTAATTTTGCACTAGGGTCTACCATGCCTACAAAAGGCGTTACCTTCATACCATGCAACGAGGGTACTGGTGAGAGTTGCCCTAACACTTCCACCGCTCGCTCTGGCAAGCCCACCTCTTCATGGGATTCTCGCAAAGCAGTGGCTAATAAGTCTTTATCCGTTTTATCGCGCATGCCACCAGGAAATGCCACTTCGCCCGCATGAGTGGGCATAGAAGAAGAACGCACGGTAAGTATCAGATCCGGCTCATCTTGATCTGTGAAAGGCATTAAAACGGCAGCCTCAGGCATCACCAAACCATTTGGCAGTTCGCGCATGCGGTAGCTGGCTAATCGCTCCTGTAAACGTTGTTTCAACTTCTCATCTCCGTTGCGAATGCTTTACCCCTTGTATTCTTTCTTTTTTCTAGGGTGAAAAGCTCGTTCACAGTCTAGGCTTGTGGCTCCCATACTGGCAAGTAGCAATATTGACCAGCAAGCCCTCGAAGTGGCACTTGCGCTCATCATAGAGTAATTTACTTCTACACAACCATTGAACCTAGTGAGCCATTAATGAATTTCTGTAGCCATTGTGGCAGTAGTCATCTTGCTTTTAGCATTCCTCAAGGGGACACCAATCCTCGATTTTGGTGCCAAGATTGCAACACCATCCACTACCAAAATCCGCGCAATGTAGTCGGCACTATTCCCACCTGGGAAGGCAAAATTTTATTGTGCCGCCGTGCTATTGCGCCCCGTTATGGCACCTGGACCTTGCCCGCAGGCTATTTAGAAAATGGCGAATCCCTGCAAGAAGGCGCCATGCGTGAAACCTGGGAAGAAGCCTGCGCCACAGTGGCGCTATCTGATTTATATACTGTCTTTAATGTGGCCCATATTTACCAAGTGCATGTGTTCTTTTTAGCAGAAATGGTGGACGGCAACTTTGCTGCTGGGGAAGAGTCTTTGGAGGTGGAACTATTTATGCCCAAGGATATTCCTTGGGATGAAATTTCATTTCCCACGGTAAAGCGCACCTTGGAATTCTTTATTAAAGACCGCCAACGGGGCTATTTCCCTACACGTGTAAGAGACATAGGCCCCATGAAGCGTATCCCTTAAAAACTCTCCAAGCGCCACACATCAACCGCCGCCTCTTCATAAGGGTGTGCACTGCGTATGGCAGCCACCGCAGCTTTGACATAAGCCGCTTGGCAAATCATTTCCACGCGGTATTCAGCCACCCGCGACAACTTATTATGCTCGCCACTGTAAGGGTTGCTACCAGCCATCGGCTTAAACTGGCCTTCGCCCATCCATTGAAATGCGCAATGCTCGTAATGCCCTTGGCGCCCCGCGCCCGCATCAAAAGCTGCCTGCTTCACTTGTTCCACATGGCTTTCGGGCACGTGAATGGCGATTTTATATAGAACGGTTGGATTTCCCATGCGTCACCCCCTTATTTATTGCTAATTAAAAACGGGGCCTAGGCCCCGTTAGTTTGCTTAGTTCTCTTCTACCCAGCGTCTGGCGTTGCGGAAGATCCGCATCCAAGGCGCGTCTTCTTGGCCCTTCCATTCTTCTGGATACCAGCTGTGCTGCACCACTCGAAACACTCTTTCTGGGTGAGGCAACAAAGCAGTAATGCGTCCGTCGGTGCTAGTAAAGCCCGTCGCGCCACCTTCGGAGCCATTCGGGTTGGCAGGATAGTGCATTGTGGCATTACCTTCAGAGTCCACAAAACGCAGCGCTAACTGGCCTTCCGCTTGGCAGTCCTCAAGCGTGGATTCCATACCGAACTGCGCACGTCCTTGCCCATGACCTACGGGTACGGGCAAGCGGCTACCTTCCATGCCCTTGAAGAAGATCGAAGGCGAGGGCACCACCTCTGCAAGCACCACACGAGCCTCAAACTGGTTGCTGCGGTTAGCCACAAAGGTGGGCCAGTGAGATGCGCCTGGAATTAAATGCTTCAACTGCACTAGCATTTGAGCGCCATTGCCCACGGCGAAAGTAAAGGTATCTGAGCGCTGAAAGAAATCTTGGAAGCTCGCCTTTAAATCATTGTTACGCAAAATCTTTTGCGCCCAAGCCGTGCCAGCACCTAGCACATCACCAAAAGTGCTGCCGCCAGCTAGCGCCAAACCACGGAAACCCGCTAGGTTGACACGTTTCGCTTCGATGTCGCTCATATGCACATCCACTGCCACAAATCCTGCGCGGTGGAAGGCAGCAGCTAACTCTGTATGACCAGTGGTGCCTTGCTCACGCAAAATTGCCACCCGCGGGCTCTGCTCACTTTTGCTCACCAAATCAGCAACTGGGTTTTCCGCCATGGGGAAAGTCAGGGCCAGCCCATTTAAGCCTGAGTTATTGTCAGCCGCCATCCCTTGCCACTCTTCTTCGGCGCACGCAGGGTTGTCGCGACGTTTTTGCATATGGTAGCTAGTGGCGCTCCATTGCTGTTGCAATGCCAAACGCTCTGCCTCAAACACAATACCACCGCCCAAGCGAACACGTACGGCATCATCGTTATTAAGCTCACCCACGTGATGCAAGTGCGCCTCAAGCCCCGCATTAGCATAGGCCGCTTTCACTGCCTCCACATGCTCATTAGCCACCTGGATTACAGCACCCGCTTCTTCGCTAAAGAGTGCAGCAAGCACCTCTTCATGATCGCCAGCGATGCAATCCATCAATAGATCCACGCCTTTGCGCCCAGCAAATGCCATTTCAGCCACAGTGGTAAAAAGACCGCCGTCAGAACGGTCGTGATACGCCAAGAGCAATTCTTCTTCCACCAACGTTTGGGTGGCCTTGAAAAAACCGCCCAATAATGCTGCGTCATCGATATCCGGTGCTGACTGGCCGATTTGGCCATACACTTGCGCCAAGGCGGAACCACCTAATCGGTTTTTGCCGCCACCAAGATCCACTAGCAATAAGGTACTGTCGGGTTGGTTCTTAAGCTCTGGCGTCACGGTTTTACGTACATCTTTGACGGGGGTAAATGCCGTAATAATCAAAGACACTGGCGAGATCACGCTCTTCTCAATGCCTTTTTCTTGCCAAATAGTGCGCATGGACAAAGAGTCCTTGCCCACTGGAATATTGATGCCTAAAGCAGGACATAACTCCATGCCCACCGCTTTAACGGTATCGTATAAATGCTGATCCTCACCGGGGTGGCCCGCCGCTGCCATCCAATTGGCCGACAAACTAATGCGACCAATATCACCAATATTGGTGCCAGCTAAGTTAGTGAGGGACTCTGCCACCGCCATACGGCCCGATGCAGGCGCATTAACCAAGGCTACTGGGGTACGCTCCCCCATGCTCATGGCCTCGCCGGCATAGCTGCTATAGCTACTCAATGTGACAGCGCAATCCGCCACAGGCACCTGCCATGGCCCCACCATTTGATCCTGCGCAACTAGCCCTGTGGCACTGCGATCTCCAATGGTGATTAAAAAGTTTTTGCTCGCCACGCTTGGTAGATGCAACACACGTTCCACCGCATCACTTAACGCAATACCTTTGATATCAAAGGGCTTGCGCTCAAAATCGCTGCGAAAAAACTCACGCTCCATTTTCGGTGCGTTGCCAAATACCACGTCGAGGGGCAAATCAACGGTGGGTTCACCAAGCAGCTCATCAGCCACTTCTAAATGCTCTTCCTCTGTGGCAACACCAAGCACAGCAAAAGGCGCTCGCTCGCGCTCACATAGCGCCTTGAAAGTGGCCAAGTGCTTATCTTCAACAGCTAACACATAACGCTCTTGAGCTTCGTTACACCAAATTTCCACAGGGCTTAGGCTTGGATCCGCACTGGGTATGGCGCGCAAATCCAGCTTGGCGCCTCGGCCTGCATCGTGGACTAATTCTGGTAGCGCATTGGATAAACCGCCCGCCCCCACGTCGTGAATAGAAGTGATGGGGTTACCTTCACCCAATTCCCAACAGCGGTCGATAACCTCTTGGCAACGGCGTTCGATTTCAGGGTTGGCCCTTTGTACAGAGGCATAATCTAGCTTGGCTCCCTCTTCAGTGGTGTCCACCGAAGAAGCGGCGCCACCGCCTAAACCAATCAACATGGCTGGGCCACCGAGCACAATCACATGGGCGCCCGCAGGAATTTGACCCTTTTCCACATGCTGCTCACGGATATTACCCATGCCGCCCGCAATCATGATGGGTTTGTGATAACCACGAACCTCTTCGCCATTAATACCTGGCGCTTTAAGTTCTAGCGTACGGAAGTAACCGCATACATTAGGACGCCCAAAGGTGTTATTAAAAGCGGCGCCACCTTCTGGGCCCGTAAGCATAATATCGTAAGCAGGAACAATACCTTTGGGAGCGCCCCAATCCTCTTCCCAGGGCTGTTCAAAGCCAGGAATACGCAGGTTAGAGACAGAAAACCCTGTTAGCCCTACTTTAGGCTTTGCACCACGACCAGTGGCACCTTCATCACGGATTTCACCACCTGCCCCTGTGCTTGCACCGGGCACAGGCGCAATAGCTGTGGGATGGTTGTGCGTTTCCACCTTCATCACCAAATGAATGGGTTCTAAGGTTTCTTGATATTCAGCAGTATCAGCTTGGGGGAAAAAGCGCGGTGCAGCATAGCCACGAGTCACCGCTGCGTTATCTTTATAAGCCGACAGCACCTCACCTGGGTGTGCTTGGTGAGTGTTGCGTATCATGCCAAACAGGCTCTTCTCTGCCTCTTGGTCATCAATACGCCAGCTAGCGTTAAAAATTTTATGACGGCAATGCTCGGAGTTTGCTTGAGCAAACATCATCAATTCCGCATCGGTGGGGTTGCGCCCAAGCTCGTTAAAGCGTTCGCACAGGTAATCAATTTCATCTTCTGCCAACGCCAAACCTAAACTTTGGTTAGCTGCCTCCAAAGCCTCGCGTCCCGCTTCAATCACAGGAATACGCGCTAAAGGTCCCGGCTCACCCACAGCAAAATGTGCTGCCGCTTGGCTTAAATCTGTTAATACATCTTCAGTGAGCGGGTCGCGCACCACGTTCAATACGTCGGTGAGACTACCACCTTCTGCAAGCTGCACGTGATAAGCAATGCCGCGCTCCACGCGCGCCACTTGCGTTAAACCTAAATTCTGTTGGCAAAACTCCGTGACCTGCGAAGACCATGGAGTTTGCGTGCCTTCGCGGGGCACCAATACCACATCGCCGTTTTCATTCCCCACCTCAACCCCATCGCCTTGGCAGAGCAAGGAGGTGAGCTGTTGGCGCTGTTCAGCGCTTAACGCTTCAGCCTCAACAAAATAAACATAATTCGCGGTAATAGAGTGCAACTGCGGAAGTTTTTCCAACAATTGTTGCTGGCGAAACGTAGGGAGTGCAGTGGAACCAGGGAGAATGAACATAGCTCAGCGTCTTCCAGTTAGTCACTAGGGAGGGATTTTGCAAGCCGCGATTATACGCGTTTTTGAGCTAGAGCGCAGTAGGTGGGCGGCAAAAAAATCATTTCTTGGTTCAGCCCGAACGTCGAGATGCCTAATTGTTAGACATCAACAAACGAACCGGCAAAACATTTATTTACAATGCGCTCAATTCCAAGCAAAAAACCTTCGCCAATTTGAGCGATAGGAAGGAGGAAGCATGGACATTGCAAAGCGTACTTATTGGACAGATGGCCTAGCCCTTAGCTTGCTTATTGGTGCTAGCACACTCATTCCTTGGGCACACATCTTTACCATCACGCCCAACGCGAGTGCTTCCTCTTACACTAGCCAAGCACAGCAACAAAACCGTTTAGCACATATTCAAAACAAACAAGCCCTCGAATTGGGTTTGCTTAAAACCCCTGCTAGTTACTTTCAGCGCCAACACGACGTCATTGGCTTTGACTACCACATTGCTGCACGCTTAGCCGAGGAGCTTGGTGTGGAGCTCAGCATTCAGCTTTACGACACCCCCAAAGCATTGCGCCACGCCCTCGATACGCAAAACGTGGACATGATTGCCACCGAGCTAAGTGCCAACAGCATCCCAAGCGATACCGTGCCTTATTACACTGTTGAATTGGTTGCAGTACAAACGCGCCAACAGCCAAGTGCGCACAATATTGAAGCATTAGCCTCACTAACGGGAGTAAAGAGCACCCTTAGCAGCAAGCTTAATCGCGCTTTAACCAAGCTCAGCGTAAACACTCTTACCTCTGCCACACCTGAAGAGATTCTTACTTTAGTGCAGCAAGGGCACTATGATTATGGCTTAATCAGCCGCCACCACTTTCAAGTGCTTAGCCCTTTCTTCCCAGAACTAAAAGCCACCGCCGAAGTGAACCAGCAGCCGCTACAGTGGCATCTGTCGCGCCACAAGAATGTAGACAACAGCGATATGATTGCGGCACTCAAGCAGTTTGTTGCAACTCAACAGCAACACATTGAAAACACAGCAAACACCTACTTTGCGCCCATTAAACGGTTTGATTTGTACTCATCGCGTGCTTTTAAACGCCACTGGGAGCAGCGCCTCAGCCTTTATAGCGCAGATTTTCAACTAGCCGCAGAAGAATATGTGTTTGATTGGCAGCTTCTCGCCGCAGTGGGCTATCAAGAATCCCATTGGGACCCCAATGCGGTTAGCCCCACCGGCGTGGAAGGTTTGATGATGTTGACCCGACCCACTGCGCGGGAAATGGGCGTAGCCGACAGGCGCGACCCCATCGCTAGCATTTATGGCGGCTCTGCGTACTTAGCAGGGATTCACAAACGGATGCCAGAAAGTATTCGTGAGCCGGATAGAACTTGGATGGCACTTGCTGCATACAACGCCGGCTACGGCCACTTGCTCGATGCGCGTCGACTCACCGCAGAGCAAGGCGATAACCCAGACAATTGGGCGCAAGTGGCCAAACGTTTGCCCTTGCTCACCCAGCCCGAGTACTACCAACATGCCCGCTATGGCTATGCTCGCGGCGGCGCACAAGCGGTGTACTATGTGGAAGCGGTGCAACACTACTACCACGCACTGCTATGGGCTGAACAACATTGGGGCAGCAGCGCTCAGCTAGTGGCTATGGCGCCTTAGCATTAGCTTTAACCTTCCGCCGCCGCGCAAAAAAAGATTGCATCTGCGCGGCGCATTCTGCAGCTAGCACGCCACCTTGCACCTCTAAGCGGTGGTTATAAAAGCGTTGCTCCGGCAACTGTAATTGGCTTTCGCACACCCCTGCGCGGGGCTCTTGCGCCCCATACACTAGCCGCCCTATACGCGCGTGCATTAGCGCGCCAAAACACATGGTGCAGGGCTCAATAGTCACGTATAAAGTGGCCCCTGGGAGGCGATAGTTTCGCACCACGTTAGCAGCTTGTCGCAGTGCCAATATTTCCGCATGGGCGCTTGGGTCTTGCTGAGTAATGGGCTGATTATAGGCTTCGCCCACGGCTCGCCCCTCCACCACCACCACGGCCCCCACGGGCACCTCGCCGTTTTCCGCAGCCTGCCTTGCTAACGCCAAGGCACGCCGCATCCAAAA
>Ga0209487_1001582_pt1 | contig 19064 bp, 17 predicted proteins | sample Poulit2012_FD_187524 | JGI IMG/M metagenome (GOLD analysis project Ga0209487, IMG submission 187524) | Agricultural soil microbial communities from Georgia to study Nitrogen management - Poultry litter 2012 (SPAdes) (version 2) | ecosystem: Environmental > Terrestrial > Soil > Agricultural land...
ATCAGCAGCGGCAGGTCGACCTCGGCCATGGCGGCGAACACTGGCTCCAGCGGCGTCAGGTCGCCGACGCCGGCGTCGGAGTGAGTGGTCGCTCCGGCCGGATAGAGCTTGACCCCGTGGATCCGGCCCGATGAGGCGGCCTCCAGGATGGTTTCGGGGGTGGTCTCCGGGGTGAGGTAGAGCACCATCAGGGGTTCAAACCTGCGGGGGAGGTCGGCCTGGGCGGCCTCGATGCGCTGCCGGTAGGCATCGGCAGCGGCCAGGCCGGCCACCGGCGGGACCAGGTTGGGCATGACGATGGCGCGCCCCATGTAGCGGGCCACTGCCGGCACCGTGTCCGCCAGCACTGCGCCATCGCGCAGGTGGAGATGCCAGTCATCGGGGCGGGTGAGGTGCAGTTCGTTCATCGGGGAGTTCTCGTCGCTGGTGCGGGGGCGGAGCGGTCCGCCGCAGGGCCCGGGTCGGGGAGTCCGGAGCCAGGGAATGCTACCGGATCGCTGGTCGGCTTTAAAGTTTGTCCCCGGGGAGCCGATAGGCCACAGCAGTGGCAGCGGGGACGGAGTGGGGCATGGCGGCGACAGCGAAACGCACCGGAGCGATGGCAGCCGCCGCCCTGTTGTTCGGGCTGGCGACGTCGGCCCAGGCGGCATCCCTCTCCCTGGAAGCCGGGCCGCGCCACCTGGCCAGGCTGGACGAGGCCCGCTGGCAGCTGGTCGAGGAGGCGGTGTTCTCCTGCCGTCTGGAGCATTCCGTGCCGGTGCTGGGCCGGGCGGTCTTCGAAACCCGCGCCGGCGGCAGGCAGCGCTTCCACGTCGAGGGGCCAGTCCCCGCGGGGGAGGAAGACATTGCAGAGCCGCTGGTCGTGTCCACCGAGGCGCCGCCCTGGGCAGCGCCCTCCCCCCCGGTCCGGCTGGTGTCCGTGGCCGAGGAGCTGGTCCTCGACGCCGCCGCCAGCCAGCGCCTGCTGGAGGGGCTGTACCGCGGGCGGCTGGTGGTCTTGCAGCGGCCTCCCCGGCTGCATGCGGCCCTGTCTCCGGCCGGGTTTCGGCCCGCCTACCGCGGCTACCAGAGCTGCCTGGAAAAACTGCTGCCGGTGAGCCATGAGCAGGTGGCCCACAGCCGCATTCTCTTCGCCAGTGGCCAGTGGGAGCTGGATGACGCGGCCAGAAAGCGGCTGGATCTGGTGGTCCGCTATGTCCTGGAGGACGACCGGGTGAAGCGCATCCGGGTAGCGGGGCACGCCGATGGGGTGGGGCGCCAGCTGCACAACCTGGAGCTGTCCCGCCGGCGGGCGAAGGCCGTGGCGGACTATCTGGTACAGCAGGGCGTGGACGCGGAGCGCATTCATCGCAGCCACCACGCCCACCTGAAGCCGGCGGTGGCCGGCAATACGGCCTCGGCCCGGGATCAGAACCGCCGGGTCAGCGTCCGCCTCGAAGGCGGGCCCGGGGCGGATCAGGGCGTGTAGATTTCACCGCCGCTGCGGGCATATTCCCGCAGCAGGGCCCGGGCTGCCCGTCGCTGGACATCGGGGCGAACGGCGATGCCGCGCGCACTGCAGGCCGCTTCCCAGTCGTCGGGCTTGGGGCCCTCGTCGAAGCCCAGCTCCCGGGCGTCGGCGTCTCGGGCCCCGGTGACCAGGTCGCTGATGCCGGACCACAGCAGGGCGCCCAGGCACATGCAGCAGGGTTCGCAGCTGGACACCAGGGTCAGCGACCGCGCGCCCAGCTGATGGCTGTCACAGGCCTGGTGGGCCAGGGCAATGGCCACCAGCTCGGCATGCCACAGGCTGGAGCGGTCGGGAACGACGCGGTTGACGCCCAGGCTGAGCAGCTTGCCATCGGCCAGAACGGCCGCGCCAAAGGGGCCACCGCCATGGTGGAGATTGAGCTCGGTCAGCTCCAGGACCAGGTCCATGGCGCTGCGATCATCGCCGTAGCGCCGGGCCGTCGCCCGCCGGCCAAAGGCCTGGAACCACTCGGGCAGTTGCAGGTGCAGGGTATGTGGCAAGGGCATGATGGGATCCTCCAGGCAACCCTCCTGCCTCCATCATGCCCCGTCTCCTGCGGAAAGACACGGCGGGCGCGTGGACGGGGCGGGGGCCGGGCAGTATCATCTCGCCAGAACCGGGAAGAGAGCCATGGATGTTGATGCCCGCGGCTGGCTGACCGCCGCCCGCCGACAGCCTTCAGCCAATTTCAACCAGCGCCCCCGGGGGGTGGCGGTGGATCTGCTCGTGGTGCACGGCATCAGCCTGCCGCCGGGGCGGTTCGGCGGCCCGGCCATCGAGGAGCTGTTCACCAACCGGCTGGACTGCAGCGACCCCCTGCTGGCGTCGCTGGAGGGCGTGCGGGTGTCCGCCCATTTCCTGATCCGCCGGGATGGGGAGCTGGTGCAGTTCGTGTCCTGCCTGGACCGAGCCTGGCACGCGGGCGCATCGAGCTTTCAGGGGCGGGAGGGCTGCAATGACTACAGTGTTGGCATCGAGCTGGAAGGCACCGACTGGCAGCCCTACAGCGCGGCCCAGTACCGCCGCCTGGCGGCCCTGGCCGCTGCCCTGCAGAGGCGGTTCCCAGCGCTGACGCCCGAGCGCATGGTGGGGCACGCCGACGTGGCGCCAGGGCGCAAGACCGACCCCGGACCCGCCTTCGACTGGATGCATTTTCGACAGCTGCTGGAACGCAGCGGGGAGCAGGGCAGACCATGAGCTTTGTCGTCGTCATCGTGGCGCTGGTGCTGCTGCAGCGCTGGGGGCCCGCGGAGGCCCTGCACCGGGACGCCTGGTTTTCGCGCCTGCTGGAGGCACTGCAGACCGCTCTGGGGAGTCGGGCCGGGCTGGCTGCAGCCCTGGCCCTGCCCATGCTGGCCGTGTGGCTGGCCACCGAGCTGCTGACTGCGCGCTGGCTGGGCGTGCCGCTGTTTGCCCTGGAGCTGTGGGTGTTGCTGTACAGCATGGGCCGCGGCGATCTGCGGGCCGATCTGGATGCCTACCTGGAGCGCTGGCGGCGCGGTGATCTGGAGGCGGCCCTGCGCTGTGCCCAGGCCCTGGACCGGGACCACGCCATGGCCCCGGTGGACAGCCCGGCCGCCCTCCATGGCCAGATGCGCCGCCGGCTGCTGTACCGCGGCCTCGAGCGCTGGTTCTCCGTGGTGTTCTGGTTTGTCCTGCTGGGCCCGGCCGCGGCCCTGGGCTATCGGCTGCTGCAGCGGGCCGCCGTCGAGCCGGTCAGCCGTGCCGAGGCGCGGGCCCTGGCCCGGGAGGGGCTCCAGCTGGCCGACTGGGCACCGGCGCGCCTGCTGGGGCTGAGCTTTGCCCTGGTGGGGCGCTTCAGTGAGACCATGGCGGTCTGGCGCCGCACGCTGTGGTCGAGCCTGACCACTGAATGCCTGCTGAGGGAGTACCAGCAAGCCGCCCAGCCCACGGTGACCACCGATGGCAACTGGGATCGGGCCGTGCTGGCCCGGGCCGGCGAGGAGCTCGGTCAGCTCATGAACATGCTGAGCCGCGTGGTGGTGCTGTGGGTGACGGTGCTGGCCCTGCTGGTGTTGTTGTAGGCTGGCTGGCTGCCGCCAGCCCCAGCTGGGTTAGCAGGGCGAGGCGGCCCGGGGCTTCCCGGAGGAGGCGGCGCTTGGCGGACCGGCTCAGCTGCTTGATGCGGTATTCCACCTGCAGCGCCAGGCTGCGGCTGCCGACCGGGAGGGCATAGGCCAGCTCCAGCTGTCGAAAGCGGCGCAGGCTGCGGGCTCCGCGGCCGTTGCGATGCTGACTGAGCCGCCGGTCGGGGTCGGTGGTGATGCCGGTGTACAGGGCCTGTCCGTCGCAGTCCAGCAGATAGATCCACCAGCGGACCTCGCCGACTCGATCCCGGGGGGGCGAAGAAGAAGGGGAAGAGCACTCGGACATGGAGGAGCCGGCGCGGGGCAGCCCGCGCCGGAAACCCGTCAGTCTTCCAGCATGCTGCGCAGCATCCAGGCAGTCTTTTCATGGACCTGCATGCGCTGGGTCAGCAGGTCTGCGGTGGGTTCGTCCCCGGCCTTCTCGGCCACGGGAAAGACTTCCCTGGCGGTGCGCGCCACGACTTCCTGGCCCTCCACCAGCTGGCGGATCATGTCCCGGGCCTCGGGCATGCCCTCGGATTCCTTGATCGATGTCAGCTCGGCAAAGGCGCTGTAGCTGCCGGGTGCCGGCCGGCCCAGGGCACGGATGCGCTCGGCGATCTCGTCCACGGCCTCGGCCAGTTCGGTGTACTGCTCCTCGAACATCAGGTGCAGCGTGTTGAACATGGGGCCGGTGACATTCCAGTGAAAGTTGTGGGTCTTGAGGTAGAGGGTATAGCTGTCGGCCAGCAACCGGGCCAGGCCGTCGGCGATCTGGGTGCGCTGCTTGCTGTCGATGCCGATGTTGATATCCATGGTTCTTCTCCTTGGGTTGAGGTGGGCTGGCTCAAGGCCAGGGCCAGCACCATCATTGCAACAAAACCGCTGATCAGGGCAAAGGTGGCCGGGCTCTCGTTGCCGCTGCGGTGCGACTGCGGGATCACCTCGTGGCTGATGACGAACATCATTGCACCACCTGCCGCCGCCAGCATCAATGGCAGGGCGACCTGGCCGAGCCCGCTGAGCCATACTCCCAGGCCGGCTCCCAGGGGCTGGGCCAGGCCGGTGAGCACTGCCACGCCGAGCGCCGTGCCGGCGCCATGGCCGATGGAGCGCAGGCCGGCGGCGACGATCAGACCCTCGGGCACACTTTGCACGCCGATGCCGAGGGCGGTCAACCGGCCCAGCTCATCGCTGGCGCCAAAGCTGGCCCCCACGGCAAAGCCTTCCGGCACGTGGTGCAGGCCCATGGCCATGACCACCAGCCAGACTCCCCGGGCCTGTCGTGCCTCCGGGGCGTCCCCGCTCTCCTGGGCGTGGGGGAGGAGCCGGTCGGCCAGCCAGAGCACGGCGGCCCCCGCCAGCAGGGCCAGGGCCACCCACAGGGCAGCCTCCGCAGGGGGCCACAGCCGCCCGGCCTCGGCCAGGGCGGGCAGAGTCAGGGTGAACACGATGGCCCCCAGCATGATCCCCGCGCTGAACCCCATCAGAGTGTCCCGCAGCGCCGTGGTCCAGCGGCGGATGAGCAACGCCGGCAGGGCGCCAGCCGCCGTGGCCAGGGCAATGATCAGGGCGGCCTGAAGGGCACCTGCCATGGGTTTCGACAGCGCCGCCGGCAGGGTGGCCCACACCAGCAGGCCCGCCCCGGTGAGGGGCAGGGCGATGGCGGCGATGCCGACCGGGACCCATTGGCTGGGTCGAGCAGAATGGCGAGTCATCCAGTGTTGCCTTGCCCCGGGCCCACCCGGGCTCCCTGGCCCGTCGCTCAGGCGCTCTCGCGCCCCGAGGCGGATGGGCGATCGGCCCACAGCCGGTTGATGGCGCTGGCCAGGGCCTGCAGCGAGGCAGTGACCAGGTTGGCGTGGAGACCGGCGCCAAAGCGCGAGCCCGCCACGCCGGCCATGCTCAGCTCCACCAGTGCCAGGGCCCGGGCATCGGCACCGCTGCCCTGGGCCCGCTCTTCAAAGTCCAGCAGCTGGAGCTCCAGGGGCAGGGCATCCAGGGCGGCGTCCAGGGGACCGTTGCCCACGCCCCGCCAGCTCACCGGCTTGCCCAGCCAGTGCCCATTGAGTTCGATGCCCTGTTGTCCCTCGACCTCGAACAGCTGCGGTGGTTCCAGCCGCAGGGGCTGGTCCCGGTCCAGGTATTCCCGCTGAAACAGCGCCCACAGCTGTTCGGCGCTGACTTCGCCCCCCTGCCGATCGGTCAGGGCCTTGACCGCCGCGCTGAAGTCGATCTGCAGCCGTCGCGGCAGCTGCAGGCCGTAGCCCTGTTCCAGCAGCCAGGCCACTCCGCCCTTGCCGGACTGGCTGTTGACGCGAATGATGGCGTCGTAGCGGCGGCCCACGTCGCTCGGATCAATGGGCAGATAGGGAATGTCCCAGGGTCGTTCCGGTTGCTCGCTGCGCTCGGCGAGCCCCTTGCGGATGGCGTCCTGGTGGGAGCCCGAAAAGGCCGTGTAGACCAGGTCGCCCACATAGGGGTGGCGGGGGTGAATGGGAAGCTGGGTGCACTCCCGGGCCACGCGGGCGATGTCGTCGAGGGCGGAAAAGTCCAGCTGCGGATCGATGCCCTGGGTGTAGAGGTTGAGGGCGAGGGTGACCAGGTCGACGTTGCCGGTGCGCTCGCCGTTGCCGAACAGGCAGCCCTCGACGCGGTCGGCCCCCGCCATCAGTGCCAGCTCCGCCGCGGCCACGGCACAGCCGCGGTCGTTGTGGGGGTGGACGCTGAGGAGAACGCTGTCCCGCCCCTCCAGGTGGCGGTCCATCCACTCCACCTGGTCGGCGTAGACATTCGGAGTCGCCACCTCCACCGTTGCCGGCAGGTTGAGGATGGCCGGCTGCTCCGGGGTGGGCTGCCAGATGTTCAGCACCGCCTCGCAAACCCGGCGGGCAAAGGGCAGCTCGGTGGCGGAAAAGGTCTCGGGGCTGTACTGGAAGACCCACTCGGTCTCGCTGTACTCGGCGGCCAGCTGCCGGATCAGCCGCGTTGCCTCGCAGGCGATGGCCACCACGCCGTCCTCGTCCTGGCGGAAGACCACCCGGCGGAAGGTCGGGGCGGTGGCGTTGTAGACGTGAATAATGGCACGCCGGGCTCCCCGCAGGGATTCCATGGTGCGCCGGATCAGGTGCTCCCGGGCCTGGGTGAGCACGCCGATGGTGACCTCCTCGGGAATTTCTCCGCCCTCGATGAGCCGGCGAACAAAGTCGTAGTCGGCCTGGGAGGCGGCGGGGAAGGCCACTTCGATTTCCTTGAAGCCGATGCCCACCAGGGTGCGAAACAGGCGCAGCTTGCGCTCGGGATCCATGGGCTCGAACAGGGCCTGGTTGCCGTCCCGAAGGTCGGTGCTCAGCCAGATGGGGGCGCGCTCGATGCGGCGGTCGGGCCAGCGGCGGTCCGCCAGCTCAATGGGGGGAAAGGGGCGATATTTCTGTTGGGGTGCAGCCATCATGATGCGATTCTCCTGCCGGGAGCGGAGGACAGGGCTGCAGGAAGTGCTCTACCCTGTCCGGGATGCGGCGGGGCATGGGCGGCCAGGCTGCCGCTTGCGCATGGCCTGGCGCCCGCGCAGCAGTCGTAGCAGAGAGGGAGGGAAGTGGAGGAGGTCAGTCATGGATTCGTCCGGTCACGTTGGGGTATTCAGGCCGGTGCGGAAACGTTGCGCGGCCTGGCACAGCGGAGCTCAGCGCGATAGTCGTAGCGACGCGCTGCACCGCCGCAGGCTGGGCACGGCGCGGTGAGTGGCGCGGCCTGCGTGGACGTGAGAATGGGGACGAAATCGGTTCATGGTCCAACAATACTCCCCTCCCCCGGAGGGGTCAACCGCCGCCTCATCCTCTTGGGTGACGAGCTTCGGGCCAGGTGGAGGTATGCTGAGGGTTTGCCCTGCCCGTCTGGCCCGTCAACAAGGAGAGCTCCATGCGCTACGGATTGTCCATCGCCTTTTCCAGCCCCGAGGAATACGTCCCCCTGGCACAGGCAGCAGAGGAGCGCGGCTTTGCCTGGGTGACCCTGGCGGATCACCTGATCTACCCGAAGCAGTTTTCCGTGCCCTATCCCTACACCCCCGACGGCGTGCCGCGCTTTGCCGACAGCGATCCCTTTCCCGACCCCTGGATTGCCGTCACGGCCATGGCCGCGGCCACCCGGGAAATCGGCTTCTACACCAACGTGTACGTCCTGCCGGCGCGCAATCCTGTCCAGGTTGCCAAGATCATGGCGACGGCCTCGGTGTTCACGGGGGGGCGGGTGGCACTGGGGGTGGGCATGGGCTGGATGCCCGAGGAGTTCGCCATCAGCGGCCAGGCCTTCCACAACCGCGGTCGCCGGGCCGATGAGATGATCGACATCATGAAAAGCCTGTGGACCGGGGACTGGGTCGAGCACCACGGCGAGTTCTACGACTTTGATGCCGTGCGCATGGTGCCCGCGCCCGTGGCCCCCATCCCCATCCTGGTCGGCGGCATCTCGGCGCCGGCCCTGCGGCGGGCCGCTCGCAACGACGGCTGGATCTCGGACCTGCACACCACCGCAGAGCTGCTGGCCCTGATCGAGCGGTTGCAGCAGAAGCGCCAGGCGGCGGGCACGGCCGACCGGCCCTTTGACATCCTCTGCTTCAACCCCCTGGATGCCACGACCCCCGAATCTCACCAGCAGCTGGCCGAGGCCGGGGTGACCACGGTGACCACGGCGCCCTGGGCCGAGGCGGCCCTGGCCGGCCCGGTGTCCCTGGCGGACAAGTTGCGGGCCATGGACCGGTTCGCCGGCGATTTCATTCAGCGCTGACCCGCCCGGGTGAACCCGGGGCGCTCGCCGGAGTCCATGAAGCAGGCCGTTGTGGCAGCGAAGTGCCGGTTGCAGACCGGGATCGGCACGGTACCGAGCAGACTACGGAGGGCAGAACATGCTCAGATTCCTGGGGGGCACCGTCGGCGTGATCTTTCTGATTGGACTGGCCGTCGTCATTGGCCTGCTGATGCTGATCTTTTGAACCCGCACCCCGAGCGGACCCGACCGGGCCCGCTCGGGGAGGGTGGTCGGGCATGGGCCTGATGGATGCGGTGGTGGCCTATCTCGCCAGCCAGAAGCTGGTTCTGGTCGCGGCGGAATCCTGCACGGCGGGGCTGGTCACCGCTGAGCTGGCCCAGGTGCCCGGCAGTGGCCAGGTGCTGGAGGCCGGCCTGACGGTCTACAGCCCCGAGGCCAAGCAGCGCCTGCTGGGGGTGGCGGCGGAGACCATCGACCGCTGGGGTCTGACCAGCGAGGCAGTGGCCCGGGAAATGGCCCTGGGGGCGCTCGGGCTCAGCCCCGCCAGCGTGGCCGTGGCCGACACCGGAGTGGCGGGGCCTCAGCAGCCTGCCGATGGCACTCCCGTCGGCACCCTGTGTCTGGCCTGGGCTTTCCGGCGGGGGCTCCGCTGCTGCCTGTTCAGTGAAACCCTGCAGCTGGGAGGAGACCGCAACCGGCTGCGCCAGCGGGCCGCCCGCCACGTCCTGGCCCGCATTCCCCGCTACCACGGCCTGTCCCTGCAGCCGGGGCAGCGCTGGCAGAATCTTCCCGGCGCCGTCGAGCCGGACTGCTGATGCCGATGGCCGGGCCGGTCCGGCCCGTTCAAATCCCGGTTGATCCGGTGTCCCGGCGTCAATCATAATAGACCGATCTGGTCAATGGCCCAGGGGCATTGAATTTGGCGATGGCAGAGGCGAGCTCACTCTATGTCGATGGACGGCAACCTGTTGTTTTTGACGCTGGTCCTTCCCTTTGTGAGCAGCCTCGTCGCCGCCTTCCTGCCGGGCAATGCCCGCCGCGCTGAATCCACCCTGGCCGGCCTGGTCGCCCTGACCGGCTTTGTGCTGACCGCCAGTCAGTACCCCGCCGTGGCCCAGGGAGAAGTCCTGCGCCACAGCCTGCCCTGGCTGCCCCAGCTGGGGCTGGAATTCACCCTGCGCATGGACGGGCTGGCCTGGCTGTTTGCCCTGCTGGTGACGGGCATCGGCGGCCTGGTGGTGCTCTACGCCCGCTACTACATGTCCCCCCGGGATCCGGCGCCGCGCTTTTTTTCTTTTTTGCTCGGCTTCATGGGCGCCATGCTGGGCATCGTGCTGTCCGGCAACCTGGTTCAGCTGGTGTTTTTCTGGGAGCTCACCAGCCTGTTTTCCTTTTTGCTCATTGGCTACTGGCACCACAACAGCAGTGCCCGGGACGGCGCCCGGATGGCCTTGACCACCACCGGCATTGGCGGCCTGTGCCTGCTGGTGGGGGTCATCCTGCTGGGCCAGGTGGCCGGCAGCCTGGATCTGGATGTCGTGCTGGCCTCCAGGGAGGTGCTGCACGAACACCCGTTCTACCTGCCGGCGCTGGTGCTGGTGCTGCTGGGCGCCCTGACCAAGAGCGCCCAGTTTCCCTTCCACTACTGGTTGCCCCGGGCCATGGCGGCCCCGACCCCGGTCTCGGCCTATCTCCACTCGGCCACCCTGGTCAAGGTGGGGGTGTTTCTGCTGGCGCGGCTGTGGCCGGTGCTGTCGGGCACCGAGGCCTGGTTCTGGCTGGTGGGCACCGCCGGCCTGATCACCTTTGTGCTGGGGGCCTGCTACGCCACCTTTCAGCAGGATCTCAAAGGGTTGCTGGCCTATTCCACCATCAGCCACCTGGGGCTGATCACCCTGCTGCTGGGGCTGGACAGCCAGCTGGCAGCGGTGGCCGCCATCTTTCACATGATCAACCACGCCACCTTCAAGGCCTCGCTGTTCATGGGCGCGGGGATCATCGACCACGAGACCGGAACCCGGGATATCCGGCGCCTCAGCGGCCTGTACCGAGCCATGCCCCTGACCGCCGCGCTGGCCATGGTGGCGGCGGCCTCCATGGCGGGAGTGCCGCTGCTGAATGGGTTTCTGTCCAAGGAGATGTTCTTCGCCGAAACCGTGACCCGGCACCGCAGCATGGTGCTGGATGAGCTGCTGCCCTGGATTGCCATCGTGGCGGCCATGTTCACGGTGACCTACTCCATTCGCTTCATTCGGGATGTGTTTTTCGGCCCCCCCGCCACCGACCTGCCCAGCCCGCCCCGGGAGCCGCCGCGCTGGATGCTGGTGCCGGCCGGCCTGCTGGTGCTGATCTGTCTGGTGGTGGGCATGGTTCCCGAGAGCACGGTGGGGCCCTTTCTCCACCTCGCGGTGACCGCCGTGCTGGGGGAGAGCGCGCCGAACTACAGCCTGGCGGTCTGGCACGGCCTGACTCTGCCCATGGCCATGAGCCTGGCGGCCCTGGCAGGGGGCGTGGGCCTGTATGGACTGCTGTCGGGCTATCTGGCCCGGGGGGTGGATGGCCCGCCCTGGCTGCAGCGAATCAACAGTCAGCGGGTGTTCGACGGCGTCATGGTGTGGCTGTCCTGGCGGCTGGCTCGGCCAGTGCTGGGGCTGCTCATCAGCAGGCGGTTGCAGGTTCAGCTGCGCTGGATGGCGGTGGTGGCCCTGGCCGCCGGGCTGTGGCCGCTGTGGTCCCGGCTGCTGCCGGAGCTGTCCCTCTCCGGGCAGCGCTTCGAGCCGGTGCTGGCCCTGGTCTGGGTCGTGGGCATGGGTGCTGCGCTGATGGCGGCCCAGCAGGCCAAGTACCATCGGCTGGTGGCACTGATGCTGATGGGCTGTGCAGGGCTGGCCACCTGCATCACCTTTGTCTGGTTCTCAGCCCCCGATCTGGCCCTGACCCAGCTGCTGGTCGAGGTGGTGACCACGGTGCTGATCCTGCTTGGTCTGCGCTGGCTGCCCCGGCGGATCGAGTACCCCCGGCGCCATGAGCCGCGGCTGCGCACCGGTCTGCGGCGCGGCGGGGACCTCGCCATCGCCCTGGGAGTGGGCAGCGGTCTGGCCCTGCTGACCTATGCCATCATGCGCCTGCCGCCCCCGGCCTCGGTGTCCGCGGAGATGGTTCGTCGGGCCGCTCCCGAGGGGGGCGGCACCAATGTGGTCAACGTCATCCTGGTGGACTTTCGCGGCTTTGACACCCTCGGGGAGATCACCGTTCTGGTGATTGTGGCCCTGGGCAGCTATGCCCTGCTGCGGCGCTTTCGGCCCGCCCCGGAGAGCGTGGACCGGCCGCCGCAGCAGAGCTTCCAGCAGCAGCGGGAGCGACAGCCGGAAGGAGGCGAGAGCGCGGCCCTGGTCGATGTGCTGATGGTGCCGGCGCTGCTGATGCGGCTGCTGTTCCCCGTTATCTTTGCCCTGGGCGCCTACCTGTTTCTGCGCGGTCATGATCTGCCTGGCGGGGGCTTCGTGGGCGGGCTGAGCCTGGCCATTGCTCTCATCCTGCAGTACATGGCCGGCGGTACCCGCTGGGTGGAAGCCCGCCTGCGCGCCCGCCCCCTGCGCTGGATGGGCCTGGGGCTGCTGCTGGCGGTGACCACCGGCAGTGGCGCCATGCTGCTGGGGCAGCCTTTTCTGACTTCCTGGTTTGACCAGCCCGTGCTGCCGGTGCTGGGGGAGCTGCCCCTGGCCACGGCCACGCTGTTTGACCTGGGCGTGCTGGCGGTGGTGGTGGGTGCAACTTCCCTCATTCTGATCGCGCTGGCCCACCAGTCGATCCGTGTCCATCGCCCAGCTGCTCCCTCCGCGGCGGCGGGGCCTAGCGAGAAGGAGCGCTGAATCATGGAGTGGCTCGTGGCTCTGGCCATTGGTGTACTGGCGGGTTCCGGCGTCTGGCTGCTGCTGCGGCCCAGAACGTTTCAGGTCATCATCGGGCTCTCCCTGATCTCCTATGCGGTCAACCTGTTCATCTTTGCCATGGGGCGGTTGCGCCAGGGGCTGCCCCCGGTGCTGCAGGAAGGCACTGCGGCCACCGTTGACCCGCTGCCCCAGGCCCTGGTGCTGACCGCCATCGTCATCGGCTTTGGCACCACGGCACTGCTGCTGGTGGTGCTGTTGGTGGCCCGGGGGCTCACCGGCACGGACCATGTCGACGGCCGTGGAGACCCGGAGTGAAGGGCGTGGTCGACCATCTGATGGTGGCGCCCATTCTGCTGCCCCTGGTCACCGCAGCGCTGATGTTGTTGGTGGAGGGGCGGGGCCATCGGCTCAAGGGGGCCATCAACCTGGTTTCCACCCTGCTGCTGGTGGTGATCTGTGTCCTGCTGCTGGGCCAGGTGGAGGGGGGCGGGACGGCCCGGACCGGGGTCTATCTGCTGGGGGGCTGGGCAGCTCCCCTGGGCATCGTGCTGGTGGTGGACCTGCTGTCGGCGCTGATGCTGTTGCTGGGAGCGATGATGGGGCTGGCCACGCTGGTCTATGCCCTGGCCCGCTGGCACCGCGCGGGAGTGCATTTTCATCCGCTGTTCCAGCTGTTTCTGATGGGGCTGAACGGGGCCTTCCTCACCGGGGACCTGTTCAATCTGTTCGTGTTCTTCGAGGTCATGCTGGCTGCCTCCTACGGCCTGGCCCTCCACGGTCTCGGGGCGCAGCGGGTCAAGGCCGGCCTGCACTACCTGGTTATCAACCTGGCCGGATCCATGGTGTTTCTGGTGGGGGTGGCGGTGATCTACGGGGTCACCGGCACGCTGAACATGGCCGACCTGGCCCAGCGGATGGCCGAGCTGGAGAGTGGACAGCGAGCGCTATTTCACAGCGGCGCGGCCATGCTGGGCATGGCCTTTCTGCTCAAGGCGGGGCTGTGGCCGCTGAATTTCTGGCTGCCCACGACCTATATGTCGGCGAGCCCCCCGGTGGCTGGGCTGTTTTCCATCATGAGCAAGCTCGGGGTCTACGTGGTGCTGAGGCTGTGGCTGCTGTGGTTTGGCCCCCAGTCCAACCTGGCCGGATCGACCGGCGCCCTGTGGCTGCAGTACGGCGGCATGGTGACCATCCTGGTGGGGCTGGCCGGGGTGCTGTCCGTCCAGGGCACGGCCCGGATGGCGGGGTTTTCCGTGCTGGTGTCGTCGGGCACTTTGCTGACGGCCATCGGCTTTCATCAGCAGGGTCTCACTGCAGCGGCGCTGTTTTACCTGGTCAGCTCCACCCTGGCCATCGGGGCGCTGTTCCTGCTGACCGAGCTGATGGAAAGGGGCCGCGGCATGGGTGCAGACGTGCTGGCGGTGACCCAGGAGCTCTTTGCCGAGACCCTGGAAGAAGGAGAAGAGGAAGAAGAAGAGGTGGGCGTCCCCCTGCCCGCCACCATGGCCATTCTGGGCCTCAGCTTCATCGGCTGTGCCAGTCTGCTGGCAGGCCTGCCGCCGCTGTCGGGGTTTGTCAGCAAGTTTGCCCTGCTGATGGGCCTGGTCGATGGGGGAGAGGGCGGCGTTCCCCCGGGCCACTGGCTGCTGGCGGGGCTGCTGGTGCTGTCGGGGCTGGTGACCCTGATGGCGATGATTCGCGCCGGCATCCGCCTCTTCTGGCCGGCCCTGGAGCGAGAGGTGCCCCGGGTGAGGCTGTGTGAGTTGGGTCCGGTGGTCAGCCTGCTGGCGCTCTGCGTGGGGCTGACCGTGGCGGCGGGCCTGGTCATGGACTACATGGAGGCCACCGCGGCCATGCTGCACGACCCGGGGCAGTACATTCGCGCTGTACTGGGCACCGAGGCCACGGCGAGGGAGGCTCTGTGAACCTGCAACGACTGTTTCCCCATCCCTGGCAGGGGAGCTTCCTGCTGCTGATGTGGCTGCTGCTGGCCCCCTCCATCAGCGTGGCCACGGTGCTGACCGGCGGCCTGGTGGCCCTGGCGGGCATGCATGTGGTGCGGCCGCTGGACCTCCCGCCGGTGCGGGTGCGCCGTCCCCTGGCCATGCTGCGGCTGCTGGGCCGGGTGTTGCCGGACATCGTCGCCTCCAATGTGGCCGTGGCCGGCATCATCCTCGGCCCGAAGCGGGCGGAGCGCCGGGCGGGCTTCATGGACATCCCCCTGCAGCTGACCTCGCCCTATGGCCTGATGATGCTGGCGGTCATCATCACGGCCACCCCCGGCACCCTGTGGGTGAACTTCAACTCCACCACCCGCCGGCTGACCATCCACGTGCTGGACCTGCAGGACGAGCAGGCCTGGATCGACACCATCCAGGGGCGCTACGAGAGCCTGCTGCGGGAGATCTTTCAATGATGGCTGTCCTCTATGCCGGCGGTCTGTGGACCGCCCAGATCCTGCTGGGCCTGGCCATGGCCTGCACCCTGGCGGGCATCCTCCGCGGGCCCCGGGCCCAGGACCGCATTCTCTGCCTCGATGCCCTGTATGTCTGCGCCATGCTGCTGTTGCTGGTGTTCGGGGTGCGCACCGGCAGCCGGCTGTACTTTGAGATCGCCCTGGCCATGGCGCTGCTGGGCTTTGTCTCCACGGTGGCCCTGGCCAAGTTCCTGATGCGCGGGGAGGTCATCGAATGATCGATGTGGCGCTGCTGCCCGACTGGCTCGCCCTGGTGGTGGCCCTGCTGCTGGTGCTGGGGGCGGGGCTGACCCTGACCGGCTGCATCGGCCTGCTGCGGCTGGGCACCTTCTACCAGCGCATGCACGCTCCCACCCTGGGCACCACCCTGGGGGGCTTTTGCATCATGCTGGCCTCGCTGTTGTATTTCATCGGGGGCGGGGCCGGCCTGCTGCTGCCGGAGCTGCTGATCACTGTCTTCGTCACCGTGACCACGCCGGTGACCTTTCTGCTGCTGATCAAGGCCGCACGCTTTCGGGACAGTGAGCAGGAGACCTCGCAGGGCCAGGATCGCACCCCGGCCCCGGACTGAGCGCGGCCGGCCGGCAATCGGCGGGCAGGAGGCGCGCACAAAAAAGCCCGGCCGAGGCCGGGCTTTGCAGGAAGCGCTCGGAGCGCTGGCCTCAGGAGGTCTCTTCCAGGGCCAGGCTGTTGAACAGCTCGTTCTCGAAGTCGCCTTCCTTGACCTCGGGCTCGGGCTGGGGGAAGTCCAGCACGCTGTGGATGCCGTTGAGCTCCTGCTGGACGGCCTTGGCGTCTTCCCGGGTCATGTAGAACTGGCTGACCCAGCGACGGACCTTGTTGAAGGGGCCATCCTTCTTCATTTGCATGATGCGCTTGGCGGCCCGCTTGTTCTTCCAGATTTCGAAGTCGGTGGCGAAGGCGTCCAGAGCGCCTGCCTGGGCTTCCTTCTGGGCGGCGATGTCCTCCTCGGAGGGCGGCGAGTTCTTGCCCACCATGAAGGCGCCGTGCCAGGCCTGGGTGCGGCCGTCTTCCACGGGGGTGTTGGCGATCAGCTCATAGATGGTGTTGTCGCCAAAGGTCTGCTTGGAGAGCAGGATGCCCGGGCCGGTGTACCAGGTGACGGTGTGCAGGTGGACGCCGCCGTAGAGCTGCATCTTGCCGCCCTGGCGCTGGATGACGATGTGGTCGCGAAACTCGTTTTCAAAGTATTCGCAGGGCGCGCCGTGGGTCGGGCCCAGGTGGCGGACGTCCGCCATGTTGTCGAGAATTTCCAGGTTGTGGATGTCGATGACGCCCAGGTGGTCCAGCTCCCAGTGCACGGCCTTCGGGTCGTTCCACTGCTCGATGAAGGGGGGCTCGAACTCCGGCTCGGCACCGGTGGGGTCAAACCACATCATGATGCAGCCCATCACATCGCGCACCGGATAGGAGCCGATGGACGCCGACTTTGGGCAGGGGCCGTCGTGGTAGGGGATGTCGTCGACGTGACCGTCTGGACCGTAGCGCCAGGCGTGGTAGGGGCAGCGAATGGAGTCGCCCTCGATCTGCTGGCCGTTGCGCACGATCATGGCGCTCTTGCTGGCCGTCAGGTGGGTGCCCATGTGGGCACAGTAGGCGTCGAGCATCACCGGCCGGCCGCTCTCGCCGCGGTACAGGGCAAAGTCGCGACCGAAGAAGGTAACGGCCATCGGCCCCTGGTCGAGCTCGGAGCTCTCGGCCACGATGAACCAGCCCCGGGGGTAGGTTTCGGGTCCCAGTCCATAGTCCACTGATTTTGCCATCTTGATCTGCCTCTGCTGTCAATGTGAACGGGCGCTGTCCGGGCACTGCCCGGCAGGGACGCCTCGTGTTGCATGTCCTCTACAGCCGGTGGCAGCACCCCGGGGCCCGCCGCCGGCTGCAATCGACCTTCATTCTGCCATAGCAGGGCGCCCGGGTCATATCGTCTGAACAGACGAAGTCGAGGGGTGTCGCGAGCCGCGGAGGCAAATCATGTATGCTTTGGCTGTTTGCGCCCGGAGCTGGAACGGAGGAGTCGATGGGATGGTCGCTGATGGGCCGCTACCTGGTGTTCGCCCTGTGTGTGGTGGCCCTGCTGGCGGTGCTGCAAACGAGTTTCCCCGGTGTCTGGGTGCTGCGCCTGCTGTTCGGCGCCCTGGTGGCCCTGGGGGTATGGGACCTGCTGCAGCCGCGCCAGGCCGTGCGCCGCAACTACCCCATCGTGGGCAATCTTCGCTACCTGGTGGAGAGCGTCCGGCCCGAGCTGCGGCAGTATCTCCTGGAGTCGGACAAGGACCCGGTGCCCTTTTCCCGGGAACAGCGGGCCCTGGTCTATGCCCGGGCCAAGAACGAGATGGCGGATCAGCCCTTCGGCACCCTGGTGGATGTGTACCGGTCGGGGTTTGAGTTCATCGGCCACTCCATCCAGCCGGCGTCGCTGAGCGACCCGGCCACCTTTCGCGTCACCGTGGGGGGGCCGCAGTGCAGCCAGCCCTATTCGACCTCGGTGCTGAACATTTCCGCGATGAGCTTTGGCTCCCTGAGTGCCAACGCCATTCTGGCGCTGAATACCGGTGCCCGCATGGGGCATTTCGCCCACGACACCGGTGAGGGCAGCATCAGCATCCACCACCGCCGGGGCGGCGGCGACCTGATCTGGGAACTGGGCAGCGGCTATTTTGGCTGCCGCAACGAGGACGGCAGCTTCAGCCCCGAGCGCTTTCGCGAGCAGGCCGCCGACGACCAGGTCAAGATGATCGAGATCAAGCTCAGCCAGGGGGCCAAGCCGGGCCATGGCGGCATACTGCCAAAGCACAAGATCAGTGCTGAAATTGCCGCGGCCCGGGGCATTCCCATGGACCGCGACTGCGTGTCGCCACCGCGGCACAGTGCCTTTTCCACCCCTCTGGAGCTGATGGAGTTCATCCGCCAGCTGCGCGAGCTCAGCGGCGGCAAGCCGGTGGGCTTCAAGCTGTGCATCGGCCACCCCTGGGAGTTTATGGGCATCGCCAAGGCCATGCTGGAGACCAGCATCATGCCGGACTTCATCGTGGTGGACGGCGCCGAGGGGGGAACCGGAGCGGCCCCGGTGGAGTTCAGCGACCACATCGGCCTGCCCCTGCGGGAGGCCGTGCTGATGGTGCACAACACCCTGGTGGGGTTGAACCTGCGGGATCAGATCCGCATCGGCGCCAGCGGCAAGATCATCAGCGCCTTCGACATTGCCAGCATCCTGGCCCTCGGCGCCGACTGGGCCAACTCGGCCCGGGGCTTCATGTTTGCCATTGGCTGCATCCAGGCCCGGACCTGCCACACCAATCGCTGCCCCACCGGCGTGGCCACCCAGGACCCGCTGCGCCAGCGGGGCCTGGTGGTGGAGGACAAGGCCAGCCGGGTCTACCACTATCACCGCAATACCCTTCGGGCGCTGGCCGAGCTGCTGTCTGCCGCCGGGCTCGAACACCCCTCTCAGCTGGAGGCGCGCCACCTGGTGAGACGGGTCTCCGATACGGAGATCCGACTGTTTTCCCAGCTGCACCACTTCCTGCAGCCCGGCGAGCTGCTGACCGATCGCATCGGCGGCGACTTCTACCAGCGCATGTGGGACATGGCCCAGGCGGAGAGCTTCGAGGCCCTCCTGCCGGGGCAGGACGACGAGGCCACGACGAGCCGGCACAGCGCCTGACCGCGGGGAACATTACCGTTGCGTTACGAGTCAGCGCAACGAGGGGGCGAGCGGTCTGGACGAAGCTATGCTGAGCGGGTGCTGGCCCGGCGGGCCAGGGGGAGGTTTGCTTGGAGAGCGGGCACATGGCGGGATGGACGGCGCGTCTGGCAGTAGTGGCCCTGGGTCTGCTGCTCGCTGCCTGCAGGGGCGACCATGGGGAGCCGGCGGCCCCGCCCCCGCCCGAGGTGGTGGCGGTCACCCTGCAGACCGAGCCGGTGAGCCTGACCCGGCAGCTGGCGGGTCGGGTGCGGGCCATGCGGGTCGCGGAGGTCCGGCCCCGGGTCGATGGCGTGGTGGAACAGCTGCTGTTTGAAGAGGGCGGGGCGGTGGCCTCGGGCCAGCCTCTGTACCAGCTGGACGATGCCCTCTATCGCGCTGATCTGGCCAGCGCCGAGGCGGGCCTGGAGCGGGCGCGGGCCCGGCTCCACATCAGCGAGCTGGAGGCAGAGCGGGGCGACCGGCTGCTGCGCACCGGTGCCATCAGCCAGGGAGAGCACGACCGCATCCAGGCCGATCTGCGCGCCGCCCGGGCCGAGGCGAGCGAGGCCGAGGCCGCGGTGGAGCGGGCGGCCACCCAGGTGGAGCGCACTCGCATCACCGC
>Ga0209487_1001584_pt1 | contig 19044 bp, 18 predicted proteins | sample Poulit2012_FD_187524 | JGI IMG/M metagenome (GOLD analysis project Ga0209487, IMG submission 187524) | Agricultural soil microbial communities from Georgia to study Nitrogen management - Poultry litter 2012 (SPAdes) (version 2) | ecosystem: Environmental > Terrestrial > Soil > Agricultural land...
GCGGTGTGCTTATACAGGTTGTTGAGCACAACTTTTGGTACGGCGTCGCGTTTGAGAATGATGATCAGCCGCTGTCCGGTGCGGCCGGAGGTTTCGTCGCGCACGTCGGCGATGCCGGTGAGTTTGCCTTCGTTGATGAGTTCGGCAATACGGCGGGCCAGGTTATCCGGGTTGGCCATATACGGCAATTCGGTAATCACCAGCGCCGTGCGGTTTTGGACTTCTTCAACATTGACGACGGCGCGCATGGTGATGGAGCCGCGGCCGGTGCGGTAGGCCTGTTCGATGCCGGCATGGCCCAGGATGGTAGCGCCGGTGGGGAAGTCTGGGCCTTTAATGCGTTTCAGCAGGGCTTCGAGGAGTTCTTCGCGGCTGGCTTCGGGGTTGTCCAGGTACCATTGCACACCTTCGGCGACTTCGCGCAGGTTGTGCGGTGGGATCTGGGTGGCCATGCCCACGGCAATCCCGGTGGACCCGTTGACTAACAGGTTGGGGTAGCGGGCGGGTAGGACGGTGGGTTCTTGTTGTTTGCCGTCGTAGTTGTCTTGGAAGTCGACGGTGTCTTCGTCGATGTCCCGAACCATTTCCATGGCCAGCGGGGCCATTTTGGTTTCGGTATAACGTTGGGCGGCTGCCCCGTCGTTGCCGGGGGAGCCGAAGTTTCCTTGGCCCAGGGCTAGCGGGTAGCGCATGACCCAGTCTTGGACCAGGCGCACCAGGGTGTCGTAAATGGCGGTGTCACCGTGTGGGTGGTAGTTCCCCATGACATCACCGACAACGCGCGCGGACTTATTGAAGGCGCGTTCTGGGCGGTAGCCGCCGTCGAACATGGCGTAGATGACGCGGCGGTGCACGGGTTTGAGTCCGTCACGGACATCCGGCAGGGCGCGTCCGACGATGACGGCCATCGCGTAGTCGAGGTAAGACCGTTTCATTTCGGTCTGGAGATCAATTTGGTCTACGCCGGACCGTTGGTCTGTGGTTGGTGTTTGGTCGTCACTCACGGGCTAGTCATCTCTCCAGTGGTTTCGTTGAAAAGTAGGGGAAAAAGGGTGCTGGTCTTAGATGTCGAGGAAACGCACGTCTTTGGCATTTTCTTGGATGAAGTTACGGCGGGATTCCACATCTTCGCCCATCAACATGGAAAAGACTTGGTCGGCTGCTGCGGCATCGTCCATGGTGACTTGCAGCAGGGTGCGCTGTTCCGGGTCCATGGTGGTTTCCCACAGTTCTTGGTAGTCCATTTCGCCCAGGCCCTTATAGCGTTGGATGGCGTTGTCTTTGGGCAGGCGCCAGCCTTTTTCTTCCCCGCGGGCCAGGGCTTCGTCACGCTGTTCGTCGGTGAACACGTGTTCGTCGGCGTGGTTGGACCATTTGATCTTGTAGAGCGGTGGCTGAGCCAGGTACACGTAGCCGTATTCGATGAGCGGGCGCATGTAGCGGAACAGCAGGGTCAGCAGCAGGGTGGTGATGTGCTGGCCGTCGACGTCGGCGTCGGCCATGAGCACGATCTTGTGGTACCGGACTTTTTCGATGTCGAATTCTTCGCCGATGCCGGTGCCGAAGGCGGTGATCATGGCTTGGACTTCGGCGTTGCCCATGGCCCGGTCGAGGCGAGCGCGTTCGACGTTGAGGATTTTCCCGCGCAGCGGCAGGATGGCTTGGGTGAGTGGGTCGCGGCCTTGTTTGGCGGAGCCACCGGCCGAGTCACCTTCCACAATGTAAATTTCGGATTCTTCGGGGTTCTTGGAGGAACAGTCGGAGAGTTTGCCGGGCATGCCGAAGGATTCCAACGGCGATTTGCGTCGCGCATTTTCGCGGGCCTTGCGTGCGGCCATACGGGCCTGGGCGGCGAAGAGGGCTTTGCGAATAATGTCGCGGGCCGGGCCGGGGTGGCTTTCCAGCCAGTCGCCGAGTTGTTCATTCATTGCCGAGTAGACGTAGCCGCGGGCTTCGGAGTTACCCAGTTTGGTTTTGGTCTGGCCTTCGAATTGTGGTTCGGCCAGTTTCACGGAGATGACGGCGGTGAGACCTTCGCGGATGTCGTCACCAGTGAGGTTTTCGTCTTTTTCGCGCAAGATCTGTTTTTCGCGGGCGTACCGGTTGACCAGCGAGGTCAACGACCCACGGAAGCCTTCTTCGTGGGTACCACCTTCGTGGGTGTTGATCGTATTGGCGTAGGTGTGCACCGATTCGGAGTAGGCGGTGGTCCACTGCATGGCCACTTCAATCGACATGCCCAGCTCGGTGTCTTCGCGTTCAAAGGCGATGACGTCGTCGTGGATCAATTCGGCGCGCTTGGCTTTATTCAAGTGGGTGACGTAGTCCAGCAGCCCGTGTTCGTACATGTAATCTACGCGACGAACCGCGGTTTCTGGCTCTGCTGCGGTCTCGACGCCGTCTTCTGCCTGAATTTCGGCTTCTGCATCGGCCAGCGTTTCGGTGATGGTTTCACCGGCGATCTCATCGGCCGAGCTGGTCGTTTCCACGGCGGCTTCACGCTCGTCCGTGAGTGTGAGGCGCAGGCCCTTATTCAGAAACGCCATCTGCTGGAAGCGGGCGCGCAGCGTTTCGAAGTCGAAGTAGGTGGTTTCAAAGATTTCCGGGTCCGGGTAGAACGTGACGATCGTCCCGGTCTGTTCGGTGGTGCCGCCCTGCTGGAGGGCGTTGTCGAGCATGCCACCGTTTTTGAAGGAAATATTCCAAATGTAACCCTGGCGGTGAATTTCTGTTTCCACCCGGGCGGAGAGCGCGTTGACCACGGAAACGCCCACCCCGTGCAGACCACCGGATACGGCATACCCGCCGCCGCCAAATTTCCCGCCCGCGTGCAGCACGGTCATGACGACTTCAACGGTGGGTTTATTTTCGGTGGGGTGCATATCCACGGGGATACCGCGGCCGTTATCTTGGACGCGGACGCCGCCGTCTTTTTGCAGGGTGACGTGAATAGTATCTGCGTGTCCGGCCAGGGCTTCGTCAACCGAGTTGTCCACAACTTCGTACACCAGGTGGTGCAGTCCGCGTTCTGAGGTGGAACCGATATACATCCCGGGACGTTTCCGTACCGCTTCAAGTCCTTCCAGTACGGTGATGTCGCCGGCTTCATAGGAGTGCTCTACGCGTTGCAATTCAGATTGCGCTTGGGTAGGCATCGCTACATTATTGTCAGTCAGGTTTTCAGACACGGGCCGTTTTGCTCCTTAACAGCACTGCAGATCAAAAGCAGAAAGTCTATAACGTCCTTATTCTACGACATTATGTGACGTTTCGCCCAAAATGGTGGGGTGCTGTGGGCTAAAACCTGTTCTAGAACGCCCAAAATCGCCTTTGGGAGGTCACCGTAGGGCGGATTATGCACTGGGTATCAGCTTGCGGTCCAAAAATCGTTCCACAGGCAGTTGTGACGCCGCGAGTCTTAACGTCCGTAACGCCGGCTGCGGCGCCCATAATTTCCGCCGGCCGGGCCTTTAATTTCGAGTTTCGTGATGACGCCGGGTCCCAGGACATCATTAAATTTATGCATCAATTGGGGGGTGAGCAGGCGTAACTGGGTTGCCCAGGCGGTTGAGGAAGTGCGCAACACCAGGGTGGCGTTTTCAAAGCTTTCAACTTTGGCGTTTTCGGCAATCTGCGGGCCCACAATGGACGCCCAGTCGGCCAGCACCGACCCAACCGCAACCGGCTCTTTCCAGCCGCGTTGCGCAATAAATTTGGAAAACACATCACCCAGTGGCTGCGGCCCAACGGATCTCACTGGTTGCTCGCTGCGGGCGCGCCGCTTTTTGGAACGTTGCTGGTATTGTCCGGCCATACCGGGCCGAAAACCGGCTTCAGCCGCGACTTGTCTGACCCGCTCCAGCGCTGCCGCTGCGGCATCAATGGTGTCTTCGGGTTCCTGTTCAGTCATCTGGGGTGCCATCCGATGCGGTGTCTGAGCCTTCTGCATCAGCAAAATGGTTGGCTTCGATGAGTTTCAGCGTTTCCAGGTCGGTGTGGTGCTCGCCGGGGGAGGAGAGCCCATTGCGCATCTGGACGGGAATGTGGGTGGCGCTGAGTCCATCCGGGATATCGGCGGTGACCGCGGCGGTGATGATCAGTTGTTCGGCATCGCGGGTCATTTCCACTAGCCGGCTGCGGCGGGCGGCGTCGAGCTCAGCGAACACATCGTCCAAGATCAACACCGGTTTCCCGTTGGGGTTCGGATCGTCTTCGACCAGCACCCGGTAGGACGCCAGCCGTAGGGCCAGGGCCAGCGACCAGGTTTCTCCGTGTGAGGCGAAACCTTTAGCTAAGGCCGGGCCCAGGGTGATTAGCAGATCATCACGGTGCGGGCCGATCAGCGTGACCCCGCGGTCGCGCTCCGATCTGTAAGCGGTTTTCAGTTCCGCCAGGATCGCTTCGTAGAGCTGGGGTTCATCGGGAATGTCAGCGTGTTGTCCGGAGGCCAGCGGCACCGTGGATTGGTAGGCAAACCCGGCGGGCTTATTACCGTTGGACAGCTCGGCATACACCTTCGATGTGGGCACCGCCAGGAGGCGTAACGCATGCAGACGGCCGTTGATGAGGCGGGCGGCAGCCTGGGCAAGGTGTTCATTCCACACGGCCAGGGTGTTTTCGTGTTCGTCGGTCCATGAGTCGGGTTTGCGCCCGGATTTCAACAAGGCGTTGCGCTGTCGTAGGACCCGATCAAAGTCGCGGCGGGCATGTCCCAGTGCCGGACGCATCTGTACGATCAGGTCATCCATGAAGCGGCGTCGAATATCTGGTTGACCAGTCACCAATTCGATGTCTTCGGGGGCAAAGAGCACGGCCTTGAAAATCCCGTAGGCCTGTCGTGCCGGCTGGGGCGCACCCCGGTTGATTGCCACCCGGTTGGATCTGCCGGGATTAATTTCGTATTCCACCGAAACCGCTTGGTCTCCCCGATGGATCCTGCCGCGAGCCAGCGCCTGCGTGGCACCGATCCGCACAAGCGGGTGGTCGTTAGAGACCCGATGGGAGTGCTGCACGGCCAGGTAGTTGATGGCTTCGACAATATTTGTTTTGCCGACGCCGTTTGCACCGATCAGAATATTTGGGCCGGACTGTAACTTCAGTTCGGCCTGTTCATAGGAACGATAATTCGTAAGTGAAAGGTGGGAAAGGTACACGGCTAGTTGGGAATGCGGATCGGCATGACCAAATACCGGTAGTCCTCATTCTGCGGGCCTTCGAGTTCTTTTTTACCCGTGAGCAGGGCCGGTTTTGGTGCACTGGTAAACGCGAAGCGGGTGTATGGTCCGCCGATCACGTTGAGACCTTCGGAGAGATAGGAGGGGTTGAAGGCAACGGTAATATCTTCGCCCTCCATCTGGACCGGTACGGATTCGGTAGCTGATGCGTCATCGCCCTGTCCCGCGGACAAGGACACTTCGTTATTGCTAAACATCATCAGCAGTGATGTGTTGCGTTCGGCAACCAAGGCCACACGTTTGACGGCTTCTACCAGTTGGGCCGTATCGACGATGGCGTAAATATTGGATTCATCGGGGAATAGTGAGCGGATCTTCGGGTATTCCCCGTCGACCAGCAGGCTGGTGGTCCGTCGTCCACCGGAGGAGAAGCCTACCAGTTCAGCCGAGTCTTCCTCGGGGGACAAACGAAATTCAATTTCTCCGCCGCCACCCAGTGAACGGGCAACTTCGGTCAGCGTGCGAGATTTGACCAACACGGAAGTGGAAATCGATGGATCATGTGGAGTCCAGGTGATTTCTTTCATCGCCAGACGATAACGGTCAGTGGCCAGGAAGGTGATGGTGTCACCTTCAATTTCGATCTTGACCGCGGTGAGGATCGGCAGCGTGTCATCTTTAGATGCTGCGGCAGTGACCTGGGAGATGGCTTCAGCAAAGACTGAGCCATCAATGGTGCCCGCAACTTCAGGCATATTTGGTAACGCTGGATATTCTTCAACCGGCATAGTGGCCAAAGTGAAGGTGGAATTCTGACAGGTGACGATAACGCGAGACTCTGTCAGCTCGATGGTGACCGGAGCATTGGGCAGCGATTTGACGATATCGCTGAGCATCCGGCCCTCAACCAGGATCTTGCCTTCGGTTTCGATATGCGCTTCAACGTCAAGTTGCGCTGATGTTTCGTAGTCGAAGCTGGCAATGGAGACCAGGTTATTTTCAGCGGTGATCAGCAAACCACGCAAAACCGGGACGGGTGGTCGAGGTGACAGAGAACGTGCGGTCCAAGTGACTGCGTCAGTTAGAACATCCCGTCCGATTGTGAACTTCACGAAGAGTCTGCCTTCCCTTGAGCGGTTGCAATGCATGATTGCTCGATGACAAAAATTTGGCACCTGAATTTATAGAGGTGCGGTAGATAGCTTAGCGTCATTTTACTCTTCTCGTCGACAAAGCAGTTTGGAAACAGTGGCATTGGTGAAAACAGGGGTGCAGTTTTTGTCCAGGCCGCGAGAGATCCGTTCGGCTCATCGTTATTTAGAGGTGTTTAAAGGAATAGTAGTGTTAGTAGGTGCTGTGGATACTGTGGAAAAGCCTGTGCATCGGCACCCCTATAACGATCCTCTTGTGGAGGACGAAGTGCAGTCTCCTCGCTTTGGCTGTGGGCAACTTGTGCAGGACAAAAGTACTTACATCGTTGTCATTCCACCGATTAATAGAGTTATCCGCAGCTTGAATAGAGTTATCCCTTAATTATCAACAGGGTTATCCACAACGTGGACAATAGGGTTAAACCCTCGTGTGGATAAGTCTGTGGATAGCTGTGGATTACGGTGAATTCGGAAAAATCTTCTTCGCACATCAGCGCAGCCCCGAGCCTTAATAGGGTTAATGGGGGTATGTGGAGGAGTGTTCAACCTTAACTTGAAGGCAAGCAGGTTTAACCACGGGGTAAATGCGAAAACGGAGCAAATCTAGCGGGCGCGAAAATTTCTTAAACGTTTCGGGCGCGCTGCTTAATTTTGTTGGTTAGCTCCGTAACTTGGTTATAAATTGCATGCCGTTCGCTCATCAAGTCGCGAATCTTTCGGTCCGCATGCATCACCGTCGTATGGTCGCGTCCACCAAATTCAGCGCCAATCCGTGGCAGGGACATTTCTGTCAGTTCGCGTAGTAAATACATGGCAATCTGGCGGGCCGTGACTAAGGTACGGGTTCGTGACTTGGACTGCATATCAGCGATGGAGAAACCAAAGTAATTGGCGGTTTCATCCATGATCAGATCCGAAGTGATTTCTTGGGCATCATCGTCGGTGATCAGGTCTTTGAGAATGTACTGTGCCTGCGAGAGGTTAATCGGCTCATTATTCAGCGAAGCATATGCGGTAACGCGTGTCAGTGCGCCTTCGAGTTCTCGAATATTGGTATCAATACGTGAGGCTATATAGTCCAGTGCATCGACGGGTACCTTAATACCTTCGGCATCGGCCTTCTTTGCCAAGATCGCAATGCGGGTCTCAAGGTCAGGCGGCTGAATATCTGTGGTGAGCCCCCATTCGAAACGAGACCGCAGACGTTCTTCGAAACCGGAGAGCTGTTTGGGTGGCAGGTCTGAGGTGATCACGACTTGCTTGTTGTTGTTATACAGCGCATTGAAGGTATGGAAGAACTCTTCAACCGTGGCTTCTTTATTCGCCATGAACTGGATGTCATCAATGAGCAGAATGTCGACGTTGCGATAGATCTGCTTGAAGGAGGCGCCTTCGTCGTGCCGAATCGAGTTAATGAAGTCGTTGGTAAATTCCTCGGAATTCACGTAGCGAACACGCAATCCTGGGAAAAGCTCTTGGGCGTAGTGGCCAATGGCGTGTAACAGGTGGGTTTTACCCAAACCGGATTCACCGTAGATAAACAGTGGGTTATAGGACTTGGCCGGTTGTTCGGAAACGGCGTAAGCAGCGGCGTGGGCGAAACGGTTGGAGGAGCCAGTGATGAAGTTATCAAAGTGATAATGCTCATTGAGGCGGGATCGCTCCCCCGAATTTGGTGGCACGGTCTGTTGTGGCCCACCAAGTGGAGTTGCCGCAGGGTTCGTTCTGGAGCTGAAGAGCTCGTCCATGAGGGGTTCGTTGGGAGAGTATTCTGGTTCCTGTTGAGAGCGCCCTGAGATATTCACAACATTATCCACAGCAGCTTCGTGTTGAGCCGGCCGTGCTGGCGTCACCGGAATTTCTGGTGCGGCAGTATGCATGTTGGTGTCAATGGAGTAGGCGCAGTTGATATCAGTGCCGAACACCTCGGTGAGAGCATCTGTTAAATGCTCGTGAAGTTGATTCTCCAAGATATCGCGGGTCATCTCGTTTGGGACCGCTAATAACAGGGTATTTGCGATGAGTCCTTGTGGCCGTGCTAGATCCAGGAAGCCCATATGACTTGGTCCGATGCCTCCAGAGGTGCGCACGTTCTCAACAACTCTTTCCCACGAGTTGATGATTGATTCACTGACACTCATCCGTTAAACCCCACTTCATACTTCCCGCACTGACGCTGAGATCCTCTCGTCATCACGGCAATATTTCTCCGTCGCACACTGGCCACATTATTCCGACCGCTGCGTCGTCATGGCAACGCTTCGATAGTTCTGCCTCCACAACCCTAGCCTTAATTTCCACAGGATCAGGCTGGTTATGCACAGCTTATACACAGTAGCGGAGTTCAGGTAACCGGCGAAAGGGGCTAATTTGACCAAATCGATTGCGGTTCCTAGACTTGTGGAGTCTTAACCGGGGTGTAGCGTGCCCATTTTTCGCGGCAACGACCGGTAAGGCATAAATATTAATGAACCTATCGCCGAAGTTTTTTGGGCCAACGCAGTTTGTAAACGTACTTCCCAAGCACGCTTCTGCGTTTGATTGAGTGTGGAGATTAACAGTGTCTAAGCGGACTTTTCAGCCGAATAACCGCCGCCGTGCCCGTAAGCATGGCTTCCGTTCCCGTATGCGTACCCGCGCCGGCCGTGCAGTGATGTCAGCACGCCGTGGCAAAGGCCGCGCACGCCTGAGCGCCTAACGAAGTGTCGGTGCCGGTGGCCATAGGAGCCTATTGAGCGTGCTACCGCAACACCAACGAATACGCACTGCAGCACAGTTTTTTCAGACACAACGTTCCGGTTCCCGTTTTGGCAATCGGAACGTTGTTGTATCTGCAAATATTCGACCAGTGACCGGACATGACCCACGTGCGGGCTTTATTGTTTCGAAAGCCGTGGGCAATGCCGTCGTCCGGAATAAAGTAAAACGACGCCTGCGTGCCATTGTCACCGAACTCTTCAACCGCGATTGTGAAAACGAGCTCCCTGAGGGCTCGCTCGACCTCGTAGTCCGAGCACTACCGGCCGCAGCGAACATTGATTTTGATGATCTTGAGGAAGCAACAAGCCATGCGGTTCACGGTGCGCTAAGAAAGTTTATGCGTCGTGAAGAACAGGGATGAGCGCCAAGAGCCACCAACCGGATCGCAACCTTCACCGTTTATTGTGAAGGACAGCGCAAAGGAATGGGGCCTGATACGTGCTTTTCCCTCAACGCTGGTTGGTTGGCTACTTCGAGCATATCGAAAGATTATCTCTCCAACCTATGGAGATGTGTGTAAATTCTTTCCAACATGTTCCGCCTACGGCCTAGAAGCGGTTTATACGCACGGTGCCATTAAGGGTAGCCTTATGGCAGGACGGCGGGTAATGAGTTGTCATCCTTGGCAAGATGGTGGCGTAGATCCTGTTCCCCCTGGGAATAGAATTTGGCCGGAGGGCAAACAGCCGTTCATTATTGAACTGAACCACCCGGTAATTCCACCGGATGACGAGGCCACCGAAGAGGATAAATAAGACTATGGGATTTCTTGACACGATTCTACTCCCCTTCAGATGGGTGGTCTCATGGGTGCTGAGCACCTTCCACACCATTCTGGGCGCCATTGGCATGGACTCAGACTCCGGTTGGACTTGGACCATCGCCCTGGTTCTGCTGGTCGTGCTCATCCGTACGTTACTGATCCCAGTATTTGTTAAACAGATCAAATCGCAACGTGCGATGCAAGCCTTGCAGCCTGAGATCAAGAAGCTGCAAGAAAAATATAAAAATAAAAAAGATCAGCTTTCCCGCCAGGCCATGGCGATGGAACAACAACAGCTCTTCAAAGACCGCGGCACCAGTCCCTTTGCCGCTTGTCTTCCCATGCTGGTACAGATGCCCTTCTTCTTCGCACTGTACCGCGTGCTCATCAGCGCATCCCAGGCAGCCGATCAGAACGAATCCATTGGCGCCCTATCAGCAGATGAGATCCACTCTTTTGCGAACTCTTCATTTGCCGGCGCCCAAATGTCGGACATCCTCAAAGACAATGTGGGTGAAAACTTCGACCTCAATGTCGTCATTGTCGCCGTCGTCCTGATCATTCTCATGGTCACATCGATGTTCTACATGCAGAAGACTCTGATGGGTAAGAACATGACCGAGGCGGCATCCACCGGACAGTTCGCGCAAACTCAGAAAATTATGCTGTATGCCCTACCAGCAGTCTTTGCGATCGGTGGGTTCAACTTCCCGGTCGGTGTCCTGATCTACTGGACCGCCACCAACTTCTGGGCTACGGGACAACAACTCTTTATTATCCGACGCAACCCAACCCCCGGCTCGATTGCAGAACGTGAACTCAACGAACGTCGCGCAGTCAAAGGCCTGCCCCCCATTGGTAAAGCTGCTCAAGAAGCTCAAGAAAAAGCTGAAGCAAAAGAAACCAAACCCCGGGGCCAGCGTCAACAGCCTGTGAGAAAACCTAGGAAGAAACGATGAACGAAGAACAATCCAACGTCGCTGAAGACGTGACCGAAGAAGAATACTCGGCTCCCGACCTGGAAGCCGAAGGCGACCACGCAGCCGACTATATTGAAGAGCTCCTAGACATTGCCGATCTCGATGGGGACATTGACATTGAGGTTCGCAATAACCGCACCTACCTGTCTGTGCTGGTCCCCGAGGACGATGAAGACATCGAAGGCCTGGTAGGCAAAGACGGCAAGACCCTTGAAGCACTGCAAGAGCTCACCCGCCTGGCGGTACTGTCCTCGACCGGTGAGCGTTCACGCCTGATTCTGGACATCGCTGGTCACCGTGTGAAACGTGCAGATACGCTGCGTGAACTTGCCCGCGAGACCATCGCAAAAGTCCAAGAGGACGGCACGGTTGAGCACATGAAACCCATGAGCCCTTATGAACGCAAAATCGTTCACGACGTCGTAGCTGAAGCTGGCCTCCACTCAGAATCTGAAGGTGAAGGCCCACGCCGTCACGTTGTGATTAGCGCCGGAGAGTAACCCTTGTCTGAGAACAACCAACCTATACCTGTAACCGACCCGTCAGAGGCACAGTTGGCCCGTCAGGACGCTTGGATCGTCGACGCTGTCGAGGTGGTCTACGGTGAGCGCGCAGAGCTAGCTGATCGGTTCGTAGAGCATCTGGTAACCACGGGTATAGAGTGGGGTCTTCTTGGACCACGGGAGATCCCAAAGATGTGGGATCGTCACGTTCTCAATTGTGCTGTAGTTGAGGAACTGATCCCTAAAGGTGCCGTAGTCGCCGATGTTGGCTCTGGGGCTGGTCTGCCGGGCTTAGCGTTAGCCATAGCTCGGCCGGATGTTCAGTTTGTGCTTATTGAACCGTTGGAACGCCGCGTCGACTGGCTGGATATGGTCATTGAGGATCTTGGGCTCGAAAATATTGATGTCATTCGTGCACGTTCCGAGCAGGTTTTTGATTCCGTAGATGTTGATATCGTCACTGCACGAGCTGTCTCGGCAATGAAGTCACTAGTACCAATGACCGTTCCGTTGTTACATGGTCAGGGTGAGCTACTGGCGATCAAGGGACGTAGTGCCGCGAATGAAATCGAAAAGGCAGATAAGGTGCTCCGCAAGTTCAAAACGGTGCAATCTGAAGTGCTGAGCGTAGGCGACGAACTCTTGGAAGTTCCGACCACAGTTGCAAGACTGACATATGGTTCATAACCACAGAAATCTGTAATACTTCAAATTTAAAGTAATGGAGGCTGGCTTGGTCGATAAGGGTAACGTTTCACGTGAAACTGGTTCCACTTCCGACGGGGCTGTCATGACGCCTCTTGCGCGACAGTTGGAGTCAGAAAACCAGCGACGCGAGAAGTTGAAGACCAAGCGCATGCGACAGCCAGAGCAGACCCGTATTATTACCATCTCGAACCAAAAGGGCGGGGTGGGTAAGACAACGACCACGGTCAACCTGTCAACGGCCATGGCGCGGGCTGGTATGAATGTCCTCGTCATTGACATGGATCCCCAGGGTAATGCGTCAACGGCGTTGAATATCCATCATTCTCAGGGAACTCCATCGATCTATAACGTGTTGATCGAAGACGAGGAGCTCAAGAATGTCGTTTATGAGAACTCCGACACCGACAATCTTCTGGTAGCCCCTTCCACTATTGATCTCGCGGGCGCCGAAATCGAACTAGTTTCCCTGGTAGCGCGCGAACAACGTCTCACCCGTGCGATTCAGCAATACTTCGAGTATCGTGCGACGAATGATTTGCCCCGCATCGATTACATCTTTATTGACTGCCCCCCAAGCTTGGGTCTCTTGACTGTTAATGCGTTCGTGGCAGCAAACGAAGTGCTTATCCCTATTCAAACTGAGTACTATGCGCTGGAAGGTCTATCTCAACTTGTAAAGAACATTGAGATGATCCAAGAGCACCTTAATTCTGAGCTGCACATCTCTACTATTCTTTTGACGATGTTCGATTCACGAACAAATCTCGCGGTGCAGGTCGCCGATGAAGTCCGGGAGTATTTCCCGAAAGAAGTACTGAAAGCGGTCATTCCTCGGAACGTGAGGATCTCAGAGGCTCCTTCATATCAGCAAAGCGTTCTGACATATGATCCAAGTTCTACCGGGGCACTGAGTTACCGTGAAGCCGCAATGGAGATCGCGGAACGCGGCGTCTGATTCGCGCCACTCCCCCATACATTAACTTTCAACTAATTCCGCAAGTGTTGAATAGCTACTTGGGGGACGTTTCACGTGAAACACCTCTAATCCTTGTGTAGCTTCATTGTCGAGTTGAACGTTTTGGTTGCATCCGGTTACGCTCTAATAGATCGTCCGGACTAGTAGACATGCAAATACTTCTATCGTGGCAAGTGTTGTCGACCGTTCTTGGTGCTAATCTTTCAAACGCCAGGATGCGCCTGAAGTGTTCTTCGATCGATATGCTAAATTGCTGAGCCTAAGGGGCGTGGGCTGCGTCGACGTACCCAAGAATTGTGAGTTCTCAGGAATTGTAAAGTCACCAAACGCAACAGAACATAACTGCGACAAAGAGCGTTATTTGTGGCACTCAAACACGGTTGATCGCTACGTTTTAGGTGTGGCCGGACTTTCAGTGGAACTTTTGGTCTGCAAGCGGAAGTCCTAGTAGGTTTCACGTGAAACCGTCTACGCCTCGTCCGATATTTGTTTTGGGCCAGCCGCTCTCAGGACGGACCCTATTTTGCTTGTCGTTGCTCAACGACTGAAAACGAGCAGTTATTTTTGGGTTGAATTTTGGTTTCCCATTTTCGACTTGAACATAGCTACGCTGCTCTTTGCTTATTGGAGAGTTCTGTATGTCATGGTTTCACGTGAAACTAAAATGCACTGAATGAACAGAACCACGCTGTCCGATATGACCACCTCAAATTCATTAGCTACCAGATACCCACAACTCAGATTCCTTTATAGTCACAGTCTGTACCCAAATAACATCGGGAGGAACTAGCTCCACGACTCTTTGCGGTCAAGAAATGTGAAGTAACTGCTTTTGTTGTTGAGAGTTTCACGTGAAACGGATTCTCCAAGACGTTTTCATTAAGTGGTGTTGACTTGATTGAATCAAAGTTCCGACACGCTATATAAAACGCGTGACTAAATGTCCGAGGCCAGCGATTAAACTACCGATGGCGATGTGCCACTCCTTTGTTTCACGTGAAACCTGAATCGTGTCATTCAGTAACTTTGGAGTAGAGCCAGCCTCTACTGCCATAGTTTTCGTCTGGTCTGAAATGAACGATGATAGACCTGACGAGGTTTCACGTGAAACAGGTGAACGGACAGTTGTTTGGCTGTAAAGTGCCATTTAGGTTGCTCAAATTGGTCGCGGGAATTTCCCTGACTGCTAAGCGTGAGAACATAAGCTTCACGGTTGTGCCGCTGAGGGCATGTAAGCATTCCTCCCTAAGGCAGAGCCGAACTGCGATTATCGCCTCATATGATAATCCGTTGGCATAAAACACGCTGGTTTCACGTGAAACCCCACGTTTAGTGCAGAAAAAAGATAAGCTGGAGGCGTTCCCAATAGGGAAGTGGCAGTGGGACTGGAGGATTTTAATGACACAACAACCGAAGAAGAGTCGGCGCGGTCTCGGAAGAGGATTGGGTGCGCTAATACAGAATACTTCTGCTGAAGAAGTGGAAGAAGAGCAGAATAAGGCTGAAACACCGTCAGCGACTACGGAAACTGAAGAAATACTGACAGAGAAATCCGTATCAATCGATGGCGAGCAGCCAGCGCAGAATGTAGGATCAAGATATCTGGAAGGCGCTCAGCCGCTCACGGAGAAGCGTCGGCCAGCTGATCTGTTCTTCGGGGATGATCCTTCGCCTCAAAAGACCGCTACTCGGAAGAAAAACAGCCGCGCTTCCATGCCAAACCCCCTACTTGGCCGGTCTTCCGCTCCCCAGGTAACCCAAGAGCCCGAGGAACTAGCCGATGATGAAAAACTCTATAGGCAGATACCTGTAGATGATATTCGTCCTAACCCTCGACAGCCTCGAGATGAGTTTGATGAAGAGGCAATGATAGAAATGGTAGCTTCGATCTCAGAGGTCGGAGTACTACAGCCCATTATCGTTCGACCTGACCATGAGACCGGTCAATTTGAACTGATTATGGGTGAAAGGCGTTGGCGTGCTAGTAAACGGGCAGGAAAAGATACCATTCCTGCGATTATCAGAGATACGGCTGATGAAGATCTCTTGCGTGAGGCATTGCTGGAGAATATTCATCGTAGTGAACTGAACGCTTTAGAGGAAGCTGCCGCCTATCAGCAGCTGATGGAGGATTTCGGTTGGTCGCAGGATATCCTAGCTAAACGTGTAGGACGGTCGCGTCCTCATATCTCTAACACGCTGCGTCTCATCAATCTGCCACCGTCAATTCAAAGACAGGTGGCCTCCGGGGTACTCTCAGCAGGTCACGCTCGAGCAATTCTTGGCGTCAGTGATCCGTCACTGATGAACCAATTGGCGCAACGCGTCATTAATGAGGGGCTGTCAGTTCGGGCCACGGAAGAGCTCGCGAGCCTCATGCTCAAAAATTCAGAAGAAGCAGGTAAGGTTCCGACACCAGCGCGCCGGAATACTCGCCAATTCGATGACCTGGCTTCCTCGTTGACGGACTTGCTCGATACCTCCGTCAAGATTAGCCTCGGAGCCAAAAAGGGGCGAATAGCAATCGATTTCGCTTCAGTTGATGATTTGAATCGCATTATGCGGGTCATCAATCCGGAAACACAAGCCTAAGCACGAGGTGTCGTGTCGGAGCTGAGGAGACTTGCGAGCATTAAGGCGCAGTCAGATGGAGAAGAAACTTCTAGGAGCCGGTCTTTGAATAATCTGAGTACCAGGCGATGATGTTTGAATAAAGCAAAGGGGAGGCGGTCTGTCGTGGACCGCCTCCCCTTTTGCATGCAACTGGGGGTCTAGTTCAGGTACTCTTCGAATTCTTTTTCAAGAACATGTAGTGGCTTTGCGCCAACTGAAGTGGCGACGCGTTCGCCATCCTTAAATACGTAGACGGTAGGAATGCTGGTGATGCCGTACTGTGCGGCGATGCCAGGATTGTCGTCGACATTGACTTTTGCAACGGTGACTTTATCAGCGTATTTCTCACCAATTTCTTCAAGCACGGGTGAAAGCTGGCGGCACGGACCGCACCACACTGCCCAGAAATCTACGATGACTGCTTTATCTGAGTCGATGACTTTTTCTTGGAAATCCTGATCTGTGACGTCGATAGTTGACATTAGATTCCTTCCGATAGGAGCTGAGGACGTTTAGCGGTTGATGGGGTCGAACCCAGGTAATCTTCGACATCGATCGCGGCCTTGGCGCCCATACCAGCAGCAGTGATGGCTTGGCGATACTTGCCGTCAACTACGTCGCCGGCAGCAAAAACGCCCGGTAGTTTCGTCGCAGTGGATGGCTCGAGCACGACGATCGTGCCGTCTTCCTCATCGATGTCGAGGACATCTTTGACAAGGTCGGTGCGCGGATCCGAACCGATGGCAATGAAGACCCCGTTGACATCAAGAGTGTTCACATCATTGGTCTTCAGATTAGTAATCTCAAGTGATTCAACTTTATTCTCGCCATTGATGGCTGTTACAGCCGAATCCCAAATGAATTCAATCTTCTCGTTGGCCAGGGCACGATCCGCCATGATCTGTGAGGCACGCAGTTCGTCGCGACGGTGGATAACGTAGACCTTGGAGGCAAATTTGGTGAGGAAGAGGGCCTCTTCCATTGCAGAGTCGCCCCCACCAACGACCGCGAGTGGCTGGTCGCGGAAGAAGAAGCCGTCGCAGGTTGCACACCATGAGACCCCTTTACCGGTCAGTGCGCTCTCGCCGTCCAGGCCCAGCTCGCGATACTGGGAGCCGGTCGCAAGGATGACCGTGCGCGAATAGTGCGCACTCCCGTCAGCGAGGGTGATACGTTTTGGTTCGGCTTTGAGGTCAACTTCTACGACATCTTCGTACTGGACATCTGTACCGAATTTGCGCGCCTGTGCTTCCAAGTGGCTCATGAGCTCAGGACCCATGATGCCGTCTGGAAAGCCGGGGAAGTTTTCGACGTCGGTGGTGTTCATGAGTTCGCCACCGGCCTGCACGGAGCTGGTGAACATGACAGGCTCCAGGTTCGCGCGGGAAGCGTAGATGGCCGCGGTATAACCGGCAGGGCCAGATCCAATGATCACAACGTCATGGACGTCGGCGGTGAGATTCTCTGCTGCCAAGGGGTGTCTTCCTTTGTTCTGGTTCAATAGCTGGGCGCAGTCAATGACCGCCCAGGGTGTTAGGTGTTCTTCCATAGACAACGTAAGGCGCGGTGCAGAATATTCCCGGGGGTTTGTGCCTACGCTGCCAGGTTAGTTCACATCAATTTCGGAGATGCGGAGCCCATAGGGCCGGTCTGGTGAGTTCGTGTTAGAAAGTGTCGGGAGCTCGGTGAAGTTGATGATCACGTAGCGAGCTTCGATTGGATCGCCGTCTGAGTCGTGGGCGTCAGCGGTGTACTCGGGACCGGTGAAGGAGCCCTCGGTGATCATCACGCCACCGTTCGGGTCCGGCTCATTGGACACGGCCACAGTGAAGGCACCACCGGAGCCTTGGTTTTGGGCGATGGTGATTTCCGAGATAGGCGCTTGTTCTTCGAGCTCAACCACCAGAGCCAGGTTGGAAGCAAATCCGCCGAACTGTGGCGTGGTGAAGGTCAGGGTGTGCCAGGCGGTGGCCAGGTTTCCATCGATAACTGACGCGAGATCGGCGTCGTACTCGTTACTCAGCTCAGGGGCGTCTGGCACCACGCGTTCGACCGAGGCGGGCACCGGTTCTGGTCCGGCTGGCTCTTCTTCTTCCTCGGGTTCTTCGTCCTCGTCTTCGGGAGGAGCTTCTTCGGTGGGTTCGGTGGCTACGGGTGGTTCTTCTTCGGTGGTGTCCATGGCACGGAAGCCAATAATGACGGCAAACACCAGGATGCCCACCAGGAGCAGTCCCGCCAGTACACGGCCCACCGGGGAACGCTGTTTTTCGTCCGTGTATTCGATGGCGTAGCCATCATCTGCGGCAGGCTCTTCGGGTATTGGTGGGGGAATGACCGGGGCAGCCTCTTGCCGAGGTGGCTCTTGGCTGGCGGCCGGCACGGCAGAGGTTTCTGGAGCGATCGGCGGTGGGACCGGCGCGGGTGCCTGGTCCTGTTCTTCGGTAATGGGCGGCACGATCTGCGTGAGCTCGTCATCACCCTCAGAGGCGGGCTGCTGGGCCGCTGGCTCGGTATCTGGCTTAGCGGGTGGTTCCGGTTGCTCTTCGGTCTGCTGGTCGTCCTGCTGCGAGTCGGCGGCGCTGGCTGCTGCTCCTCCGGCTGCGGCAGTACCGGCTGCGGCGGCGCCGCTGGTGCGGGGCGCACCGGGTTGGCCGGGCACCACGGGTGTGCCGTCGGTTTCTTCGTGCAGCCAGTTATCAATCCGGTCGGAGAGTTTATTCAAGAATTCGGGACGTTTATCGTCCTCTTGCTCCTCGGCAAGGTCATCTTGTAGCTCGCGGTAGTACTCGGCATCGTCGTCGTAGGTTTGGGGCGTGTGCTGCCGGGACTCGCCGAAGAGCTCGGTGCCCAGTGCCTCGGTGAAGAATGGTTCAACGTAGACGTCTTGGTCGGTGAGCAGCGCCAGGAAGTCTTCGACTTCGGAATTGCCGGGGGCCACCAGGTAGGTGCGGTTATCGGAGAGCCCCAGGTCCAGGATCTGGATGGAGCTGGTGCGTTCACCGGTGGCCAGTTGACGGGCCGACTGGGCTGCCTGTGAGGCATTATCTCGGGAGGCGACCAGAATCAAGACTTCGCGGTTGAGCACCTGGTCGAGTCCGGTGAGGACGAGGTCTTGTTGGGCGGATGCCATGACGCGCCCGGTGATCTCGTAGCGACCTCCAAGTACCGTGCCTTCGTCTATGTTGGCCACTAAGACCTCCCCTGTTGTGCCGGCGGATGTTCAAGAATGCTATCCAGTTTAGGTGATTCGGTCGGTGGTGTTGAGTTCTGACACCGATGCGTCACACTAGGAGTCTTGTTTGCTTGGGGTCCGTCTCAGACGGTTGGTAATGGGAGCGGTGAATTGGTTGAGTTCGGTGACTTGGAAGATGCGGCAGGCCACCAGGTAGACGGCGACCATGACGGTGCCGACGACG
>Ga0209487_1001585_pt1 | contig 19023 bp, 15 predicted proteins | sample Poulit2012_FD_187524 | JGI IMG/M metagenome (GOLD analysis project Ga0209487, IMG submission 187524) | Agricultural soil microbial communities from Georgia to study Nitrogen management - Poultry litter 2012 (SPAdes) (version 2) | ecosystem: Environmental > Terrestrial > Soil > Agricultural land...
CCTTTCACGGCGTCCGGGATCTTCTTGACCGTCTCGGTGGTGCGCGGCATACCCTGTGCCTCCTTGACCTCCTTGCGGCCGGTGACCGCCAGCACGGCGGCGACGACCCCCCAGACCACGGCGACGATGAGTGCGGACCAGCCGAGCGCCGGGCGGGTGTCCCCGTCGCCGATCAGCGCGCCCAGCGCCCACCACAGGGCGAGGGAGAGGAAGAGGAGGGTGAACCAGCCGGCGAGCCCGGCGCCGCCGAACATCCCGGCGCCGCGGCCGACCTTGGTGACGGTCTGGGTGAGTTCGGCCTTGGCGAGCTCCAGCTCCTGCCGGACGAGCGTGGAGAAGTCCTCGGTGATGGTGCGGACGAGGTCGCCGATGCTCGCGTCCGGAGCAGGGCCGGCGGAGGGCGCACCGGCCGGCGGTGCTGTGTGCGCACGGGGCGCCGACCCTGGCGGTGGTTCGGTCAGGGGGACCGGACCGGGCGGTGGTGCGGTCGGGGGGACCGCACCGGGCGGGCTGGCCGCCCCGGCAGGCGGGCCGCCGGGCGGCGTCGGGGGAGTGGTGCCGGGCACGGTCATCGGGAACCGCCCTGGTCGGGCACGCCGGTGGCGAGGCCCGGCGGGTGCTCCTCGAGGAGCGGGCGGCCGGTCGTGCCGCCCACCGGGGCGGGGGTCGTGGTCCCGTACGTGACGCTCTCGTACCCGGACCCACGCGGATCACCCGCGGTGCCGCCTCGGTACCCCGTGCCGCTCCGGTACCCGGAGGTGCCCGAGCCGGTCGACGCCGCGGAGGAGTCGTCGCCGGTGCTGTCCTTCAGGCTGCGGGCGACCCGTCCGACGACCAGGCCGAGGCCGGCCGCGGCGAGGATGAAGGTGCCCGGGCGGCGGCGCGCGTAGCGGCGCACCTCGTCCATGACCGACGAAGGGTCGCGGTCCTCGAGCCAGCGGCCGGCGTTGTCCGCGACGTGCGACGCCCACCGCGCCACCTGCGTGGCGGGACCCGGCTCCTCGGCGCCCTCGGCCAACCGGTCGAGCTCGGAGGAGAAGGAGCGCAGCCCGCTCGCCAGCCGCTCCTGCTGGGCGGCGGCCTGGGAGGAGAGCTCGGACTGGCCCTGTCTCAGCAGGTCCTGGGCCTGGTGCCGGGCCTCCCCGACGGTGCGGCGCGTCTCCTGCCGCGCGGTGTCCGCGACCCGGGAGGCCTGCTCCTTTGCGGTGCCGGCGACCTTCCCCGCCTCCTCCCTGGCGGCCTGCGTCGTGCCGGGACCCTCGTCGGCCTGCGACGACGCGACCGGTGCGCCGGTCGGCGCCGGCGGTGGGGCCACCGGGGAGGGTGGGCCGACCGGGGGTCGTGCCTCGTGCTGCCCGAGCGTCCGGGGGTCGCCCGTCGGTCGGGTGGTGTCCCCAGTCATCTGGTCCAGTCCCTTCGGTGCTGTTCCAGCCCCGGCGCGACGCCGAGGCGCCGGACCAGAGTGCGCCCGATCGATTCGGAGCGCTCGTCGAAACTTGCGCAACCTTGTCCTGCACGCGAAGCGAAAAGGCGGGTCAGGGCAACGCTCGCGCAGGGGCCGTCGAACGCGTCGGAACCGCGTCACAGCCGTTGCATCATGCCTGTGGGAAGTCCCACTGGGCGGGCTGGGCGCACTCGCCGATTGGTAGAGTGCGCCTTGTCCCCGAGGCGGATCGCCTACAGCGTCCGAGGGGCGGTCCAGCGTGGGTGTCTGCCGGCCTGGGCGTGTCTTGACCGTCGACAACCTTGGGAGCCGCCGGTGCTGCAGCTGCTGGTCCTCCACCTCGTGGTGGCAGTGATCGCGCCCGCATGCATGAAGCTGTGGGGCCGCCGGTTCTTCCTCGCCCTCGCCCTCGCCCCCGCGGCAGCCGCCGTCTGGGCCGGTGTCCAGACCCCGGCCGTGCTCCGCGGTGACCATCCCGGGGTCGACGTCTCCTGGGTGCCGCTGCTCGACCTGCACCTCAGCTTCCGCCTCGACACCCTCGCCTGGCTCATGGTGCTCCTCGTCGGGGGGATCGGGGCGCTGGTCCTGGTGTACTGCGCCGCGTACTTCTCGGCCTCGGCCAAGGGGCTCGGGCGTTTCGCCGGCGTCTTCGTCGCCTTCGCCGGCTCCATGCTCGGGCTGGTGACGACGGACAACACGCTCCTGCTGTACGTGTTCTGGGAGCTGACGACGATCACGTCGTTCCTGCTCATCGGCCACTACTACGACCGGCAGAACTCGCGGCGGGCGGCGATCCAGGCGCTCGTCCTCACGACCTTCGGCGGGCTGGCGATGCTTGCCGGCTTCATCGCCCTCGGTGAGACGGAGGGCGGCAGCTACTCCCTCGGCGAGCTCGTCGCGAACCCGCCCACCGGCGGCCTCGTGCCGGTTGCGGTCGCCCTCGTCCTGCTCGGTGCGGTGACGAAGTCGGCGCTGCTGCCGTTCCACTTCTGGCTGCCCGCGGCGATGGCCGCCCCCACGCCGGTCAGCGCGTACCTGCACGCCGCCGCGATGGTCAAGGCGGGTGTCTACCTCGTCGCGCGTCTCGCGCCCGGCTTCGCCGACGTGCCGGTGTGGCAGTGGACGGTGGTCGCGCTCGGCGGCGGCACGCTGATCCTCGGCGGCTACCGGTCGCTGCGCCAGCACGACCTCAAGCTGCTCCTCGCCTTCGGAACGGTCAGCCAGCTCGGCTTCATCATCCTGCTCGTGGGCTTCGGCACCCGGGCGGCGGCCCTCGCCGGCCTCGCCCTGCTCGGCGCCCACGCCCTGTTCAAGGCCTGCCTCTTCCTCGTCGTCGGCACCATCGACTGGTCGGTGGGGACCCGTGACCTGCGCGAGCTCACCGAGCTCGGGCGCCGGATGCCGCTCACCGCGCTCACCGCGGGGATCGGCACCGCCTCGATGGTCGGGCTGCCCGTCATGGCCGGCTACGTCGCCAAGGAGGCCGCGCTCGAGGCGATGCTCCACGCCGAGGGCGGCCGGGGTACCGCGAGCCTGGTCCTGGTCGTGGCCGGCTCGGTGCTCACCTTCGCCTACGGCATGCGGTTCATGTGGGGGGCGTTCTCCACCAAGCCGGGCGTCGAGCCGCCCGCCGCGCAGCGCACCTCCAAGCTCATCGTCACCCCGGCCGCGGTCCTCGCCCTGGCGAGCGTGGTCGTCGGGGTCCTGCCGGCGGCGTCCGAGCGGCTGCTCGCCCCGCACGCGGACACCTACCCGGGCGAGCCCGGGCACCTCACGCTGTGGGGCGGCTTCGGGCCCGCGCTCTACCTCACCCTGCTCGTCATCGCCGTGGGCACCCTGCTCTTCCTGGCCCGGGAGCCGGTCGAGCGGGTGCAGGGCACGCTGTGGGACTTCGAGGGTGCCGCCGGCGCCTACCGCCGGGTCATCCGCGGCACCGAGCGCCTCGCCGCGGACGTCACCGCCTTCACCCAGCGCGGCTCGCTGCCCGCCTACCTGTCCACCATCCTCGTCGCCACGGTCGCCCTCGGCGGTGGCACCGCGCTCGCGCTCACCACCCTCCCGGACGACGTGCGGATGTGGGACAGCCGGGTCCAGGCAGCCGTCGTCGCCGTCATCGCCGTCGCCGCCTTCCTCACCGCCCGTGCCCGCCGCCGGCTCAAGGCCGTGCTGCTGCTCGGCGTCACCGGCTACGGGGTGGCGCTGCTCTACGAGCTCCACGGCGCGCCCGACCTCGCCCTGACGCAGGTGCTCGTCGAGACGATCACGCTCGTCGTGTTCATCCTCGTCCTGCGCCGGCTGCCCCCCTACTTCTCCAACCGCCCGCTCGTGGCCTCCCGCTGGTGGCGCGCCGCGCTCGGCGCCGTCGTCGGGCTCATGGCCGGCGGGCTGGCGATGGTCGCGGCCGGCGCCCGCATCCACGTGCCGGTCTCCGTCGACTTCCCCGAGGAGGCGTACGAGTACGGCTACGGCCGCAACATCGTCAACGTCACCCTCGTGGACATCCGTGCCTGGGACACCATGGGGGAGATCTCCGTGCTCGTCGCGGCCGCCACCGGTGTCGCCTCGCTCATCTTCCTCCGGGCCCGCGCCCGGAAGATCGACCGCGCCACCGAGCTCGGCCCCGGGCAGCAGCCCAAGGTGTGGGGCACCCCCGTACCCGAGCGGGCGGCCAGCCTCTACCGCCGCCTCAGCGAGCAGCGCGAGGTCCACCCCGGCAGCGGCCGCGGGCGCCAGTGGCTCTCCGCCGTGCGCACCGTCGCACCGCAGCGCCGCTCGGTGATCTTCGAGGTGGGCACCCGCCTCATCTTCCACACCATGGTGCTGTTCTCCCTCTACCTGCTCTTCGCGGGGCACAACGCGCCCGGCGGCGGCTTCGCCGGCGGGCTGGTCGCAGGGATCGCGCTCACCGTCCGCTACCTCGCCGGGGGCCGCTACGAGCTGGGGGAGGCCGCGCCCGTACAGGCCGGCTGGCTGCTCGGCTCGGGCCTCTTCCTCTCCGCCGGCGCCGGGGCGATCCCCCTGTTCTTCGGCGGGGACGTCCTCCAGTCGGTGCTCGTCGAGGCGGACCTCGGGATCATGGGCGACCTCAAGCTCGTCACGACGATCTTCTTCGACATCGGCGTCTACCTCGTCGTCGTCGGCCTCGTCCTGGACATCCTGCGGACCCTCGGCGCCGAGATCGACCGCCAGGGGGAGCGGGAGGGCGACGCCGCACCCGACGTGCCCTTCGACTCACCCGAGGTCACCTCCGACGACGCCGCCCCGGAGGCCGTGCCCGTCGGCTGGCCCGGCGGCCCGAGCGAGGGAGGTGCCCGGTGATCGACACCTCCCCGAGCCTCGCGCTCGTCATGCTCGTCGTCGTCCTCGTCGGCGCCGGGGTCTACCTGCTCCTGGAGCGCAGCCTCACCCGGGTGATCGTCGGGATCTCGATGATCTCCAACGGTGTCAACGTCATGTTCCTCATCGCGAGCGGACGGGCCGGCGGGCCGCCGATCGTCGGCACCACCGCACCGGAGAACATGAGCGACCCGCTGCCGCAGGCGATGGTGCTCACCGCCATCGTCATCACCCTCGGGCTCACCGCCTTCCTGCTCTCGCTGGCCTACCGCGCGTGGCAGCTCAACGGGCACGACGAGGTGCAGGACGACCTCGAGGACCGCCGGATCGCCCGGCTCGCCGAGACCAACGTCGTCCCGCCTCGCAGCACCGACGACGCCGGAACGACCCTTGCCGAGGAGGCGGCCCTGGCCCGCGACGAGACCTCCGTCCTTCCCGACCGCGACCGCCGCGGCCGTCGCGGCCCCGGCATCGGCCTGGACGACGAGGAGCTGCGATGAACGTCCTCGTCCCCCTGCCGGTGCTCATCCCGCTCATCGGGGCCGGGCTCGCCCTCACCTTCGTCCGCTTCCCGCACGTCCAGCGGATCGTCACCCTCACCGCCCTCACCAGCGTCCTCGGGGTCGCGATCGCGCTGCTCGTCCTCGTCAACGACGGCCCGATGTCGGTGGACATCGGCGGCTGGGCGGCCCCGGTGGGCATCGCACTCGTCGCCGACCGGCTCTCCGCGCTGCTGCTCGTCGTGTCGGTCGCCGTCACCCTGGGCGTGCTGCTCTACTCCCTCGCCCAGGGCAACGCCGACGGCGACGAGGGGGCCCCGGTGGCGATCTACCACCCGACCTACCTCATCCTCTCCGCCGGCGTGTCCAACGCCTTCCTCACCGGCGACCTGTTCAACCTCTACGTCGGCTTCGAGATCCTCCTCGTCTCCAGCTTCGTCCTCATCACCCTGGGCGGCTCCCGCGAGCGGGTGCGGGCGGGGACGGTCTACATCGTCGTCTCCATCCTCTCCTCGATCCTCTTCCTCGCGGCGATCGCACTGGTCTACGCCGCGACCGGGACGGTCAACCTGGCCCAGCTCTCGCAGCGGCTCGGGGAGATCGACCCGGGCACCCAGCTGGTCCTCCAGCTCATGCTCCTCATCGCCTTCGGGATCAAGGCCGCGGTGTTCCCGCTGCACGCCTGGCTGCCCGACTCCTACCCCACCGCACCCGCCCCGGTCACCGCGGTGTTCGCCGGCCTGCTGACGAAGGTCGGCGTCTACGCGATCATCCGCACCCAGACCCTGCTCTTCCCCGACGGCAGGGCCGACGACCTCCTCATGGTGGTCGCGCTCGTCACCATGGTCATCGCGATCCTCGGCGCCGTCGCGCAGCAGGACGTCAAGCGGCTGCTGTCCTTCACGCTCGTCAGCCACATCGGCTACATGGTGTGGGGCGTGGCGATGTCCTCCCAGCTGGGGCTGTCCGCCGCGATCTTCTACGTCGTCCACCACATCACCGTGCAGACGGCGCTCTTCCTCGTCGCCGGGCTCATCGAGCGTCGCGGGGGGACGACGTCGCTGGCCAAGCTCGGCTCGCTGGCCCGGATGGCGCCGTTGCTCGCCATCCTCTACTTCGTCCCGGCGATGAACCTCGCCGGCATCCCGCCGATGTCCGGGTTCCTCGGCAAGGTCGGCCTCATCGAGGCCGGTGCCGGCCGGGGCAGCGCCCTGGACTGGACGCTCATCGGGGCCTCCCTCATCACCTCGCTGCTCACCCTCTACGCCGTGAGCAAGGCGTGGAACCAGGCCTTCTGGCAGGAGGCCCCGGACCCGCTGCCGGACACCTCCATCCCGCGGTCGATGATGGGGCCGACCGCCGCGCTCGTCGCGCTCTCGCTGGCCTTCACCGTGGTCGCCGGCCCGCTGTTCGACTACACCGACCGCGCCGCCCGGGACCTGCGCGCACAGACGCCCTACGTCTCCACCGTCCTGCCCGACGGGGAGCGCGGCTCGGGCCGCTCCCCGGAGGTCACCGAGGAGGCTGCCCGCGACGGCGGGACCGGCCAGGTCGCCGAGGACGAGGAGACCCAGGAGGAGGTGCCATGAGCCCCCAGCTCGCCGACCACCCCGTGATGCGCCGGCGGCGCTTCCGGCCGCGCGCCAACTGGGGGGTGCTGCTCTGGCTCACCGTGGTGTGGATCTTCCTCTGGGGTGAGCTGACGTTCGCCAACGTCGTCATCGGCGCCTTCCTCGCCCTGCTCGTCACCACCGTCTTGCCGCTCCCGCCCACCCCGTTCGACGGCCGCTTCCGCCCGTGGGGCGTCGTCCTGCTCGTCGCACACTTCCTCTGGGACGTGGTCAAGGCCTCGATCGAGGTCGCCCGGCTCGCCCTGCGCAAGGAGCCGCCGCGCGGTGGCGTCATCCGGGTGCGGCTGCGCAGCCACAACGACGTCTACCTCACCATGGTCGCCGGGATGACCACCCTCATCCCCGGCTCCGTGGTCATCGAGGCGCACCGCATCACCGGCACGCTCTACCACCACTTCATCGACGTCGAGCACGGCGGCCTGGAGCGCGCCCACCAGTCGGTGCTGGACCAGGAGGAGCGCATCCTGCGGGCCTTCGGCAGCCGCGAGGAGCTCATCGCCGCCGGTCTCGTGCCGGGCAGCTCGGCCCGGGCGGGCAAGCTGAGCGGGGCCGCGTCCGACCGCGTCCAGGCCGACATGGACGCCCGGCGGGAGGCGGAGTCATGACGGTCGTCTACATCGTCTGCCTGCTCGTCCTCCTCGCCGCGGCGGTCGCGGCCCTCACCCGCGTCGAGCGCGGCCCGAGCATGTTCGACCGCATCCTCGGCCTCGACGTCACCACCGCGGTGCTCATCGGTGTCGTCACCCTCATCGCCGCCGCCACCCGCCGCACCGACCTCGTGCCGGTGCTCGTCGTCCTCGCGCTCGTCGGCTTCATCGGCTCCACGGCGATCGCGCGGTTCGCGGTCGCCGAGACCGGCGAGGAGGGTCGCATCCTCACCCGGGAGGAGCTCGAGCACATCATGGCCGACCGCGCCGCGGAGGCCGACGTCTCCGCCGACGACGACGAGGGTGGCACCGTCATCGTGTCCGTCGACGTCGACCTCGAGGACCTCGAGGGCGTCGAGGACCTCGAGCAGAGCGGGGAGGAACGCTGATGCTCGACACCGTGCTCGACGTCGTCTCCGCCGTCCTGTTCCTCGGCGGGGCGCTCCTGGCGTTCATCGCGGGGCTGGGCATCCTGCGCTTCCCCGACCTGCTGGCACGCATGCACGCGGCGACCAAGCCCCAGGTGCTCGGGCTCATGCTGCTCATGCTCGGGCTGGCGATCCAGCTGCGCAGCGTCAGGGTCGGGCTGACCCTGCTCCTCGTCGTCGCCTTCCAGCTGGTCACCGGCCCGATCTCGGCGCACATGCTCAGCCGGGCGGGCTACCGCACCGGCAAGATCGACCGCTCGCTGCTGCTCGTCGACGAGCTCACCGAGGACCTCGACCGTGCCGCGAAGCTCGACGAGCTCGACCGGCTGGAGCTGGAACGGGCACGTGCCAAGGCGCTGGGCGACCAGGAGCGTGACGCCCGGGGCGCCGCAGCGGACGACGCCGAGGGCTGACGTCCCCGGCCCGACGCCCGGACGACGCACACGACGAGCGACCGACACCGGCGCGACGGCCGGGTGGGCCGGCGCCGCCGGCCGGGCGGCTAGGCCTTCTTCTCGATCGGGCCGCCGTACCACTTGGCCGCGCCCACCTGGGCGAGCTGGCGGCTGATGCCCACGACGGCGCCGCTCACGGCGGCGAAGACGATGATCTCGGTGAGGCTGATCGTCGGGTCGTCCGGGTCGTCGCTCGGCGGCTCGTGCCCGGTGACGAGCTTCCACCCGACGTCGAGGATCTTGTTGGCGAGCAGGCCGGCGACGACGGCCGAGCCGGCACTGACGATCTTCCACCCGATGTCCATGTCACTCCGTCCTGTGGGCTGGCTGGCTCCAACCTAGCGCCGGCGCTGTGGCGGTGCACACCGCCACCCCGGGGCCGCGGACGCGGGTTCGGGCACCCCGGCGGGACCGGGGTAGGATCGAGCCGAACGACAGGGGAGCACCGGATGGTGCTGAGAGTGCGGCAGGACCGCAGACCCTCGAACCTGCTCCGGTTAGCACCGGCGAAGGAAGTCGGGACTTCTCTCCGGGCCGTCAGCGCCCCGGACCCCTCCTTGTGTCCGAGGAGGATCATGACGACGAACCGGTACCTGGCCACCGCGGCGGCGCTCGCCACCACCCTCGCCCTCGGCGCCTGCTCGGCGACCGGCGGCGACCCCACCGCCCCGGAGGGGGACGGCCGGACGCTGCGGGTGGTCACCCACGACTCGTTCCACCTCGACGAAGAGCTCCTCGCCGACTTCGAGGAGCGCACCGGGTACACCATCGAGCACGTCACCCCGGGCGACGCCGGTGCCCTGGTCAACCAGCTCGTCCTCACCCGGGACAACCCCCTGGGCGACGTCGTGTACGGCATCGACAACTCCTTCGCCGCCCGTGCGGTCGAGGAGGGGGTGCTCGAGCCCTACCGTTCCCCGGCCGCGGTGGAGACCGCCTTCGACGACGCGCTCACCGCCGTCGACTTCGGTGACGTGTGCATCAACATCGACCACCAGTGGTTCGCGGAGCAGGGTGTGCCCGAGCCGCAGACCCTGGAGGACCTCACCGACCCCACCTACCGCGACCTCCTCGTCGTCACCAACCCGGCGACGTCGTCCCCCGGCCTGTCCTTCCTCCTGGCGACGATCGGCGCCTTCGGTGAGGACGGCTGGCAGGACTACTGGCGTGACCTCGTCGCCAACGGGGTGCGGGTGGTCGAAGGCTGGTCGGACGCCTACTACGTCGACTTCTCCGGCTCCGAGGGGGCCGGGCCGCGGCCGCTGGCGCTGTCCTACTCCTCCTCCCCGGCCGCCGAGGTCCCCGAGGACGGCTCCGCCCCGCGTACCGGTGCGCTGCTGGACACCTGCTTCCGGCAGACCGAGTACGCCGGTGTGCTGGCCGGCGCCGAGAACGTCGACGGCGCCCGCGAGTTCATCGACTTCCTCCTCTCCCCGCAGGTGCAGGCCGACATCCCGGGCAGCATGTACATGTACCCGGTCCTGGAGGGGATCGAGCTGCCGCAGGAGTGGGCCGAGCACGCCCCGGTCGCCGAGCAGCCGCACGACGTCGACCCGGCGGCGATCAGCGAGAACCGCGACCGGTGGATCGAGACGTGGACCGAGATCGTCATCGGCTGACCGCAGCCACCCCCTCCGGGAGGAGGGGGTGGGCCGGCTCGGGCCGCACCCCCTCCCCCGGGGCGCTCCTGGCATGGGGGCTGGCGGCGGCGGTGCCGCTCGCCTTCCTCTCCGTCTTCTTCCTGTGGCCCGTGGCCACCATGGTCGGGCGGGGTTTCCTGCCCGACGGCGTCCCCGACCTCGGCGGGGTCGCCGAGGTGTTCTCCCGGCCGCGGACCTGGCGCGTCATCGGCATCACCGTCGGGCAGTCGCTCACCGCCACCCTCGTGGCGCTGCTCCTCGGCATCCCGGGCGCCTACGTGCTCTACCGCTGCCGCTTCCGCGGGCAGCGACTGGTGCGCGGATTCATCACCGTCCCCTTCGTGCTGCCCACCGTCGTCGTCGGCGTCGCCTTCCGGGCGCTGCTCGTCGAGACCGGCCCGCTCGGCTTCCTCGGCATCGACGGCACCTTCGCCGCCGTCGTCGCCGCCCTCGTCTTCTTCAACTACGCCCTCGTCGTGCGTACCGTCGGGGCGCTGTGGGAACGGCTCGACCCGCGCACCGAGGAGGCCGCCCGCAGTCTCGGCGCCTCCCCGTGGCGGGCGTTCCGCACCGTCACCCTGCCCGCGCTCACCCCGGCCGTCGTGTCCGCCGGGGCCGTCGTCTTCCTCTTCTGTGCGACGTCCTTCGGGCTCGTCCTCACCATGGGCGGCCTGCGCTACGGGACCATCGAGACCGAGGTGTGGATCCAGACCACCCAGTTCCTCGACCTGCGCACCGCCGCCGTCCTCTCGGTGCTCCAGCTGGTCGTGGTCGGCCTCGCGCTGCTCCTCGCCGCCCGGGCGCGCAGGCGTTACGACCGCTCCCTCCACCTGCGCACCGACCGCGCCACCAGCCGTCCGCTGCGCCTGCGCCGCCGCGCCGGCCGTGCGGGCAGCGACCTGGTCCCGACGGCGGTGACCGCCGCGGTCGTCCTCGGCCTGCTCGTCCTCCCGCTGGCCTACCTCGTCCTCGGCTCGCTGCGCGCACCCGAGGGCTGGGGTCTGGGCAACTACCGCCGCCTGGGCACGACGGGCGGGGCCAACGCGCTGACCGTCACGGTGTGGGAGGCGGCGGCCAACTCGCTGCGCGCCGCGGTGGACGCCACCGTCATCGCCGTCGTCGTCGGCACGCTCGTCGCCCTGGTCGTGTCCCGCCGCCCGCGGGCCGCGGGCGGCCGGCGGGTGCTCGGTGTGCTCGACGCCGTCTTCATGCTCCCGCTCGGGGTCTCCGCGGTGACCGTCGGTTTCGGGTTCCTCATCACGCTGGACAGCCCGCCGCTCGACCTGCGCGCCTCCCCGGTCATCGTGCCGATCGCCCAGGCGGTGGTCGCGGTGCCGATCGTCGTGCGCACGGTGCTGCCGGTGCTGCGCGCCATCGACCCGCGGCTGCGCGAGGCAGCCGCCGTGCTCGGTGCCTCCCCGGGGCGGGTGCTCGCCACTGTCGACGGCCCCTTCCTCGTGCGCGGGCTGGGCCTGGCGGTCGGGTTCGCCTTCGCGGTCTCGCTCGGTGAGTTCGGCGCCACCGCCTTCCTCGCCCGGCCGGAGACGCCGACGCTGCCGGTGGTGATCTTCCGCCTCATCGGGCGCCCGGGGGCGGAGAACTACGGGATGGCGCTGGCGGCCTCGGTCGTCCTGGCCGTGCTCACCGCCACCGTCATGATGCTCGCCGAACGGCTCCGAGGGGACAGGATGGGGACGTGGTGAACGGGCTGGAGATCCGCGACGTCGTCGTCACCTACCCCGGGGGGCCGACGGCGGTGGACGGCGTCACCCTCGACGTCCCGGCCGGGGAGGTGCTCGCCCTCCTCGGCCCGTCCGGCTGTGGCAAGTCGTCGCTGCTGCGGGCGGTGGCCGGGCTCGAGCCGCTCGCCGCGGGGGAGCTGCGCTGGGACGGGGAGGACATCTCCGGGCTGCCGGTCCACCGGCGCGGGTTCGGGCTCATGTTCCAGGACGGTCAGCTCTTCCCGCACCGCGACGTCGCCGGGAACATCGCCTACGGGCTCACCGCGCTGCCACGCCCCGAGCGGGCGCGCCGGGTCGAGGAGCTCCTCGACCTCGTGGGGCTGCGCGGTTACGGCGGCCGGGCGGTGACCACCCTGTCGGGAGGGGAGCAGCAGCGGGTCGCGCTCGCCCGCGCGCTCGCCCCCCGGCCGCGGCTCCTCCTGCTCGACGAGCCGCTCTCCTCGCTGGACCGCTCGCTGCGCGAGCACCTCGCCGGCGAGCTGCGCGACATCATCCACGCCGCGGGCACCACCGCCGTCTACGTCACGCACGACCAGGACGAGGCGTTCACCGTCGCCTCCCGCATCGCGGTGATGTCCCGCGGCCGGATCCTCCAGGCGGACACCCCCGAACGGCTGTGGCGGTCCCCGGTGAGCGAGCAGGTGGCCCGGTTCCTCGGCTACGGGCCGGTGGTCGACGCCGTCGCCGTCGACGGGCAGCTGCGCACCCCGCTCGGCGCCGTCCCCGCCCCGGTGCCGGTCGGCCCGGGGGAGCGGGTGCGGCTCGCCCTGGGGCCCCGTGCCCTCGTCGTCGACGACGCCGGCGCCCCGCTCCAGGTGAGCGGGTGGCGGGTACGCCGCGGCGAGCGCGAGCTCGACGTCACCCTGCCGGACGGGCAACCCGCAGTGGTCCGGCTCGCCGGCCGCCCGGACGACCCAGCCGTGCCGCAGACGGTGACCGTGGGCGTGGCCCCGGCCCACGTGGCCGTGCTGCCGGGAGGCTGAGGCGATGAACGAGCCGCTCATCCTGTTCTTCCTCCTCGCCCTGCTCATCGTGCCGGCGGTGCTCGTGGCCCGGTCGATGCGCCGCGTGGGGCGGGAGGCCCGCCGGGCCGAGCGGCTCCTGTACTGGGCCGCACCCCGCGGCTGGCAGCTGCGCGGCTCGGCTCCCGAGCTCGTGGGGCGCTGGCAGTGCCCGCCCTTCACCGCACCGGAGCGGTACGTCGACGACGGCCTCGTCGGCGAGTTCCACGGCCGGGAGGCGACCTCGCTGCGGCTGGAGACCCCGCCGCGCGTCTTCCACGTCTTCACCCTCGAGCTGCGCGCCGCGCTGCCGGTCGTCCAGGTGATGACCGACGGCGTGCCGGACCCGGACGTCGGGGAGGCCGGTGCCGCGTGGCTGCGCGAGCGGGCGCCGGAGGGGCTGTCCCTGCGCGTCGAGCGCGGCGTCGTCGTCGGCTGGCTCCCCGGGGAGCCGCTGCTCACCGAGCTCGACCGCTTCCTCGAGGTGCTCCTCGCGGTCGCCGAGCGGGTGGAGGCGCTCGAGCGATGACCGACCGCCCGAGCACGCTGACCTCCCGGGCAGACCCCGCCTCTTATTCCGCATCGAGGACTGGGTATTCCATCTGGCGGTAGTCGCTGCTACTCTCGGCGCCAACCTCACAGTGTGGCCTCGCCACGCGGGCGACGTGGCGTACCACCAGACCGGAAGGACCCGGGATGGATCGCAGCAACGTGCAGGCCCGCGGCACGCGCAACGTCGAGCTCCTCTCCGACGACGCCTACGCCATCCGCCTGCTGGAGCCCGCCCTCTACAACGAGGACCTCGCCCCCGTGCCGGCACAGAAACGCCGGTGGGGAGCGTTCGAGATCTTCAACGTCTGGACCAACGACGTCCAGTCGCTCGCCGGCTACACCCTGGCGGCGAGCCTGTTCATCACCGCCGGCATCAGCGGCTGGTACGTCTTCGCGGCGATCGTGCTGGCCGGCGCGGTCATCATGTTCCTCGTCAACCTCTCCGGCCGCCCCAGCGTGCACTACGGCGTGCCCTACGCCGTCATGGCCCGTACCCAGATGGGCGTCATCGGAGCCCGGTTCCCGGCCATCCTCCGCGGGATCGTCGGGATGTTCTGGTACGGCGCCCAGACTTACTTCGCCTCGACGGCGGTGGCGCTGGCGATCAACGCCGTGGTGACGACGGCGCCGACCGGGACGTTCCTCGGGATGAACCTCGTGGACTGGGTGTCCTACGTCATCGTCGCCGTCGTCCAGGTGGCGTTGTTCGTTCGCGGCATCGACTGGATCGCCAGGTTCCTCAACTTCGCCGGGCCCGCTGTCTACGTGGTCATGGTCCTCCTGCTCATCGCGATCTGGACCCAGGCCGGGGGTGAGTTGCTCAGCGGCGTCGGCACCCTCTTCGAGGGCGGCAAGACCGGGGGCGCGGCCGTGGCCGCCTTCTTCGGCGTGACCGGCACGATGATCGCCTACTTCGCCGCTGTGGTCGTGAACTTCGGCGACTTCGCCCGCTTCACCAAGTCGCTGCGGCACATGCGGCGGGGCAACTTCTACGGCCTGCCGGTGAGCCTGGCGTTCTTCACCTTCCTGTCCCTCTTCATCACCGCCGGCGCCTACATCGTCTACCAGGACGGGCAGGGTGACCCGCTGACCAACCCGGCCGACATCGTCGGGCAGGTCGGCAGCCCCGCACTCACCGTCATCGCCGCGATCACCTTCTTCCTCGCCACCGTCGGGATCAACCTCGTCGCCAACTTCATCCCGCCGGCCTACGACCTGGCCAACCTCGTGCCCGCCCGGATCAGCTTCCGCACGGGCGGCTACATCACCGCCGCCATCGGGTTCGTCATCGGGGCGCTGTGGGTGGCCGTCATCGGGGAGATGGGGCTGCCCAAGTTCGTCGACACCCTCGGGGCGATCCTCGCCCCGCTCTACGGCATCCTCGTCACCGACTACTACATCCTGCGCAAGCGCCGGCTCGACCTGCAGCACATGTACTCCACCTCGCCGGACGGCATCTACTGGTTCACCCGCGGCTGGAACACCCGCGCGCTGCAGGCCGGCGGGCTCGCCGCCACCTTCTCCATCGCCGCCGTGTGGGTCCCGGCGCTCGCCGACCTCGGCGGCTACGCCTGGCTCATCGGCGCCGTCCTCGGCGGCCTGTTCCACTGGATCGCCATGCGCAACCACGTCATCGTCACCACCGGCAACGAGCACTGACACCTCCCCGGTGCGGGCGCGTGGGGGGCGCGCCCGCGCCAGGATGGGGCCATGAGCGACCACACGCCGTCCGACGAGCTCACCCTCGAGGCCGACACAGCGGCGCGAGCGCCGGCGGCACCGGTCCGCGCGGACTGGAACCCGCGCGGACCGTCGGTCCGGCGCGACCCGCTCGCCGCCTACGACGGGATGCGCGAGCACTGTCCCGTCGCACTCGGCGCGAGCGGGGCGTGGACCCTCTTCTCCCACGCCGACGTCACCCGCGCCGCCCTCGACGACCGCACCTTCTCCAACGCCGTCTCCCGCTTCCTCCAGGTGCCCAACGGGCTGGACGGCCCCACCCACACCGCCTACCGCGCCGTCATCGAGCGCTACTTCACCCCCGAGCGGGTCGCCGCCGTGGCCCCGGCGGTGGAACGGGTGGCCCGCGACCTCGTGGCCGAGCTCGAGGTCCCCGGCCCGGTCGACGCCGTCGTCCTGGGCTCACGGTTCGCGGTGCGGGCACAGTGCGCCTGGCTGGGCTGGCCCGCCGACCTGGAGGAGGAGCTGCTCCGGTGGATGGTGGACAACCACGCCGCCACCCGGTCCCGCGACCGGGCCCGGACGGCGGAGGTCGCCCACCGCTTCGACGCCATCATCCGGTCGCTGACCGACGCCCGCCGGCGCGCCGGGCCCGACGCGCCCGACGACGTCACAGGCGAGCTCGTCCGCGACCGCGTCGAGGGACGCCCGCTCACCGAGGAGGAGATCGTCTCGATCCTGCGGAACTGGACCGGCGGGGACCTCGGGTCGATGGCGTTGTGCGCGGGCATCGTGCTGACCTACCTCGCCGACCACCCCGACGTGCAGGCGCACGTGCGCGCCGGGCTGTCGGACCGGGAGCTGGACGCGGTGCTCGACGAGATCCTGCGCATCGACGACCCGTTCGTCGTCAACCGGCGCATCACCACCCAGGCCGTCACCGTCGGCGGCCGGGAGATCGCGGCCGGGGAGCGGGTCTTCCTCAACTGGACCTCGGCGAACCGGGACCCGGCGCTCTTCACGGACCCGGACACCTTCGACCCCGAGCGCAACGCCCCCTACAACCTCGTGTGGGGCATCGGGAAGCACGTGTGTCCCGGCCGGCCGCTCGCCACCCTCGAGCTGCGGCTGCTCGTCCGGGCCGTCCTCACCGCCACGACCGCGGTGGAGCCCGACCCCGGCCGGCCGCGGCAGCGCGGCCTGCCGCCCGTCGGCGGCTTCACCGCCGCCCCGCTGCACCTGCGGTGACCGACGGCGACACGACGGCGGCAGGTCGCGGAGCGCGCCCGGACTCTGAGACGCTAGAGGTCGGCACCTGACGGAAGGGAGTGGTCGTGCTCGGACTGCCCGACGGCGTGCGCGTGCTGCTGTTCGACCTCGACGGCGTCCTCACGCAGACGGCGGCGCTGCACACCCGCGCGTGGACGGAGACCTTCGACGACTTCCTGCGGGAGCACTCCCACCACACCGGGGAGCCCTTCGTCCCCTTCGACCCGGTCGCCGACTACGCCACCTACGTCGACGGCAAGCGCCGCATCGACGGGGTGCGCGACTTCCTCGGCAGCCGGGACATCACCCTGCCGCGCGGGAAGCCCACCGACGGCCCCGAGCGGATGACGCTCAACGGCGTCGGGAACCGCAAGAACGAGCGGGTCCTGCAGCTCATGCGGGACGAGGGCGTCGCGGTGTACCCGGGCTCGGCCCGCTACCTGGAGGCGGCCCGCGCCCACGACCTGCCCTGCGCCGTCGTCTCCTCCAGCGCCAACGCCGCGCTCGTCCTGGACGTCACCGGCCTGGAGTCGCAGATCGACGTGCTCGTCGACGGCTCCCTGGCACACGCCCTGGGCCTGCCCGGCAAGCCCGCCCCCGACACCTTCCTCGAGGCGGCCCGCCGCCTGGGGGTCCGCCCCGGCGAGGCCGCGGTCTTCGAGGACGCGCTGGCCGGTGTGGAGGCCGGGCGGGCCGGGAACTTCGGCTACGTCGTCGGCGTCGACCGCATCGGGCAGGCCGAGGCGCTGCGGGCGGCCGGTGCCGACGTCGTCGTCTCGGACCTGGAGGAGCTGCTGTGAGCGAGCCGACGCTGCCCGTCGAGCCGTGGTGCGTCCGCGAGCAGGGCCTGGACCTCGACACCCTGGCCCAGATGGAGTCCCTCTTCGCGCTGTCCAACGGGCACCTCGGGCTGCGCGGCAACCTCGACGAGGGTGAGCCCGTCGCCCAGCAGGGCACCTACCTGTCCGGGTTCTTCGAGCTCCACCCGCTGCCCTACGCCGAGGGCGGCTACGGGTACCCGGAGTCCGGCCAGACCATCGTCAACGTCACCAACGGCAAGCTCATCCGGCTGCTCGTCGACGACGAGCCCTTCGACATGCGTTACGGGCAGGTGGTGTCCCACGAGCGGGTGCTCGACTTCCGTGCGGGCACGCTGCGCCGGGAGACGGAGTGGATCTCCCCGGCCGGGCGTCACGTCATCGTGCGCTCCACCCGGTTGGTCTCCTTCGTCCACCGCGCCATCGCCGCGATCGAGTACGAGGTCGAGCCGGTGGACGGTCCGGCGCGGCTCATCGTCCAGTCCCAGCTCGTCACCAACGAGGAACCGCCGGAGGTCGACAGCGCCGACCCGCGCGTCGCCGCAGCACTGCAGGACCCGCTCGTCGCCGTCGGGCAGGACGTCGAGCAGGACGGCGCCATCCTCATCCACCGCACCCGCGCCAGCGAGCTCACCATGGCCGCCGGGATGGACCACGTCGTGGAGTGCGCCGGACAGTACGAGGTGGAGCACGAGGCCCGGGAGGACTGGGCACGCACCACCGTCGTCACCGTGGTCCAGCCCGGCCAGACGCTCCGGCTGGTCAAGTACATCGGCTACGGCTGGTCCGCCACCCGCAGCCCGCACGCGCTGCGGGACCAGGTCGCCGCGGCGCTGACCAGCGCCCGGTACGCCGGCTGGGACACCCTCGTCCTGCAGCAGCGCGAGTACCTCGACAACTTCTGGGCCACCGCCGACGTCGAGGTCGACGGCGACCCGATCCTCCAGCAGGCGGTGCGCTTCGGGCTCTTCCAGGTGCTCTCCGCCGGCGCCCGGGCCGAGCGGCGCGCCATCGGCGCCAAGGGCCTGACCGGGACGGGGTACAGCGGGCACACCTTCTGGGACATCGAGGGCTTCGTGCTGCCCGTCCTCATCATGACCCACCCGGAGGCGGCCGCCGACTCGCTGCGCTGGCGAGCATCCACGCTCCACCTCGCCAAGGCCCGCGCCGCCGCCCTCGGGCTGCAGGGCGCCGCGTTCCCGTGGCGCACCATCCGCGGCGAGGAGACCTCGGCGTACTGGCCGGCGAGCACGGCGGCCTTCCACATCAACGCCGACATCGCCCGCGCCTTCGAGTACTACCGGCTGAGCACCGGCGACGAGAGCCTGGAGCGGGAGTGCGGGGTGGAGGTGCTCGTCGAGACGGCGCGGCTGTGGGTCTCCCTGGGTCACCACGACCGCGAGGGGGTCTGGCACGTCCAGGGCGTGACCGGGCCGGACGAGTACACCGCCGTCGTGGACTGCAACGTCTTCACCAACCTCATGGCCGCCCGCAACCTGCGGGCCGCCGACGAGGCGTGCGAGCGCCATCCCGACCTCGCCGCGGCCTTCGGGGTGGACGACGAGGAGCGCAGGGCGTGGCGGGCCGCTGCCGACGCCGTCCACATCCCCTACGACGCCGAGCTCGGCGTCCACCCGCAGTGCACCGGCTTCACCCGGTACGGCGAGTGGGACTTCCACGCCAACACCAAGTACCCGCTCATGCTCCACGCCCCGTACTTCCAGCTCTACCGCAAGCAGGTGGTCAAGCAGGCTGACCTCGTGCTCGCGATGCACTGGTGCGGTGAGGCCTTCACCGCGAAGGACAAGGCCTGGAACCTCGACTACTACGAGCGGCGCAACGTACGCGACTCGTCCCTGTCGGCCTGCACCCAGGCGGTC
>Ga0209487_1001586_pt1 | contig 19020 bp, 18 predicted proteins | sample Poulit2012_FD_187524 | JGI IMG/M metagenome (GOLD analysis project Ga0209487, IMG submission 187524) | Agricultural soil microbial communities from Georgia to study Nitrogen management - Poultry litter 2012 (SPAdes) (version 2) | ecosystem: Environmental > Terrestrial > Soil > Agricultural land...
CTGCCATATCCTTTATAACTATTATGAGTTGCAAGATACTGAACTTCATTGAGTTTATAATCATTGTTATCAAAATCGTAGTTGATGAAGGAAGAATCATGTATAGTTTGATAGTTTTCATCGTATTTTGCTTCAAGTTCCTTCATATGTTTTTCCTGTGACGATGCATCAAATATACGAAACATGGATAAGTAACTAACACTTGCAAAAAGTAAAAATACGAGAGAAATTAAACAAATTAATATAATTTTAATCAACTTTCTCAAAACTATACCCCCCATATAACTTTTATAAAAGTTATTTTTCTTCCGTAAAATCATAAGAAATTAATTATATTTTTAAATATTCCTTTGTTAACACGTCTTGAATAGTACTTTTGATAAATATCTTCATCATTTATAGATGCTTGTATAACGATAACCTTCATTCCCTCTAACATATTTTCTGTTTCAGGACCAAATTTTTCATCTATCACAATGACACGTTCTTTTGCTTAACATAAACCTTGTATGAGATAATAACTCTTTTTATTATAACCAAAAACGATATGATGTTTCCCTATTAACTGTGCGACAAACAACGAGATTCCCTTCCCCAAAGTTCGATACATTGCAATGAAAATTGTCGAAATTGTAATAAGAGGCTATCGCCCACCGCGCTATTCCTTTTCTAATAATTTATTAAACTAGGCAGGCCATTGAATTCAGAATACAGCTCCATTTCTACTAATTAATCCTTTTTCTATTGAAACATTTTTTCATTCATTTTATGAAGTATTTTTTAAGTATTAACTCTTAATTTACATAACTTAATCAATTTTTACAAGTTCTGGTTATTTTTTTATTTTTAATGAAACAGTTTTTTTAAAATCATGATCAATTTAGAAAGAATTATATTTGCAAAAATGAAGTTAACAATATTATGACATAGAAAGAGTTTATTCATAAATTATTATAATGATTACATACCATTTTTTACATAAATAAAAAAAGTAACTACCATAATAAGTAGTCACTTTTAAAAAATTACTTTAATCTTTTTTTAATTCAAGTCCATGAAATACAATTTCAACTCGTCTATTCATTTTGCGTCCATCTTCACTATCATTCGAAGCGACTGGCTTTGTTTCTCCATATCCCTCTATTATAAAATTTAAATGTTTTAAATCTTCATTAGCTCTCAGCCTCTTTGCTACAGCTTCTGCCCTCTCTTCAGACAATATTTGATTGTATTCAGGATTACCTTCATTATCCGTATGTCCTTTTATTTGTATATTTTCATTATCTTTTACATCTTTCAATAAATTACTCACTTCTTTCAAAGTGTCTTTTGCTTCACTTTTTAAACTACTCTTATCAAAATCAAATAGAATATCATCAGGCATTGCTATTTTTAATTCACCATCTTCCTCGGTCACAAGCGACTCATCAGGTGCCTCAACATCCATTCCTTCATAATCTACTGTTATTCGGATAATCTGTCCGTCTTTTGATAAATTATCTTCTACAATATTTCCAGTTATATTTTCATATTTTTCTCCATACACTTCATTCGTGGTTTCCTTTGTCCTGTGGCTTCCATAGCTTGTTAATTCAACATAACCATCATCAGTAATCGAATCATAACGAATCGGTACGATAAAATCTCCGTATTTATCCACCTCAATTAAACTAGGAATCAAATTTTGACTCATGGCTTTATCTTGATCCGAAAAATACCTACCTAACAATTGTGTACCCTCAAGAATATTTGAACTTCCTTCCACATAAATATGGTAATGATCATTCCCGGTTATTTCTGCTTCTGCCCAAATTTCTGTCTCACCATAATCACCCGGTACTTCTTTATTATCGTCTGATTCAATTATATATGTTGTTTTATTGCTTCCAACAACTAAATATTCATACGCATAAACTACATTTCGTTCTCGAACTGATTCATTTATTTGAACAAAAGGACCCTTGAGGTTTTCCCCATCTTTACCATATACCTCTTTTATTTCTTCATCCGCTACCGATTCTAACGGGTCATAAGAAATTGAAAACAATAAAAGTTGTCCATTGTTTTCTTGAAAAAAATCATCATCTAAATCAAATGATGTTTGAAAGCTACCATCAGCTTGAACATCCAGATGAATGTCTCGATCGATGTAATCTCTATTTCCCATAGGATTTCCAATTAAATCCGCTGTCAAAGACGTGTTTGTTAATAGGTTCGTTATCCCCTCTACAGTTAATTCATTATTTTCTTCACTAAGCTCCACCCTTGCTTCTAATTCTACATTATCACCAGGGGAAAACTCTTCTCTATCGTCACTGTTCTCATTGTTTTCATTTTCTATATTGTCATTTAAGAAATTGTCTTTATTTACTACATTATTTTCTACGTTAGATGTGTCATTATTATTTTCTGTCGTTTTATTGTTATTATTCGAAGAACAAGCTACTAACAAAACAGCAATAAAAATAGTTATAATAAACCTCTTCATATTACAACACACTCCTATATTCTATTTAATTAAATTACTCATCATCCTCGATAAGATTGTTTTTTAAAAAACAAATTGGCATTATTTGCATTATATCTTAAAAAACGAAATATGGATAATATTTTTATAAAATAAATAACTTAATAGAAGTATGAATATCTAAATTTTATTGCTATATTAATCTTTGTTACTTATATCTGCCTGTGGCGTTATGGACTTTTTTAAAAAAAGATATTTTAGATTTTGAATTTTTTATTGAAGTATATAATGAGAATGAAGGTGAATATGACTCCGTAAAATTAGATGAAGAAGCAGTAGAAAAAATAGTTCATCTGAAAGATTTATGCGATGAATATTAAGACATCGATGAAGATTTAGCAAATAATTATAAAGATAATAAAGAATCTAATCGACGAGTATTAGTAGATGAAAATGATATCGTATACTGCATGACTACTTTCTCTACATCCATCCATATTTTCACCTTTTCATTTAATTTAGGCAGATAAAAATAGATGATAAGGCTAAAGGCTAATACCATCTAAAGGGCGTGTAGTTAGACCACGCTTTTATAAGTTAAAATAAGCACTTATTAATTTTTATTCTTTAACGATTCTTTTCCAACCAACTAATTGAATAATAAACATGTGACAAATGATCATGAAATCCCCAACCGATACCATCTGTTTCTTCTACAATACTATAGAGGCGTGCTTGGAACTTTAGAAATAAACTTTCATCTTTTTCACATGCTTTAACAACTTTTTCATAGACCGATTCCATGCTGGCGTAGAACCTTTCATCAATATCGCCATATGTATTCGTAAATGCAGTTCCATTTTCAACATAGCATAGCATCAAATCTAATGTTCCAACAGTATCCCCAGTCAATTTTTTGTATTCGGAAATCGCTTTTTTAGCCTTGGCAAGTCGCATTTTACCAAAACCATTAATCGGGAAAAACTCATTTTCTATTTCATCATTAGCACGTTCAAATAATTCTTTAATCACTTTATCGCCTAAAAATTTAACATTCAAAAAGTCTTTGACTTCATTATTCATTTTAAACAAATCTGTAATAATCTTTATCAGATCTTTTTGATCCAAATCTGTCAGATGTTTTTTTAACTCCGGAATTTTCAAATTATTATTTTTACTCAATACGATTGCCTCCATTATGTTTGAGTTCCAAATGATGATTAAACTCCATGTAATTATCGATTATACTTAATGTAAATCGTCCCGGGTAACTTATCTATTTTTGTCACGAAACGTAGTCTAGTATATTAGCTACTATTTACTATGCATTTTTGGACAATAACTTTTAAAAACAACCTTTTGTCGACTAACTACGTTGATAGTTTCTTTAAAAACTCCTTAGTTCCTGTCCACAGATGTATGTTTTCTTGTACATAGGCAATCGCTTCCTGTTCATCTCCTATACCGACATATCGAGGGGATTCATCAGGAATCTTTTTATTTCCTAATAAATAATTCATCACATGTGGATTGCTTTCCTCAGCATCCTCTAAAGCCTTGATACTCGCATTTGTAATTCCTTCTTCTTTATACATAAGAAGAGCTTTACTATACATAAACGTAGCGCTAGGCTCATCATATTCCTTCAATAAATCATGAGTCGCTTCAAAGTCTTCTTCTAAATAAAGTGGTAATAACAAATATCGGATTCCCTGATTGTCATTTGGATTAAGATTTAACAAGTCTTCATACGTTTGTATTGCTTTTTCCATTAAACCGTTATCCTCAAGAGCCATTGCATATGTTGCTTTCGCTCGCATATATGGTCTTGTCTCCACAAGCCCCCAAAAGTGACCGCGATTCTTCATAAAAAACTTCTTTCCTAAATCTTTTTCACCAACTTGGACTGCTTTTTCTAATAATTCAACATGACGCTCCACATTTCGTTCATCTTCAGCTAATAATAAATAAGCATCTGGACTATTGGGATATACTTCTAACGCTTCTTGAATCAATTTTTTTCTTCTAACACCTGTGGCTTCCTGTGCATCAAATAGAAGATCCTGCGCAATATCACGAGGTGATTCGGAAGCGGGAAGCTCGTCCCAATCCATCACATCTTGAATAAATTCATCCAGGTCTTCATCAGAATCAAATTCCTGTCCTTCTATTGTGCGCATTAAATCCCGCAAATGCTTTTCTATATTTGGTTGATTTGCTGATGGGATTTCCGTTTCGAATGATTCTGTCATTAATTCAAATTTAGCAGATAATTTATTGTAGTTATTTGAAATTGCCCCAGGGCTTGTCCCATACTCTTTAGCCAACTGTTCTTGAGTCACATTTGTAAACGGGAAAAACTCGACATGTGAAAAATAATCCAATGCTGCGGCATGTGCAGCATGTTTACGGATTATGGGAAAATGTATTTGACAATAATCATACCAATATTGAATCGCCATAAAAATATGTTTCTCATCATAATCTTTCTTCATGGCATGCGTCCTAAACTGACTTGCAACCATCTCATGGTCAAAATGACTCCAGTCAAACATTTCCATAGAAAACCTCACATCTGAATCAATCAGCAATAGATCGGCCAAAAACTCCGGGAAAACATCCTCTAATTCTTCATCGATCGGCAATTTCTCCTCTATTAAATCGGTGACTATTTCAAGCATATCTCCTGGTAGTTGTATCATGACATTAAGGAACTCATAGTTATCAGAAAAAGGAACAAGGATTCCCACCGCTAAATTCCCTTCTTTATATTCATATTCCTCATTTAATGAAGTCTTAAAGAACTTCTTCGTCGCTAAATCTTGCAGTTCTACATACTCCTTTTTCGGAAAAACTTCAAAAACACTTATATGAGGAGTTGACCACTTCTTAAATGTCTTTTTTACAGCAGGATATTTTATTTTCCTGTTTACTTTCTGATAGAAGAGGTCGAATATCGTTTCATCTTCTTTGAATAGAAGTTTGAAAATAGCCCAGCCCTTAACAAGTTCTGTATAAAGTTCAATTTCTTCATCAATACCCTTTGGATAAAATTTTTCAATAAGTTTATCCGCAATCTCTTGGAGTTCATTGTCATGTTGTTCAAATGCGAAAGCCAAAAGATCCGCATATAATTGATTAATTTCTATTTTATACAAAGATGAATCAAAAACGATAACATTGTTTTTTCCGCAACACTTTTTGTATTTCTTTCCACTTCCACAAGGACATGGTTCATTCCTTTTTGGTTTAGCCATACAATTTGACCTCCTAACTAACGTTACCTTCATTATGTAGATTTTTCAGTAATAGTACAAGTGCCAGGTGAAGAAAATTCTCCATTTTATTTGTGAAAATTATATTATATAACATTACAGTGACAATGTGTTGCTTTGTTTAATATAATAAATCAAACCCAAACATTATTTAAAATTAATTAGGTTGAGATAGAAGAAGCATAACAAAATTCTTTCCTACTTATCGTGTGAAATTAGAAAATGCCTGATTACTTGACAGACATACTTTTATTATAAGCACAAAATAATGATTTTAGTTTCTGTTCCATCAACAGAAAAACTTGTCACATTTGTTAATGTTTATCCCATGTTTCAATTTCCTCTCAGATTTTTCCGTTTACATTATATTCTCCGCCATCAACTCTGCTTGTTTAACAACTGTTTCTACTGCCATCTTCTGCAAATCTGGCGGATATCCATATTGCTTGAGCAAACGCCTGACTGTAATTCGCATTTTTGCTCATGCTGATTCTCGTAAGTTCCAATCGATACTCATATTTTCTTTAATAGATTTAGTTAGTTCATGTGCAATCGCACGTAATATGTCATCTCCTAATACTTCTTCTGCTGTATCATGGGTAGAAAGGGCATCATAAAATGCAACTTCTTCTTGAATCATGCCATGACTTTCTCCTGCTTGATATGATTCGTTCATTTCTTTTGCCAATTCTATTAATTCTTCAATTACTTTTGATGTTTCGATGGCCCGTTTATTGTATTGATTCACTGCTTTTTCTAGCATTTCTGAAAATTTCTTTGCTTTTACTAGATTCGTTCTTTGAACAGATTTTATTTTTCCTTGTAAAAGTCGATTTAATAGTTCTACTGCTAAGTTTTTTTGTGGGAGTGCACGAACGTCTTCTAAAAATTGATCAGATAAAATTGATATATCTGGATTATCCAATCCTAACGTTTCATATACATCGACGACCTCTTCTGAAATGATTGATTTTGAAATGAGTTGGTTTAGTTGTTCATCAATTTGTGCAGTCGTTTGCTTGCCACTACCTGATGGAATGAGTTTCATTAATCCCGATTTAACTGCTTTAAAGAAACCAATTTCAGAGTTCAATTCTTGTGCTTCCGGCTCTGTCGAACATAACGCATATGCCTTCGCTAATTCTGTGACAGTTTTCATGAAGTACTTTTTATCTTTTTCACCAAGACCAATAACGAAATCCATCGTTTCTGTAATGACTTTCATTCGTTCAGAAGATTTATCTGATAAGAAATTTTCATAATTATGTTTGTATAACATGTCTTGAATAATTTCATATTTTTCTAACATGAGATCAACGGCAACTGACGTGTCAATCCCCGTATTTTCACGGTCTGATTCTGTATATTGTTTCAATGCTTCTTTTAAACTTTCAGCTATACCGATATAGTCGACAATCAGTCCGCCAGGCTTGTCTTTGAAGACACGTTTTACGCGGGCAATCGCTTGCATTAAGTTATGACCACGCATCGGTTTATCAACGTACATCGTATGCATCGATGGGACGTCAAAACCTGTTAACCACATATCACGGACGATAACGATTTTTAATTCATCATCTTCATCTTTTATTCGTCGGGCTAAAAAATCACGACGACGTTTGTTTCCAATATGTTGTTGCCAATGTTCAGGGTCATTGGAAGCCCCTGTCATGACGACTTTAATAACTCCTTTATCATCTTCTTCTGAATGCCAATCTGGACGGATGATGCCCCAAACTAGACGGTTTCAAACATCCACCTGCCTCAACGAGGTATTCTTTCAAGTTTTCTGTTGTTATATCGCACATTTTAATATCAACGCTTTAAAATATCAAATTGGAAACCATATATCTTCATAGTAAGAGGGGAATAGCCTTCAACTCTTTTATCAGCCTGATACTTTTCCCATGCTTCCGATAACAACATGCTTTCACGTCCCATCCATTGAATCAATCATTATTATTCCAGTACGGACAGGGTACATATCTTTTATTCAGCAATCGAAATGTATATTCGAGTAATCGAAAAATAGATAACACGTCCTATAATCGGAATGGCACAAACTTAATTGCAAAATTGCGCCCGATTGTTGAATTGATAGATTTGATTTCACGGCATTTCATCCTCATTTATAAATTTATATTCGACTGTGTAGGTACCTTTGGCGAGTACTTTTAAGAATGTGCCTCGATTGAGTATAATACTGGTGGTAAATACGACTTGTTTTGTCTTTCCGCTTTCGGTGACACCCTGCTCCCTATATTTATATCTTCCGTTATCATCTGTTGGTTTATCTTGAACTTCAACATATACATATTCCTGATCAATCAATGGATTAAAACGATCGAATGTTTCGCGAAATCCGAGGTATAGGCTAGCAATGATAACGACTACAACTAGACAAGAAAAAAAGATCTTCTTTTTCATAACTTTCCTCCCTTTCTATAAAGCATTTGTAACAATGTTTTTGTAATATCGAATGGTAACAAAGGTAAACATCAAATAGATGATAATATACACGACCATACTAATGATGATTGGGGTAAGCATACTTGTTGCGATGAGAACAGAACCTACGTTAAGAGCAAAAGCAGCGTGAATTAACCCAATTCCCAGAGGTATTAAATAAACAAAGAGCTGTTTACGAATGATGCCTTTCATTATATCGTTTACTCGAAATCCGAGCTGTCGTAGTGTCCGATAATGTGTTTTTTCTTGTTCAGCCTCTGTCATTTGTTTAAAGTACAAAATGCTCCCCGTTGAAAGTAAGAACACAAAGCCTAACAAGCCGGCGATGAAAATGAGAAGCCCAAAGGTTTGAAGCGAGTCCTCGTATGCGGTATAAAAATCCGTGATATACAGATCACTGTCTACATTCGTAAGAAAGATATCGGAGGCGGTTTCTGATTTCTCATCATCTAATAATTGAAATACCTCGAAGGTCAATATTTCTTTGTCCTCATCCTCCTGAATATGGTCTCTCATTCTCTCGAAAGTTTCCTCAGAAACAAGTAATTGTGCACCATAGAATCTGTAATTCATCATGTTTTCAAGCTTAAAATTAGAAACTGTTAGTCGATTAACTTCATCATTTGATGCGTACTCTACATTTTTTGGATATGAAGTCTCCATTCCTTCTATTATGGCTCGCGTATTATGATAAATTGCTTCACCATCTTGGGGGCTTTCAACATCTAATCCAGCCTGCGCCATCTGCTCTGCTGAGAAAAGCATAAACGTTCTCTGACGACGATCTACACTTGAATCCTGCTCCACCCATGTGCCATCAAATCGTATGGCATCTAATTCATAATGATTGAATTCAATCTGCTCTTCTTCTAACCTACTTGAAATAATAGCAGCTTCCTCTTCCATATTTTCCACTGCAAAATCAAAAGGCATCGCCAACCTCACATCGTTTTCAGTTGAATAATATAAGGAATATGAAAGAGAAATCATCGTAATTGTCATGGCAGACAATACCGTGATTATGGTTAACGAATTGGCATGATCTTTCATTCTGTGCATTAAAGGTGCTACCGACAGGCTATTATACAAGCCGAGATGTCCATTTTTCTTTTTTCGAAAAACATATAATATCCAGCTGATTGTCGTATGGAAGACTAAATAAGTTCCGAGTATCGTACTAGCGAGAACTAATAACATAAGGAACATCAGTGCATCTGCATGGTCTACAATCAAGGTAGACACATAGTAGCCAAACCCTATTAGACTTAATCCTGCTAACCCTAAAATGCTTGAAACGATGCTTGGACGTTTGATAAAGTAATCATTTTGATTATTTGCCTGAAACAATTGTAGTAGTGTACTGCGATACACCGTCCATATAATTTGCAAGGATGTGACAGCAATTATGCAAGTAAAAACGGTGATTGTTTGAAGGACTGATTGGCCTGAGAATGTTAAGCCAACCATAACTTCAATACCTATCAGGTTCATAAACAGTATAAGAAAGAGTCGCGAGAGCAAAGCTCCTACTAGCATTCCGATTAGTAAAGCTCCTAGACTAAGGATAGTGTGTTCCAAAATCAGTACCCGAGCGACCCAAGCCTTAGACAAGCCAATCAACTGATACAATCCGATTTCTTGACTACGTCTTCTAATAAAGATGCTTGTCGCATATATCGTAAACACTACAGTAATGAGAATGAGTAATACTCCAGCAATTTGAAAGGCCGTTGAGAAGTTCGTACTTGTTTTAACCATATGAACAATAGTTTGATCATTTTGGAGAGTAGAAAAGATAAAATACAAACTTATACTGAAAATCATCGCGAAAAAATAAAGATAATACATTTTGATGTTTTTTCGCATGCTACGGATCACTAATTTTCGTGTATTCATTTCTGGTTGCCTCCTCCAAGAACAGCTTGCATATCAAGAATGTCCTTAAAGAAGGATTCTCTCGTTTTTTCTCCCCGGTACAATTCAGAAAAGATTCTTCCATCCTTTAAAAAGACCACACGGCTACAATAGCTAGATGCCAACGGGTCATGAGTAACCATAACTATGGTGACTTGTCTTGCTTGGTTAATCTCATGTAAATTCTCTAATAAATTTGCGGCTGCCTTTGAATCAAGGGCACCGGTAGGCTCATCAGCAAAAACAATCGAAGGAGAATGAATTAAAGCTCGTGCTGCAGAGGTGCGTTGCTTTTGACCACCTGAAATTTCAGAAGGGTACTTATTAGCTAATTCCTTAATATCTAAAATCTCTGCAATGGCATTAAATTCAGTTTCAGCTTGACTTTTGCTTATTTTTGTTAAGGAAACAGGTAGCAATATATTTTCTTTTACCGTTAATGTGTCAAGCAAATTGTATTCTTGAAAAATAAAGCCTAAATGTTCCCGACGAATGCTTGAAAGCTGGCTATCCCTCATTTTCGAAATCTCGTTGCCTTTTATAGAAATTTGCCCTTCTGTGGGACGGTCAATCGTAGCTAATGTATTTAAAAGAGTTGTCTTGCCTGATCCTGAAGGTCCCATAATTCCAACAAACTCACCCTCTATCACTCGAAAGTCGATTCCTTGTAACACCTGCTGAGCATTTCCCTTTAAGCCATAAGATTTACGCAATCCTTCAGCAATTAGAACTGTCTTTAGTGTCTTTTGATTTTCCATTCCATTCACTCCAATCAAGTTGTTCTATAGACAGTATAATTCTTTTATAGCTCTAGGTCGTAAGTTTTAGGTGATAAAATGCGATCAAATGTGATATTTTTGTCACTTTGCCAAATAAAAAGCAGTCAGGATTGAAATATCCTAACTACTTCATTCATGCCTGTTTTATAGTAATGATCGTCTAATGCGTTCAAATGAATTATCACCGGAGAATATCATTAAAATAGTAGTACCTTCTCCCACGGTTGAAGCAACCTCAAGTCGAATATGTAACTTCTTGCCTATTTTTTTTGTAAGATAAAGTCCCATGCCTGTGGCTGAATGCTGAATCCTCCCATTTTCTCCGGTAAAGCCTTTATCAAATATCCGTGGCAGGTCATGTGCTTGAATGCCCGGCCCTTCATCTTTAATTGTTACGATGACAGATTCATTTTCATGGTGACTAATGTGAATAAATACATTTCCACCTGTGGGGCTGTATTTAATCGCATTTGTTAAAAGCTGTCTTATCACAAACCCGCACCACTTTTTATCAGTGTAAACGGTAGATGCAGTGTTCCCCGTCAAATCAATCGATATATTTTTTTCCATACACCATGTTGATAGCTCACGAATCTCTTCTCTTATCAAATCTTGCACATTCTGCTTTTCAGGGAGTAAGTCTGAGTCTAAGTTAGCTAAACGCGAAATATAAAGCTGTCGGTCGGTCAATAAGTGCATTCTTAACCAGGGTGTATTTAGCCTCTGAGCTAACTCGTTAGAAGGATGAGCATCCATAATAATCTTCATCGCTGTAAGAGGCGTTTTCATTTCATGAACCCATGATGCAAGATCATTATGGTCCATTTGTTGTGAGGAGTGATCCTCTCGTCGTTTGTTTTGCTCAAACTCGTGAATTGTTTGTAAAAGTGTATAAGCAATTCTGTCCGGAAAACGGTTATGATGAGAAGGAATGCTTTCAAACCAGTCATCGTCTAAATCGTTAAAAAGTGTAAGTAAGGATTTATAATAAGATGTTTCTTTTTTGTACCTCCAAACAAAAAAGGCAACACAGATTGTTAGAAACAGCCCATTTAAATAAATGATTGAGTAGGGCTCCACACGAATACCCGCATCAAACAGGATTAAAGCGTTGGTAAGTAGAAGGAGTAACCCAATTAGACCAATCCAACTCTTTTTATAAACGAGATAAGCGATAAACAATTTGGACCCTCCTATAATGTAACGGCCATATACCCGAGACCTTTTTTTGTTACGATCCCATCGGCTAAATTAAGAGTGGAAAGCTTTTGTCGTAACCTTGTGATGTTGGCTGTAAGTGTATTGTCATTAATAAATTGATCATCATCCCAGAGCATTTTCATCAGTTCATGACGCGAGATGATTTCGTTATTTGATTTGACTAGTGCCGAGAGAATAAAAAATTCATTTTTTGTAAGTTCAATGGTTTCCCCGTCCTTATAAATTCCGCCACTTTTTAAGTCAATAATGGCTTGATTCCATTCAAGAACATCGGCCGATGCTTCTTCATACGTATACGTACGACGAAGAATCGCCTGAACCTTGGCGAGAAGGACATCCATATGAAATGGTTTCTGAATGTAATCGTCTGCCCCAGAGTTCATAGCCATCACCATATCCATCGGATGATCTCTTGATGAAAGAAAAATAATGGGAACTTTGGACACTGCACGTATTTCTCTACACCAATGAAACCCATCAAACTTTGGAAGCTGTATATCAATCATGACTAAGTGAGGCCGATGCGCTACAAAGTCTTCCATTACATGAGAAAAATCACTTGGACTACTTACCTCATATGACCACTGGCTTAACCCTTCATTTAATGCTTCTAAGAGCAGGGGATCGTCTTCAATAATAAAGATATTCATATTCATATTCATTTGGAACCCTCCTTCCTGTATACTTATCTATTCTATACGATTCATGATTAGAAAACTATAGGAACGTATCATGCGAAATGTGTTCAAAATAAATAAGCAAAAAGTGTTCGGAACCACTTGACGGAAACACAACTCCATCTTTATTCGATTACCGCGCCTCGATAGCGGAACAATAATTTAATCAGTTCGTTAAAATCACTTTACCTTCATTTCCTTTTGAGGATTCAGCAACTTGAACGTCTGTCCTTATTTCCGACAAACTATAATGTGATTCTAATGCCATAAGTTTTAAATCCCCGTCCTTGAGCAAGGTTATTAATCGGCGGAAGGTCTGATGCCACGTTCGTTTGGTTGCTTCCCGATTCCAATACCGTAGATGAAACATCTTAACAGCCACTTCGGTTTCATTCGAAATTTTTGACCAATTTACCTGAATTCCCGATAAAAGACCGATTGTCAAAAACACACCGTTAGGTTGAAGACAATAAGCCAAATTCGTTCCAGATGAACCTCCTATGGAATTAACGGCAGCACTTGCACCATTTCCGTTTGTTAGCTCATAATAATTTTATGCAGTTGGTTTTCTGATGTATTGATAACTTTTGAAGCCCCAAGCCTAAGTAATTTTTCCGTATAATTATTATTCCTTGTGATAGCCACCAAAGAAATCCAAGAACTTTAGATAATTGGGCAAAAATACGGCCAATTGAAGAGCCACATGCGTTTACCAATAAAACATCGCCTACACCTAGATTTAATACTTCCGTACAAATGAGCCACGCAGTTAAAGGATTTATATATAATTGTGAAGCTGTGTCATCATCAATGAAATCTGGTATACAAACTGCCAAATCCGCAGGTACTTTCACGAATTGCTGCCAAGTACCTTCACCACGCAAAGGAAGAACACGTTTTCCAATTAATTTCCTTTGAAACCGAAGAGCCAACTTCCTCGACAACCCCAATCCCTTCATAGCCAGGAACAGCAGGTAAAGAAATGCGGTGAGAATATGCTCCCCTAATCGGTATCAAATCTGAGGGATTAATGGGACGATTTATCATACGAACAATGATTTCATTTTCCATAGGTGGTTTAATGCTTTTATATTCAACTTTCAACACATCTTGAGGATCTCCAAATTCATTAAATTTGAGGTATTTAGCTTTCAAGAAACCCCCTCCCGACAGTTCTCTGATCTTATAATGGCGTTGAGGTGGGTGTAGGTAATGAGGCGACTGTGAATAAAATTAAAATACAAGATAATTTTATAACCTTAATCCTTTCCAGTCATAATACAGATTATTTGCCTCAAATAATTGATATGGAAATGGAAAAGGAAGATGTTGAAATTATAGGTAAAGTGATAGGGTCAGTTAAATATTATATATAGTACCAAAAGCCATTTAGTTTTTAAAATGAAATGGCTTTTTTTACTTCAAATACATACTTTTCCCTCTAGTTTTTACACATTCTACTTCAATCCTTTTAGGGATAGCAAACTTCACAGTAACATTACCATCTATTTCTATTAAAGAATGGCCTAGAACAGTTCCTAATCAACTTCTAGTGTAATGTTTCTGGAACACATCTAAGTTACTCCAATTAATTATAGCGAGGGGATGCATCCGATCCTCTATCATAAAGTCACAAATGATTGAATGACAATTATAAATGGATTTATTGGGCTACAAGAAATAGAACATATAATTCATTTTAATACTTTGATAATGGATAATAACCTTAATATTGTAATCATTTTATTAGGGAACGCTACAGTGATAGCTGGACAGCAGTATTTTTGTGCACCCAAAAACAGGCAAATCACTGATTCAGCCAAGTCTTTGATCTATTGTGGATATCATAAGAAATAAAATTTTATGTTTTGTCATATAGCAGCCCGAGTTAATATAAAATAAACGCCCATTTATAAAAAAAGGCAACGCATATAACAACAATTAACTGTATTTTATAATTTGTTAAAACTGACTTTCAGTATCTAATCTGCCCTTCAAAATTCAATTTCCCCCTGACCAAAACTGTAATTTATTGATTCAAATAGTGGCTATTAATCACTTTTGGCGATTTGTCAGTAAGGGATTTTGCTATGACTCTATGTATAATCCATTGATGAAAGGAGGATCCATATGAGCAAAGCTAAACTACATTGTCCAAGTTGCTATAAGCAAGTATGCCTTGATGAAGAGGTAATCCTAGATGAACTAAATACAATTATATAGGAAGGGCGATAAAAATATATTAGCACCATCATTTCACAAAGAAAGATACTCATACTTTTCAGAAAGCATGGAAGGAGATAAATGAATAGATGACCTTAAATTGAGAGACCACTTTGTGAACGGGAAGAATTATTAAAAATCACTGAGATGAGGGGTTTGTTTTGTGAAAAAACCGTAATCAAAAAGCTTCTACTTAATAAAGAAGAAATCCCGAAAAAACAAGTATGCGTAAAACCCTATACGAAAGAAGAAAGAAAAGGAAAGTAATTCCATCTTGATTTTGTGATAGCAAAGTTCGTTTTTATTTAAAGTATTACGGACTTGTTGGCTGGCAAAAGTTTCCATTGCAATTTCTAAAACGTTGACAAACCGACTGATGGTATGTAGGATGAAATTGTTAGTTTTATTTGAAAATAGGAGATGATAATTTTGCTGAAAGATATACAGTTTTCTTCGAACCTTCACCACTTATTATCGATTATCGAACAACTCATACAGGAAAAAGGCTGCAAAAGAACAACGTTGAAAGATATTATTCAGCATTCCGAACTTTCTAAAGGAGCGATTTACCATTTATGTCCGAAGTAAAGATGAATTGTTCGGGTTGATTCTACAAATCAAAATGGCGAAAAGCGAGATTTACACTTTAAAATGGCAAGTTAAAAATTAAGTAATCAATGAAGGGAACAAAATGAGTTTAAGGAAAATGAATCTGATTAGATATCTAAATAAAGAAGGTGAATCTATTGATCTGGAACGAGACAGAAATTGAGAATGAAATAGTAGCATTTATTAAAGGCTGGGGGTATTGCAGAAAGTTACCTTATACAGAAATAAAAACAAAAGGACATGTAAAAAAGGTGGAGTTTGGAGCTCCAGTTTATGGGCGTGATCTCGAATATTTTCATCTTTATAAAACTGATGATTTGCCAAATGAATTTAACCATTTAAATAAACCCCATTGGATGACGATTTTTTCACATACTAAAAAAGTTGTAAAAAAAATGCAGGATTTGGGATATGATCTACGTGCAAGGGAATATTTAATGAAATTATCTTCAATAAAGAAATTAGAGGAAAATAAAAAATATGTTGTAGAGAAAGTTACTACTAATAAACAAGCAGAAAAGGTTAACAACCATCTTGGGTTTGAAAAATTTAACCCAAATCGAATTGATGATCCTAATATTCATTATCATTTTATTGAAGTTGATAATAGACCTGTTTGCACAGGGGTAATTTCAACGTTAGAAAGGAATTCTTGTTTGGATCGAATTCATACAGATGAAAACTATCGGGGTATGGGATTGGCTGCAACCCTTTGTTACTCCATGTTGGAAATCCATTGGAAAAACAGAGGAGGAAAAAATATGTTAGGTTCGAGTGAAATGGGGTTTCACTTATATAAAAAGCTTGGTTACGAAACAGTAATTCCTATGTACGTTTTTGAAAAAAGTTAGCACTTCTTTGGAAATTAATATAAACTTTTTTAAAAAGAATATTTTTAAAACATTGTCACATACTAGTTTTGATTCAATTTATTTAAAAAATAAACGTAAACCAAAGGAGCGGTATTATGGGAATATTAAGTGGCAATCCCAAAGATGAACCAATGCATTATGGTGAAGTTTTTGCAACATGGACGTATCTTTTTACAGAGCAAGGAATGATCGCAACGTATCAAACTTTAGTCAATCACACGGGTGATGACGATTTAAAGAAACTAATTCAGGAAGCTATAGAAGATGCAAATGCTGAAAGTCAAAAAATTAAAGAATTACTAAAATCTAATGGTATAGCACTCCCACCTTCCCCTCCTGAACGCCCAATATCTAACCTAGAAAATATTCCAGCAGGTGCTCGGTTTTCAGACCCAGAGATAGCTGGCATGTTATCCGTTAACTCAGCGAAAGGGTTAATAGCTTGCAGTACGATTATGGGGCAATCCATTCGTGAAGACATAGCTTTAATGTTTGGCCAATTCCATGTGAATAAGGCTCTATTTGGAGCTAAGACGCTAAAGTTAAATAAAGAAAAAGGTTGGTTAGTTCCTCCTCCTTTACATTTAGATACTCCTAACAAATAGCATGTACCAACGGCCCGGAGCAATCCAGGTCTTTTTTATTACACATTATGTCTCTACTACACAACTCTATTTCTGCTTGCACCTTCCGAAAACCCATCTAGGTAACGCGTCTTTAACTTTTCAATGTTTTTAATCGCTATAACTTCAAGTGATAATTCGAGCATTTAAGCCGTCCACTAACATAATGCAATAGATCCCCTAATTCATTTTCCATCTTTTCAACATCTGAATCATGGCCATGATGGATAACTTATATTAATTCGTCCATCACTTATCCAGCTTCACCGGATAGACCCATATTATAATTCAATTGGTAATGTTCTTGTAGACACTCTTCGATATTTATATTCATTTAAATCGACTTTAGGCTCCTCCATGTTAAGGGAACTTGTTAGATTGAATGATACTCATAAAATGAAGTACAGGACATTATTAGAAGATTTTCATGATGAGGATTTTGTATTTCAAAGAAACAATGGTTATCCTTATGTCATTAAAAGCCTAGCTAGTCGAATGAAAAGGCTACTAAAGTTTTGTGACATCAAGAAAAACTTAACTCCCCATAGTTTTCGACACACACATATATCCATGTTAACCGAATCAGGAACAGAATTATCCACAATTATGGAACGTGTCGGCCATGTTGATCCAAATACAACGTTAAAAGTTTATACCCATGTTACAGAAAAAATGAAAATCAAGTCTGTAGAAAATGTCACAGCAATACATAATGATATACTGGAAAAACTACCTTTTTAAAATTAATGTGACATAAATGTGACATTTTGCACAAAAAACGAGGTCTGCATCACTGCAAACCCCGTCGTATCAATACTATTAAATTAAGGAACTTGAACTAAAACCGCAACGTCCTGGGACTGCCACTAACGTTCATCCCATCGAAATAATTTGTTGCAACGTTCAAGTGACTAACAACCTGTTAGCAATCCAGCTATTTCAGCCAGAGACTCAAGGATTTCACCTTCCCTCCTTGCGATAAGTCAACATAGAATCGCAATCGCTCTTCTTGTTTCCTTTATCTCATACAGGAAGGCTCCAATCCCTTAGGTCTCTGAATGGTTGAAATACCCTTTTATCCTACATCATGCCCGGCATTCCGCCGCCCATGCCGCCCATTCCGCCCATGTCTGGCATTCCGCCACCACCAGCGTTTTCTTCAGGCTTGTCAGCGACTACTGCCTCAGTTGTTAAGAACATAGATGCAACTGATGCTGCATGTTGTAATGCTGAACGAGTAACTTTTGTTGGGTCAACGATTCCTGCATTAACCATGTCTACCCACTCGCCTTTTGCTGCGTCAAAACCGATACCTGCTTTTTCGCCTTTTAGACGTTCAACAACGATTGAACCTTCTAAACCAGCGTTTTCAGCAATTTGACGTACAGGCTCTTCTAATGCACGTAGGACAATGTTAGCCCCCGTTGCTTCGTCATCTTCTAAAGCAAGTTCTGATACTTGTTTGTAAACGTTAATTAATGCTGTTCCACCACCAGAAACAATACCTTCTTCTACTGCTGCGCGTGTAGAGTTTAGGGCATCTTCCATACGTAGTTTACGTTCTTTTAGTTCAGTTTCTGTTGCAGCTCCAACCTTAACTACTGCAACTCCACCTGCTAGTTTTGCAAGACGTTCTTGTAGTTTTTCAGTGTCAAATTCTGAAGTAGATTCTTCTGCTTCATTACGAATTTGTGTCACTCTTGCTGAGATTGCTTCAGGGCTTCCTGCTCCTTCAACAATTGTTGTGTTTTCTTTAGAAACGACAACTTTTGCAGCGCGACCTAATTGTGAAATTTCAGTCGTTTTTAAGTCTAATGCTAAATCTTCAGTGATTACTTCTCCGCCAGTTAAAATAGCGATGTCTTCTAACATTGCTTTACGACGATCACCA
>Ga0209487_1001587_pt1 | contig 19016 bp, 20 predicted proteins | sample Poulit2012_FD_187524 | JGI IMG/M metagenome (GOLD analysis project Ga0209487, IMG submission 187524) | Agricultural soil microbial communities from Georgia to study Nitrogen management - Poultry litter 2012 (SPAdes) (version 2) | ecosystem: Environmental > Terrestrial > Soil > Agricultural land...
CCGAAGCATCAACATAAAAGAGCCCTCGTCTTAACTGCAAGAAAATTTGTGCGTTTGGTGGATGCGCTACTACGCAAAAACCAAATCTATACGCCTAAAAGGAGCGTAATAAATGAAGCATAATTAGTTTCTAAATCCTTGGATTTACTTCCAGTAACTTCCATTTACTTACTGGTTTAGCTTTGTGTTGCTTTTTTTAAGCAATTTGGACCTTGATAACTAAATAACTATTTATTTGTATCTTGACATATTACCGCAGGTCTTTCAGTTCATGAATAAGATATAATTATTCTATACTCCGAACTAGAATAAATGACATTTGTTCATCCCCATCAATTATACACAAAGTTTATCATCAATACAGGTGTCACTAGATTACTAAGCCCGTTATATATCTATGTAGATGAGATGTTTCCGATTTCACCGTGAAATGAATTTATAGTGAGAAATAGCCGTTTCATAACTAATTAAATTTTTAAATAATTCTCATACTAGTTCACCATATGAAACTTTGCGGTTTTTTATAGATGTGATTGTGATAGTATTTCGTTAAAGATATCTATAAAGAAAAGTGACTGATAAATGAATAACTATTCCTGCTCTAAATTTACACCATATAAAATGCTTATTTATTTATTCACCATTCAACTTCTCATTGCATTTGTAGCTAGAAGTATCGCTCCGTTAGGGTTGATTATCGGTGAAAACCTTCAATTAACGATGTCCCAAATTGGGATGTTTCCAGCAGCTTTGTTTTTAGGACAATCTTTAGTTTCAATGCCTGCAGGCGTTTTGACAGATAAATTAGGTTCGCGAAAAATGATCTTACTCATCGTTTTAGCATTAAGCGGCAGCTTTTTGGTTATGTCATTTTCAACGTCTTTTACCTTCTTATTACTATTCATGACGATAGCAGGATTTGCTTATGGCTCTTCCCATCCGACTACCAATCGGGGGATTATGTACTGGTTTGATGTAAAAGGTAGAGGTACAGCAATGGGAATAAAGCAAATGGGTGTAACTGCAGGTTCTGCACTTGCAGCGTTTCTATTATTACCTTTAGCAAAATCCTTTGGCTGGCAAATCTCATTCTTAACTGCGGCAATTATCTTACTCGTTATTGGCCTGATTCTTTATATGTTGTATAAAGAACCACAACAAGTTCCAGATGAAAAAGGTAATTTGAAAAAGCCAAATGGGTATGACTTCCGCGATCTTATCGCTTTATTAAAACATAAGGGATTGATGTTGATTACATTTAGTGCCATGTTGCTGAGTGGTACGCAAATGATTTTGAATACATTCATTATTATATTTGCTTATGAACGATTAGGTATTAGTATCATTTTAGCAGGTGTTTTATTAGGAATTTCCGAAAGTGGTGGCTCTGTAGGAAGGGTAGTTTGGGGTGTTATTAGTGACCGTCTATTTAAAGGTGAACGGATTATCGTCCTATTAATCATTTCCATTCTTGTCGCTATTGTTTCTGTTGTAGTTGTTATGTTACCTAGTGGGATTTCATTTTATATCGTAGCTATCATTGTATTTGTTTTCGGATTCGGTACTTCAGGATTCAATGGGATTTGGATGAATGCAACAACTGAAATGGTTGACCGAGCTAAATCTGGAGCTGCAACAGGGGTAAGTATTACATTCGGTTCTTGGGGAGTTATCTTTTTTCCACCAATATTTGGGCTTATTTTAGATTTAACAGACTCTTATACGATTGCGTGGTTGTTTGTGACAATGCTTATGTTGTGTTCGATTACTTCACTTTTAATCGTATTAAAGATTCATGTTAAAACAATCAAAACATCGTAAAACACTTTTTAATACGACATATTTTCGTTTATAATTTTAAATGGTCTGTTGCTAATTCTATCGTTTTTATTATACTTATTCTTAAGTTTTATTTTTTGATTATTTTGAAATGTTAGCGCTTACCAAGGGGGGTGGTATAAAATAATTGTCCGTTTTAAAATTCGAAGAGGTTGGGCAATCCAGTTAAGGGGGGGATTTTATTGATTGGATCAGTTAAAAGAGCCATTGATATTATTAGTTGCTTTACAGTGGATGAGCCAGTTTTGGGGAATGCTGAAATAGCTGAGAAATTAAATCTAAGTAGAAGTACAACTCATCACTTAATTAAAACACTTTCTAATCAGGGGGTATTGATGCGTGATGGTAATCGGAAGTATCGCCTTGGTTGGAAGCTGATTGAATGGAATAATGGTGTCATGTTCCAACATGATATTTATAATAAAGCATTACCATTAGTGAAAGGATTAACAGAACGATTTAGAGGGACAGCTCATATTGGTATGTATGATCAAGGGGATGTTATTTTTGTTTTACGAATCTCATCGAAAGAGGCAGATCCTGTACCTACGTATTTAGGGGATCGTAAAACCGCCTATAGTACTAGTACTGGTAAGGTACTTTTAGCTTTTAATCGGTCTTATTTACAAGAAACTATTTTAAGAGGGCTATCTAAACAGGGTCCAAACACTATTACAGAAATAAATGCGTTAAAACGAGAGCTAGAAGAAGTGAAAAGGAATGGCTATTCGATAAGTAATAATGAAAATGATACATCTACTTATGCGATAGCAGCTCCGATTCAATCCTATTCTGGTGAAACGATTGCATCAGTTAATTTAGTAGGGCCGATTAGTTATATGAAAAGTATCAATACAAATCAAATGATCACAAGTATAGTGAACGCGGGAAAAGAGGTTTCTCGTGAATTAGGTTATATAGAAGTAATGTGAATATGTCTATAATTAATAATTTCATAGTATGTAGGATTAAAGTTTTAACATACCATTATATTTGAGGGGGAAAAGGAATGAAGTTAGCAAGGAACTTTTTATTAGTTTTTATGTTGTTAGGTAGTGTACTACTTGTCGCTTGTGGTGGAGGTAGTGAAAAAGGTAGCGCGGAATCCAATGGATCTTCAGGCTCTGGAGAAGGGGAAACATATGAATTTAAACTTGGTCATATTGCGCCCCCTGATCATATTTGGAATGAAGCTGCAGAGAAGTTAGCGGAAGAGTTAGATGAACGTTCTGATGGTCGTATGACAATGGAATTATATCCAGGTGGGCAATTAGGTAGTGACGCAGATATGGTGCAACAACTTGAAAGCGGTTCATTAGACTTTGGTTTTATTACAAATGCATTTTTAACGTCTAAATCGGATGCATTTAGTGCTTGGTTTGCTCCATATTTATTTGATTCGTATGAAGATGCATTAGCTGCAAGTGATACAGATGTAGCAAAAGATATTTTAGCAACTTTAGATGATGATGGGTTAAAAGCATTAGATTATTTTTTCTCAGGTCACCGTACGATGATGTTTAGTGAAAAAGTTGAATCACCAGAAGATATTAAAGGATTGACTTTACGTGTTACGCCAAGCCCGGCTTTAGAGGATTGGTACCGTTCTTTAGGTGCAAGCCCAGAGTCAATTTCATTACCAGATGTTTACCAAGCTGCACAAACTGGAGTAATTGATGGAATGGAAATGGACTTGGATGCAGCAGTGACATCGAATTTTAATGAAGTAACTGGGTACGGTGCAATGACGAACCATATGGTATGGCCCTCTGTTATGATCATTAACAAAGATTTATTCGAAGGCATGTCTGAAGAAGACCAAGAAATTGTAGAAGACTCGATGGCAGCCGCTTCTGAATTTGCAACAATGAAACGAGCTGAACAAGAAGATGAGTTCATGGATACTTTAACAGAACGTGGGATGGAATTATATGACATGGACACTGCTTTATTCGATGAATATACAGAAGAATTTGATGAAAAGTATAAAGCGTTAGATCCATTAATTGAAGAATTTATCGATGAATTTAGATAAGTAATCGTAGGATAGAGTTAGAGATGGAGTAGGGTTACGCCATCTCTAACTTACTACATTTTTAATTAGCGCGTGAAACCTATTTTGCTGATCATTGATAGGTTAGAAAGATGTCTATTAACGATTTTCTACATAATTGCTGATTGCTATAGGAGGTCTATTTATGAGAAAGATTAGTAATATAATCGGATCCTTTGAACGAGTGATAACGATTATTTTGATGGCGACTATTACAGTAGTATTATTTTTTAACGTAATTTTTCGATACTTTTTAAAGGATCCAATTTTTTGGGCAAATGAGGCCAGTATTTTTATGATGGCATGGTTGACCTTTTTAGGTGGGAGTTTGAGTTTGAAGTATAAATCACAAGCTTCGATTACATTTATAGTCAATCGCCTTACTGAAAGGAATAAAAGAATCCTTAATATTGTGACACATCTTATTATTTTAATATCTTTAGGTTTACTTATTTACATCAGTTTAGATTGGATTTTATCCCTAACAGGAACAAAATCAAGCTCCATGCGGATACCAATGTGGATTCCTTATTTATCTGTACCAGTTGGATTAACATTTGCGTTCGTTCATATTTTAAATCACTTTTTGGAATTTATTAAAGACGATGAACAAGGTCGTGAATCACTATGACTTTTGGCATGATCGCAACGATAATAATATTCATTCTTTTGTTGTTAGTGGGAATACCAATATCATTAGTATTGGCAATTACATCTATTTCTTATTTGTTAATTACCGGAAATATGACACTGCTTTCTTCGGTTCCACAGAAGATGTTTTCGGGGATGGATAATTTTGGATTACTTGCAATTCCATTATTTATGCTCGCCGGGGAATTAATGAACTTTGGTGGAATTACAACGCGCTTAGTTGCTTTTGCAAAAGTGCTTATTGGGCATTTTCGTGGTGGATTAGCGTATGTAGCGGTCATTGCTAATATGTTTTTAGCTTCGATCCTGGGTTCCGCAAACGCACAAGCTGCAATGATGAGTAAAGTAATGGTACCAGAGATGGAAAAGGAAGGATATGACCGTAACTTTTCTGCAGCACTAACTTTAGCATCGTCCGTCGTAGCACCAGTTATTCCACCAAGTATGTTGTTCATTATTTATGGTACATTAACAGGCGCATCCATTGGTGATTTATTTTTGGCAGGGATTGTACCGGGGATTTTAATAGGAATTGGCTTTATTATCGTAATCGGTTTTATGAATAAAAAACATCAGTTCCCGAAAAGCGAACGGGCAACTTTAAAAGAAATATTTAATAACTTCATCATTGTGATTCCAGCTTTATTCATTCCATTCATAATCATTTATGGTATATTAAGCGGCATGTTTACGCCAACGGAGTCTGCTGCTGTAGCATGTATCATTGCTGGTGTGATTGGTTTTGTATATAAACAATTAAAATTAAAAGATTTACCAGAAATATTGTTCAACACGGTGCTAAATACAGCGACGATCACATTCTTAATCGTGACAGCAAGCGTATTTGGTTTTGTCTTAGCCTATGAACAAATCCCACAATTATTAGCTAGCGGAATGCTTGGCATATCAGAAAGCCCGATCGTATTCTTATTACTCGTGAACATTCTACTCTTGTTACTAGGAACAGTGTTAGATGGTATAGCTGCTTTAATTATTTTAGTGCCGGTATTAATGCCGTTACTCGCAACTTACCAGATTGATCCGGTTCACTTCGGAGTTATTATTACAATTAACTTAACAATTGGCTTATTAACTCCCCCGGTAGGTACAGGTCTATTCATTGTTTCTTCGGTAGCAAAAGTAAATATAGAAGATTTGGTCAAGGCCATTATACCATTCTTAATTGTTTCGATTATTATGTTACTAATCTTAACTTATTGGGAAGGTGCAGTATTATGGATCCCAGGTCTTTATTCTAAATAATAAAGTAGAACTATTAGTTAATGTCAGTGCATAACGGGGCAGTAAACGCTAGACCCGCTATGCACTACGTTTGAATATTCATTGATACAACTTCATCATTCCTCGCATATTTAGCTTCTAAGAATGCTTTCGCTATGAAGATCTTACTTAGCAATCATTCGCCATCCATTTTCCACATGATGGCTCTAAATTATCATTTGAACATACTAGATGATGTTACTCTATAAAATAAGGAATTCTTCAAAGCTTTATAGACATTCTCTGAAGGAGGAGCAACCTTGCAAATAACTAATGTAGTGTCAAGTTGGGATCCTTATCTACAGTATGGTCAAAGACAGTTTTATCGACAAAAAGATGTGATATATCGTGAGAATGAAGATGGGGCGGAAGGATTCTACTATTTACACAACGGTCTCATAAAAAAATCTACAACCGTTCATACTGGGGAATCATGTACCATTGATATCGTAATTGAAGAAAAATCATTTGGAGAACAAGCGGCAGATGGGCAATCTACTTTTCGACTGCTTCTGTCATCGGGGATAGTATCGTATATTCCTTTCGGTATGAAACGATAGCGATGATCATGGAGGAAGACCCATAGTTTAGCATTTTGTATTTTCATAGCCTCACAGAAAAATGTGACAATTCCTAAAGGAAATAAAATTACTTTTATATCAGGACAAGTTGCTTGGAGTAAAGAACTGCAAGTGATCGAGGTCGGTGATTTTCAAAAACAGACAGACATGGTTTATCAAAATATTGAACATGCCTTATTTGAAATAGGAGCCACATGGGACCAGATTGTAAAAACGACTGTTTTTACAACGATGCCAACAGAATATGAAGTTATTGGGGAAACAACCGCAAAATATTTTAATAATGCCGCTCCACCTGCTCAAATGATTGTAGGAGTAACTGGACTTGCTTTACCAGAGTTTTTGATGGAAATTGAAGCAACGGTTGTCATGTAAATTAGAGGATTTTAGAAAAAAAGAAGTGGAAGTTTTAATTATAAATTGATATGAATGGTCTTTTAAGCTGCGAGTATTCTCGTGGCTTTGTGCATGTTTGTGAATATGATGTATAAGTCTCAAGAGGAAAAGTGATAAACAAAAACGTTTAGACTGCGGTGGTGATATTTATATGAAACCTATATTAATTGGATTACTAGGAGCGCTATTCTTCTCTTTCGCCTTTGTATTTAATCGTTCGATGGAACTTGCAGGGGGAAGTTGGATTTGGAGCTCCTCGCTTCGCTATTATTTTATGTTAATCATTTTATTATTTCTTGTCAGAGGGAAGAAAAATGTTCGGCCAGTTTTACAACATATAAAGCAAGCGCCAGCACATTGGATAATTTGGAGTACGGTTGGATTTGGCACATTTTATGCAACATTAACGTATGCGACAATTTATGCGCCTGGTTGGTTAGTTGCTGCAACATTTCAGTTAAACATTGTCGCGGGTTCTTTACTTGTTCCGTTTATTAATAAACGGAACAAGGTGATTCCGGTGCAAAGTGTATTGGTATCGCTCATCATTATTTTAGGTGTCGTTATTATGCAAGTGGAACATGCGAATCAAGTGACACCTCCAGAGCTTGCATTAACCATTATACCGTTAATCGTTGCGGCAATTTCCTATCCTTTAGGAAATCGGAAGATGATGCAAGTGGTGAATGGAGAATTAACTACGATAGAGCGGATTTTAGGGATGACAATTGCATCGATGCCATTTTGGATTGTGTTATCGATCTACGGTTTATTCTCGTATGGTCCACCAGGGATTAGCCAAATTTGGCAAACTTTTATTGTTGCCGTTTTTTCAGGAGTAATTGCAACAATTCTATATTTTTATGCGACGGAACTTGTGCAACATGATAATTATAAATTAGCTGGGGTGGAATCAACGGTGACAATGGCCGTATTATTTGCGTTAATTGCGGAGTTGATTTTCTTGAATGCACCATTACCAAATTCTATTTCGTTTATTGGTATTGCTTTAGTCATAAGTGGGATTATCGTTCATAGTGTCATCTCATCCTTAATAGATCGTAAGCAAGAGGTATAAGAGTATTGAAAAAATCTTTATCTTATGAAGGGGTTATAAATAGACGACAAGATACATGATTTTTGATAAAGGACATGAGGAGTATATCTCCTCATGTCCTTTATCTTTACGGAGGAAGAGAAAGCAACTTGTAATTGATGAAATTATTAGCTTATAAATGAATATTAGTATAAAAGTATTAAAACATTAATTTTATGACTCCATTCAGTCGTTTTTTATGAATGCTGCTATATCAGGGGTTACCACTAGATTTCATCATTTCCTTCGTATGGATAATAACCAAATTCAGAAGATTATTTTAATGATTTCACACTATGGGATTCACCGATTGTCAGGTGATAGCGTTTTCATTATAGTGTGAGTAACAAGAGAAAGAATGGAGGTAGACAACAAATGGATATAAGGAATTTAAGGAACTGTTTTGGACACTTTGCAACGGGTGTGACGATCGTTACTTGGAACGATGATAAGGGTTACCGTAGAGGAATAACAATCAACTCTTTCACTTCTGTTTCATTAGATCCTCCACTTGTCCTTATCTCAATCGATAAAAACACAAAAGCATTTAATGACTTACAAAATAGGGCATTTGTAATTAATATTTTATCGGCGAATCAAATTTCACTTGCTCTTCAGTTCGCAGGTAAGCATCAAGAAGGGTTAGATGTCGAATGGTTGGAAGAGTCTAATGAAGGCCCGCGATTAGCTAATACTGTTGGAACACTAGGATGTACACCTTGGAAACAATATGATGGTGGTGATCATGTTCTGTTTTTAGGAAAAGTGGAGGACTTTATATATAACCAAAATGAAAGTTTATTATTTCATAAAGGACAATTTTTGCAAACCATGGATAATTCAGTAGTTAAATAGGAATATAAGGGGGAAGTTGTAAAATGGCAATTAGAACAGGAAAGCAGTATATTGAATCATTAAAAAAACAAAATCCGGAGATATGGTTAAGTGGTAAAAGAATTGAGAATGTAGTAGACCACCCATATTTTGCACAGCCGGTTAAAGAAATAGCAAAACTATATGATATGCAACATGACCCAGAATATCAAGATAAAATCACTCATATTTGTGAAGAAACAGGAGAACGAATTGGTAACTCATTTTTAAACCCAACAGAAACGGAACATTTACAAATGAGAAGAGATGTTTTTGAGGTATGGGCCGAATCTACCTTCGGTTTAATGGGAAGGACACCTGACTTTTTGAACACAGTTATTACAGGTATGGCTGCAAATGACTGGTTCTACAGAGAGCACGGTGATCAATATGGTGACAATATTGTTAACTATTATAACTATATTCGAGACAATGATTTATTCTTAACGCACGCAATCGTGAACCCACAAAATGACCGTAGTCAATCGTCACATGGGCAACAAGATGAGTTTACACACTTGGGTGTTGTGAAAGAAACGGATGAGGGGTTAATCGTAAGGGGCGCTAAAATGTTAGCGACACTTGCACCGATAACAGAAGAAGTCATTATTTATTCGTATCCAGGATTCAGCCCTGGTGATGAAAAGTATGCGATTTCATTTGCATTACCAGTAGAAACACCAGGTCTTAAGCTTTACTGTCGTGAACAAGCGCAAACAGGAGAACGTTCTACTTGGGACCATCCCTTAGCATCTCGTTTTGAAGAAGCAGACGCATTATTAGTATTTGATGATGTATTAGTTCCTTGGGAGCGCGTATTCATTAACCAAAACGTAAAAGCTGGAAATATGTTATATGCGAGCACAGGAATTAACCAACAACCTTCACATCAATCAGCAGTTCGTGGTTTAGCTAAACTTTCTTTCGTATCAGATGTAGCTTGTTCAATCGCTGATGCTGTAGGTGTTGATGGATTCTTAAACGTACAAAATCAATTATCCGAGTTAATTCAATCAGCAGAAACAATTAGAGCGTTATTAAGAACTGCGGAAAGAGAATATGAAGTAACGGCAACGGGTGAATTAAGGCCAAGTCTTGTACCACTTGAAACAATTAGAGGTTTATTACCTTATTCCTATCCAAGAGCGATTCAAATTTTACAGACTATTGGTGCAGGTGGCTTACTAATGTCACCATCAGAAGCAGACTTTAACAATCCCACAATTAGTGCAGATATGCATAAGTATTATATGGGAAGAACGAACGTCACATCAGAAAGAAGAGTTCGACTTTTCAAATTAGCTTGGGATCTATGTGGAGAAGCATTTGGACAAAGACTTGTTCAGTATGAACGTTATTATTCAGGAGACCCAGTAAGGAAAATGGGGATGTTCTATAATACACACAAACGCAATAACCCTACTTTTCCAAGAGTAGATCGTGCAATTGAAGAAGGACTTAAGTTATCAGAGGGTACGAAAACGGAAGCATAATAGAAAGAAAAATGGCAGTTTTATTTAACGTAGAGGAGGGGAAATAATGAAAATTCATCATTCCGAAGTATTAAACTTAGATGGTTCAGTTATTGCAATTGGCGCTTTTGATGGAGTGCATAAGGGACATCAAACAGTGATCCAACAAATGGTTGAACAGGGTGAATTGTATGATGTACCTAGTGTCGTTTATACATTTAATCAGCCCCCAAGAGCATATTTTCAAGGAGCACATATTTTATCAAACAAACAAGAGAAAATGAACAAACTTAGCATGCTTGGGGTGGACCATACGATCGTTGCAACATTTAATACTGAATATTTAAATCGGTCTGCCGAGTCCTTTATTGAGGAATTAGTGAAAATGAATCCAAGACAAATTATCGTTGGCGAAGATTTTAGATTTGGCTATAAACGAGCTGGTGATATTGAACTTTTAAGGCAACACTTTCATGTGCATACGATAAGTCCTGTTTTTTGCTTAAATGGGGAACGAATTTCATCGACACGAATTCGCGAACTTATTATGGAAGGGAAAATGGATGAGGCTATTCCCCTCCTAGCTTAAGATTATAATTGGAAATATAAATTTAATGGAGGTATTTATTATGTCAAGAGAATTTAAAGCATTTGGCTTAGAAGGATGGGTTCAAGAAAATAAAGGGCAACTACAGCCGCCAGTGAATAACAAAGAGTTATTCCCAGGTTCAAATATGATTGTTATGATGGTTGGCGGGCCAAATAGACGTCGTGACTTCCATATTAGCCCAGCGGAAGAGTTTTTTTACCAAATCAAAGGAGATTGTTTTGTAGAAATCTTTAACGATGAGGGTGATCGTGAAGTTGTAACGGTAAAAGAAGGCGAAGTATTCATGTTACCAGCAAACGTCCCTCACTCCCCACACCGTGTGGCGGATACCATTGGTATGGTAATTGAAGAGCCACGTGGTGAAGGTGTAGAAGAACATATGGTGTGGTTTTGTGATGAGTGTAACCATGAGATGCACCGAGTAACGTTAGAATTACAAGATATTGGTACAGAGTTAAAGAACGAAATTGAGTCATTCAACTCAAATGAAGGGTTGAGAACGTGTAATAATTGTAATCACGTTATGCCAGAAGAAGTAGGGGTATGGAAATGAGAGTAGACTTTCATACACATATCATTCCCGAAGAAATCCCGAATTTTGTTGAAAAGTATGGTGGGGGTCGCTGGCCAACTTTAGAAAAGACTTGTTCTTGTGGAGCAAATATTATGGTGGAAGGTAACATTTTTCGTGAAGTAACGGATCAAGTTTGGAGCCCTGAAAAGCGAATTGAAGACATGGATAGAGAGGGCGTAGATATTCAAGTATTATCGCCGATTCCAGTGACATTTTCTTACTGGGCAGCACCTGAAGCCGCTGAAGAAATGGGGAAGATCCAAAATGACTTTATTGCTGAAACAGTGGAACAATACCCAACACGTTTCATCGGGTTAGGTACTGTTCCACTACAAAATGTAGACGCTTCTATTCGTGAGATGGAACGTTGTGTCAAAGAATTAGGTCTAAAAGGAATTGAAATTGGTACAAATGTGAATGGGGTGAACTTAGATGATCCTGCATTTACAGATTTTTTTGCAAAGGCAGAAGAATGGGAAGTACCATTATTCATTCACCCTTGGGAAACGCTTGGTGGAGAACGGATGCCGCGCCATAATTTCATGTACACGGTCGGCATGCCTAGTGAAACAGCACTTGCGGCTGCAAGCTTAATTAATGGTGCTGTCATGGAAAAGTTCCCGAAACTAAAAGTATGCTTTGCCCATGGTGGTGGTTCGTTCCCATACATTTTACCGCGTTTAGATCAAGGATGGAATGTGTGGCCAGATATTCGTGAAATTAGTAAACCACCTAGTTATTATGCAAAGAAATTTTATTTTGATTCCCTTAATTATGACCCATTAAATTTAAAATACTTAATCGATCGCTTTGGTCATGACAAGATTGTCATGGGATCGGATTATCCTTTCCTATTAAGAGAGATTGATCCTGGAAAAGTGATTGATGAAACAGAAGATCTATCAGATGATGTGCGAAAGGCCATTTTAGGTATGAATGCACTAGAGTTTTTAAATATGGATATCAAGGATGTGACTGGACAATGACAACACCAGAAAAAAAACTAGATGAACTAGGGTTAGAGCTACCTTCCCTTCGACCAGCAGCAGGAAGCTATGTAAGTTGCGTGCGTACAGGTAATTTAATCTTCACAGCTGGACAAGGTGTAGACCAATACCATGGGAAACTTGGTAGAGATTTAACAACGGAAGAAGGCTATTTAGCAGCACAACAATCGATGCTAAATTTATTTGGTGTCCTTAAAAATGAGTTAGGAGACTTAAGCAAAGTCAAACAATTTGTGAAAATTCTAGTAATGGTCAATTCAACGGAAGATTATATTGAACAACCAAAAGTAGCCAATGGTGCATCCGATTTAATTGGAAAAGTATTTGGTGATATAGGAAAACATGGTCGTTCCGCAGTTGGAATGGCACAATTACCAAATAATACAGCAATTGAGATTGAAATGATTATCGAGGTTGAGGATTAGGAGGAATAAGATGACGAAAGATGTTATGACAAATAAAGTGCTCCACGATGCAAAATTATTTATCAATGGAGAATATGTCGACTCGCATACGAAGGAAACATTTGACTCTATTAATCCAGCAACCAATGAAAAGTTGGCTACTGTTGCTAAAGCGGATGCGACAGATACAAAACGTGCAATCGATGTGGCTCATCAAACATTTAAAAGTGGCGTTTGGAGTAAAATGTCGGTAGAAGATCGCTCTACTATTTTATGTAGAATGTCTGATTTAATATTAGAAAACTTAGATGAACTTAGTCTGATTGAAACATTAGACGTAGGTAAGCCAATCTCAGAGAGCCGTGAATTCGATATCCCAAGAGCAGCATCTAATTTTCGATTTTTCGCGGAAATGGCAAAGTATATTTCTCAAGAACATTATGATATGAGTAATTTCATGTCCTATACGCAATATGCACCAGTAGGAGTAACGAGCCTCATTATTCCGTGGAATTTACCATTTATGCAGATGACTTGGAAAGCTTCAGCCGCACTTGCGGCTGGAAATACAATTGTGATTAAACCGGCCTCTTATACACCGTTAAGTGCTGTGAAACTTGGGGAGATTGCAAATAAAGCTGGCCTACCACCGGGAGTGTTGAATATTTTAACCGGTCCGGGAAGTACAGTTGGTACTGAAATGGCTGTAAACGAACATATACGACGTATAGCATTCGTTGGTGAAACGGCAACCGGTCAAACCGTCATGCAAAATGCTGCGAAGAGTTTAACACCAGTATCCTTAGAGTTAGGAGGAAAATCAGCGAATATCATCTTTGAAGATGCGGATTTAGATGAAGCAGTAGATGGTTCGATTGAAGCTATTTTCCGTAACCAAGGACAAATATGTTTGGCTGGTTCCAGAATTCTCGTTCAAGAAGGAGTCTATGACCAGTTTTTAGAAAAGTTTGTAGCGAAAGTGAAGGAGATAAAGGTAGGCGATCCAACCGAAGAAAGTACAGATATGGGTGCACTCGTATCCAAAGGACATTTAGAGTCAGTAGATAATTATGTTCAAATAGGATTACAAGAAGGTGCAAAACTAGCTTATGGTGGTGAAAGAGTAGAAGGGTTCGGAAGTGGTAATTTTTATAAACCTACTGTCTTATATGATGTAGATAATAAAATGCGCGTGGCACAAGAGGAAATCTTTGGACCAGTACCAGTCATTATTCCATTTAAGACCGAGGAAGATGCGATTGAGATTGCAAATGACTCGATTTATGGATTAGCAGGAGTCGTTTGGACAAATGATTTACGCCGATCCCAACGGGTTACTTCTGCGATCGATTCGGGATTATTATGGGTAAACTGTTGGTATGTCCGTGATTTACGTACACCATTTGGTGGTTCAAAAGCAAGTGGTATTGGTCGTGAAGGTGGAAAGAACAGTTTCGAATTCTATACGGAGGCAAAAACAATCACGATTAAAAAATAATGTAGATGTGTCATCTTGATACAGCTATTTTCCAAAGAGGTAGAGGAAAGGTGGACTTAGAGTTACCTTTCATTTCCTTTTACATGTTTTATTTAACAAATTTAGCAAGCTGTCTGGATTAAATATATAAATAGTGAGGTGGGGATCAACAAATGGAACAGATGAAAGTGCATTATGCAAAGGAATTATTAGAAGCAGAAACAGCAGTGAAAGAAATCGAAGCATTCACTGACCGTAATGAAAGTATCACGGTTGAGGATGCGTATTATATACAGTTAGAAACAGTGAAATTAAAAGAAGCCCAAGGTAGAAAAGTTATTGGTAAAAAAGTAGGTTTAACGAGTAAAGCAATGCAAAAAATGTTGCAAGTAGATGAACCGGATTATGGGCATCTTTTCGATGATATGAAAGTTGAAAGTGGTGATGTTGTCGACACGAAGACGATGATCGCTCCAAGAATAGAGGCCGAAATCGGTTTTATGCTGAAAGATGATTTAGTTGGTCCAAACATCACTTTTTTAGACGTTATTATGGCAACAGATTATGTTGTGCCAACGCTTGAAATTATCGATAGCCGAATTGCTGATTGGAAAATAAAACTAATCGATACGGTGGCAGATAATGGTTCTTCAGCTAAAGTTGTAATCGGTGATGGGAAGAAAAACCTAGAATCCATTCATTTACGTACAAACGGCATGATATTAAAGAAAAATGAAGAGATTGTTGCAACGGGATCAGGTGCTGCAGCATTAGGCCACCCGGCTGAAGCTATTGCTTGGTTAGCAAATAAGTTATCTGATTTTAACATAACATTGCAAAAGGGTGAATTAATCCTACCTGGAGCACTTTCTGGTGCACTAAATGTAGAGGCTGGTGACACGATTAAGGCAGACTTTGGTACGTTAGGTGTAGTTGAAGTTACTTTTGGGTGATTTAGAAAGGAGCATAGGAATGAGTAAAGTAAAAGCAGCAATTATTGGTTCGGGAAATATTGGTACAGACTTAATGTATAAATTGGAGAAAAGTGATGTGATTGAACTAACTGCGATGGTCGGTATTGATGCTAAATCAGATGGATTAAGCCGCGCTAAACAAAAAGGCTATCAGATTTTCACAAATGGAATTAAAGGCATTCAAGAGAATCCAAATGTAGCTGATTTGTTTTTTGATGCTACTTCTGCAAAAGCACACGTCGAACATGCAAGGGTTCTAAAAGAATTAGGGAAAATGGTGATTGATTTAACTCCGGCTGCAGTAGGCCCCTTTTTTAGTCCAGCAGTAGGGAAAACAGATACAGACAAAGGATACAATAATGTCAATATGATTACGTGTGGTGGTCAAGCGACAATCCCGATGGTTTATGCGGTCAATCAAGTTGCAGATGTTACATATGCCGAAATTGTAGCGACAATATCAAGCTTGAGTGCTGGTCCAGGGACACGTGCGAATATCGATGAATTTACGATTACAACCCGTCGTGGTATTGAAGATGTTGGTGGAGCAGATAAAGGAAAAGCGTTAATTATTTTAAATCCTGCTGATCCACCCATTATGATGCGTGATACGATTTATTGCGAAGTGAAAAATATGGACGAAGCTAAAGTGTATAAAGCGATTAAAGAAATGGAGAAAACGGTACAAAAGTACGTGCCTGGTTATCATTTAAATCAAGAACCATTATTTGATGAAAAGATGGTGACGATTTTTGTTGAAGTAGAAGGCGCTGGTGATTACCTCCCGGCTTATGCAGGAAACTTAGATATTATGACAGCTGCAGCAATGAAAGTGGGCGAGGATTTTGCACGCTCCAACAAAGTAGTTTCCTAATTAATGAAAGAAAGGAGAAAGTAAATGACGAATCAAAAGGGGAAAGATATTAAAATAACAGAAGTGAGCTTACGTGATGGAAGTCACGCAGTAGCTCACCAATTTACAGAACAACAAGTACGTGATGTGACACGAGCATTAGATCATGCTGGCATGCATTATATTGAAGTGAGTCATGGGGATGGTTTAGGCGGATCGACACTTCAATATGGGCGATCACTCGTTGATGAATTAAAGTTAATCGAAGCTGCTGTCGATGAAGTAGAAAATTCCAAAATTGCGGTATTGTTATTACCTGGAATTGGAACAATTCATGAATTAAAAGAAGCAAATAACATTGGTGCAAACCTTGTCCGTGTAGCCACCCATTCGACAGAAGCGGATGTATCCGCGCAACATATTCATTATGCACGAGAATTAGGTATGGAGGCGTTAGGCTTTTTAATGATGGCACATTCCGTACCAGTAGAGAAACTGGTAGAACAAGCAAAATTAATGGAAAGTTATGGAGCCGAAGCTGTGTATGTAACTGACTCTGCAGGTGCACTTTTACCTGATCAAGTCAGGGAACGCGTTAAAGCATTAAAACACAACCTAAACATTGAGGTCGGTTTCCACGCGCATAATAATCTGTCATTAGCAGTAGCCAATACATTAGTAGCGATTGAAGAAGGGGCTACCCGCATTGATGGGAGTGTGCGCTGTCTCGGAGCCGGTGCAGGAAATACACAAACAGAAGTATTGCTCTCTGTCATGGATCGAATGGGTTATGATGTAGGTATCGATATTTACAAAATGATGGATTTAGCAGAGGATATAGTAGCACCACTTATCCAAGGGACACAAGAGATTACAAAAGGTAGCCTTGCCTTAGGATACGCAGGCGTCTACTCTAGTTTCTTGCTTCATGCCGAAAGAGCCGGAAAACGCTTTGGCATCGATCCACGTGATATTTTAATTGAATTGGGTAAAATGAAAGTTGTCGGTGGTCAAGAAGATATGATTCTTGGTGTAGCAACAAAACTAGCAAAAAATCAGGGGGTAAAAGCATAAATGACCTTTAAAACGGACCAAGATAAAGATATTATTGAGTACCTATTATACGCAGAACGTGATGCACATGAGGTAATTAAAATAACAGACGAATTTCCCGAATTGACAATCGAAAAAGCATATGAGTTACAAGATGGGTTATTGGAACGCCGTTTAAAAGAAAATAAAACGAAAACGGTTGGAATTAAACTTGGACTGACAAGTGAAGCAAAACAAGAAATGATGGGGGTGAAAGAGGCGATTTATGGCTATCTTCATGAAGATATGTTGGCATATGAATGGGAGCCAATTGATCGTTCGGCATTAATTCATCCGAAAATTGAACCAGAAATCGCATTTTTTATTGATGAAGATATAGAAGGCGAAGATATTACCGAGAAGGATATTTTAAAAGCGACAAAATACGTAGCACCTGCATTAGAAGTTATCGACAGTCGTTATAAAGATTTCCGTTTTACTTTAGTTGATGTTGTCGCAGATAATTGTTCATCAACTAAATTTGTCGTAGGTAGTAAACTCGCTTTACCAGATACGATCGATTTAGGCAATATTGGCATGACGATGTCTAAAAATGGTGCAGTAGAACAAACAGGATCTAGTGCAGCAGTTTTAGGACATCCGTTAAAAGCAATGGTATGGGCTGCCAATTTATTGGGTTCACGGGGAAAGGGCTTTAAAAAAGGCGATATTGTTTTAAGCGGCGCAATGTCTGAAGCAATTACAATGGAAGCTGGCGATACAATTATAGGTGAATTTGATCATCTTGGTTCCGTATCCGTTTCTTGTAGATAATTCCCTTTTTAATCAACTTGCTAATTTTAGAATTCAAAAGAAGCAACAAATTAGGACAGTATGAAAAGTCGGGATTTCTTGATGAAAATGCTAATTATTTGTGAAAGCCTGAAACTAGTTTATACGAATAGTAGATCAATAGGCAATTTGAGTGAATCATAAAACACTCCACTGATTAGACGATAAAGTCAATCTGTGGAGTGTTTTTCTTATTTAAAGAATCGTTATATCACCTAATCTTACTTGACTTAGCGCGTCCCATAGTTGTTAGGACATTCATTGGAAATTCGAGAGTATTCTATTGAAGGTCCCTCATCTTAAGATCTAAAAACTCTCTGGTTATATAGATTTGATAATAATATATACCTTTGGGAGTACCGTGTATTTGAGGCACTGTTTCTTATCACATTCACTTTTATCCTAGAATAGCGCAACTTGTTTTTAGTAGGACTTATAATTTTGTTTATTTAGCCTAATTTATACTTTGTAGTACAAATATCAGATTCTATTCGGGGACGTTTAATTTCCTTTCAAGCTTTATTTGTCTGTTTCCTTCTTTCGTATGATTATCTTTTTCTTTAAATGAACCTGGGGGCTCAGTATGTCGAATCGATCTATATAATGCCGAACACGTTAAATAATCTTCACGAATTAAATCACATTTATATTTACCGCTATTATACAATTGTACGAGCTTACTTTTTAATACAATTGGGGCTAACACATTACTAATTCCTGATCCTGCTAATTTTATCTCGTTTCAAAAAAAACTATGTAAGAATAGTTCGCCACTATAAATGGCAATGGTTTTCTTTTTTCTTTGTAACTTTTTACAAAAGGTTACCTTTGGCTTTGGATCTAGCATTTAAACCCTGTAATTCTAAGACATATCCTTCTTGTTTATCCGCCTTTTATTGAATAAAAAGGCGATAATAAAAATAATCACAAATCCAGCTAGTAACCACGAATAATAAATCGGTAAATATTGAAAGAGGAGTACAAACCAAGC
>Ga0209487_1001588_pt1 | contig 19012 bp, 13 predicted proteins | sample Poulit2012_FD_187524 | JGI IMG/M metagenome (GOLD analysis project Ga0209487, IMG submission 187524) | Agricultural soil microbial communities from Georgia to study Nitrogen management - Poultry litter 2012 (SPAdes) (version 2) | ecosystem: Environmental > Terrestrial > Soil > Agricultural land...
CATTTCCGACCACTCAATTAAAATTCACTTTTCTTGATATGCCATTGTTCATACATCAATAACGAGTCCATCATATACGCAATGTATGCCTACCTTTTCCAACATGGCACTCAGCTCCTCATGTGGTGGACAATTTTGATGTGCAAAATGTGTGGCATAAATGACTGTTTCTTCAGTCACTGTCCCCATCGTTTTCATTTTTTGAATGACGTGTAACACATCGTCAATATTCATATGCACATTGTTGGATGGTTTGTCACCCTTTGTTGCTTCAATAATCAGAATGTCCAGTTTTATATTTTTTAAATGTTGAAATACACGTTCTTCATAAATGCCCGTATCCGAGGCAATCAAAACTTTTGTTTCGCCATCATCGATCACATAGTTCATGGCATCACCAACCGATGGAAAGTGGGTTGCTTTTACCGATTGCACGTTATAATCAGGCAGTTCAACATGGTCATATGGATTCATCGGAATACGACGTAATGCCATACGTTTGTCACTGGCACCGGATTGATTAAGTGCCGCCATTGTTGTTGGACCGCCGACAAATGTCACTTCTGGTAAATCTTTATTGGGCCTGAAATGTTCCGCACGAAGCTTGACATTTTGTACATTAAAATGATCTAAATGACTATGTGTCACAAGCATGTATTTCGTATTTAATAAATTCACATTGTGCAATGCACAGGCGGTAAATAAATCGGGACCCATATCAACGAGCATATCATCGTTAATCAAATATGAACATCGTTTACGAATATTTTTGCCACCATGTTCCCGGGCATGTTCACATGTCCTGCAGCGACAGTAAGGCAATGGAATGCCTTCTGCTGCCGCACTTCCTAAAAACGTAATTTTCATTCTTGCACCTCTTTATTGAAGAGATATTGTTCTAAATCTGTTTCCCAAAACGCTTTTTTAACGCCATCCTTTTCCATAAGCTCTAAAATTTTATCACGTGGTACAACATCACATCGTTCCGCCCATGCTTCATATTGTGTTGCCATATCTTTTACTCTTTCAGGATATTCAAGAGCTAAATCATTCAATTCAGTTCGATCTTTGTCCATATCAAATAATTCCCAGTCACCTGGATATGCTTTAACAAGCTTCCATTTACCAATTCGGATCGCTGCATGGCCTTCATGTTCCCAATAAAGGGGCTGATCTTCAACAGGTTCATTACTTAGTGCTGGACGTAAACTTTTACCTTCTGGTGGTAAAATAGCTTGCCCCTTATATGTTGATGGATATTGAGCACCTGTAATATCAAGAATCGTTGCCATAATGTCTGTCAGCTGACCCGGTGTATGATTGATAACGCCTTTTTCTTTAATACCATCAGGCCAATGTACAATTAACGGGGTTGCAATACCGCCTTCATGTATCCAGTGTTTATACAGTCTAAATGGTGTATTGGATAAATTTGCCCATGGCACACCATAACTCTGATAAGTATTTTCCGGTCCAGGCATGATAGACGGATCATTTCCAAAGGTGATTTTTTCTCCACGCCGTGTATGTTCTTTAGCAATGGATAATTGGTCTACCATTTCTTCTTTTGTTACATCAACGGGAATATTCTCTGCACACGCTCCATTGTCCGACAAAAAGATAATAATTGTATTATTCAATTCACCTTCCTCTTCAAGTGCCTGCTTGATTCTACCAATACCTTGGTCCATATTATCAATTTGAGCTGCATAAACTTCCATACATTTTAAAAGCCACGCTTTATCTTCTGCATTTTCCCACGCTGGTTGTGTTGGGTCACGGTCAGTTAACGGCCAATTTTCATCAATGATACCTGCTTCAATGAGTCGCTGTATTCGTTCCTCTCTTAATTTGTCCCACCCTTTATCAAAGCGACCAGCATATTTCTCAATATCTTCTTCTTTTGCATGTAATGGCCAATGTGGTGCTGTGTAGGCAACATATTGAAAGAAAGGTTTGTCTGGATTATGTTTCGTATGATCTTTAATATACTGGACAGCTTGATCACTGATGGCATCCGTATAATAAAAATCATCATCTTCTTTTGCTTCATGTTCGATATTTTCATTCCCTCGGGTCAGTGTGTTTGGATCATAGTAACCGCCCGCTCCAATAATTGTTCCATAAAATTCATCGAAGCCACGTTGCAATGGCCAATTGTTTGATGGCTCTTTGAGGCTTTTAGCAATATGCCATTTACCACTCATATATGTTTGATAGCCATTATCCTTTAGGACTTCAGCCATTGTAACACAGTGTTCATTTAAATCACCCGGATATCCCTCAGGGCCATTATCGTATGTTAAAATACCAATCCCTGTTTGATGCGGATGTAGTCCCGTCAGTAATGATGCTCTTGAAGGACTACAGCGTGCTGTATTGTAAAATTGCGAAAAACGAACGCCTTCAGTAGCAAGTGCATCTATATTTGGGGTTTCGATATCACCACCATAGCAACCAATATCTGAATACCCCATATCATCGTTTAAAATAAGCAATACATTTGGTTGTTTCATAATCATCAATGTCCTCCTTTGTTATAAAAAACATTAGGCAATTGTTTTTCCTATGATCGTTTCTAGTAATGTGTCAAAATTTTCAAACACATATGTTGGTGGAGACTCTTTTGGTACGTTTAAATTCTCATACCACTTGAGAAATCCAGTTTTTACACCAGCCCTCTCCCCTGCTATCATATCAAACCGTGAATCACCAACCATTAAAACATTTTCTTTTTCACACTGTAATGCTGCAATTGCTTGATTGATTCCCTCAGGGGATGGTTTGCCTTCACTAACATCTTGATTCCCGATCGTAATAGCGAATAATGATTTAATATTGTGATACTTTAACGATTGCATAGCAATTTGTTTATTTTGATTTGTGACGATACCAAGTTGAAGACCTTGATTATTTAAATGACGCAATCCATCTGTAACCCCTGGAAAATAGCTTGTTTCATGGTATTTTTTCAATTTAGTCGCATGAAATTCACGTAAAGATTGCTTGCCAATTTCAGATTGTTTATTTGGCAATAATCGTGCGAAGCCATTGCCAAAATCTGCTTCTATATGTTCATATGGGAATTGGTTTGGATAATTCTTTTGTAAAATATCAAATGATGTTTGAACAAGAAAGTCACGGCTATCAAGTAACGTACCATCTAAATCAAATAGTATGACTTTAATATTGGAATTATCTTTTTTCATTGAGAACCTCCTATGAATGTTCATTTTGGATGTTTGGACGACTATAGATGACATCCTATTTGTATCATTGTTATAACATTAGGTCATTAGTTATCACTATACATGACTATTTGTGAAATTGTCAATATCATATAACATCATGCGCCTCATGCTACTGATAGATGCAATTATAACTGCGATATGTTAAACTCGAAGGCGCATATATTACGGTTATTATTCGTGTTTAAATGTCTTTTCATTGACACGCATCTGAGGAGTTGTAAGTTGTGTCTATCAATCATTTTACAAAGCACAATTATCCATTATTAGACCATAAAAGTCCCATCCCGTTGCATTATCAACTTTCTAACATTATTCGAGAAGAAATCGTTGATGGGAATTTAATTGATGAAAATGGAAAAATGTTAACAGAAGCTGAACTGACTAAAATATTTAAAGTCAGTCGAATCACGGTTAGAAATGCATTAAAACCACTTGTGGAAGAAGGCATACTTTGGCGTGAACGTGGTAAGGGCACCTTCTTAAAAAACAATAAAGCCGAACAATGGCATGGGCATTTAATGGGACTTTCGGAAACGATTGAAAGCGCTGGGTTTCGTGTTAATGGAAAAATACTCGAACAAGGAATGATTCATAACCTACCTGAAAAGGCACGACAATCTTTACAAAGGGACGATGCTTGGAAGCTTAAAAGAATTCGCTATGCTGATGATCAACCCATTGCTATAGAAAAAGCCTTTTTCATCCCTAAAATCGGCTTGGAACTTAGCAAACAAGATGGACTAGAGAACCTAGGTGCATATGCGTTTATTGAAAATCATTTAAACACGCGTTTACATGAAGCAACTCAAGTCATCAGTGCTGTCAATGCAAGCGAAACAGAAGCCGAATTGCTACATATCGAAAAAAATGACGCGCTTATTTATACAGAACGTTTGACTAAATCAATTGATGGTCGACCTGCAGAAATGCTCGAAGCTGTCTTTCGACCGGACTTCTTCCAATATATGATCCATCTTAAACGATAAAAACTAAAATCTAGTCACTAAACTAAAAAGACATTTAGTATGCTGAAATTAGCAACCAAATGTCTTTTATTTTAATTAAACTTTATTAAATGGTATTTCTTTTTCCCTCTCCGAATGATCGTCACACGGTTATCAATACGATCTGTTTCTGTCAAAGTGTAATGTAAGTCTTTTTGTCTCTCCCCATTGATATAAATAGCCCCATTTGTAATATCTTCACGTGCTTGACGTTTAGATGATGATATAGAAGCCTCTACAAGTAAGTCAATAAGCCCGACATCAGATATTTCCGTTTCAAACGTAGGCACATCACGGAAGCTTTGGTCAATATCGTGTGATGTAAGTTGTTTTAAGTCACCACTAAATAATAACTCTGTAATTTTTTGCGCTTGTTTTAATGCTTCGTCACCATGAACCATCAGCGTCATTTCTTCAGCCAGACGTTTTTGGGCCACACGATCTCCTGGGCGATCTGCTACCTCCACTTTCAAATCTTGCATAGTTTGTTCATCTAGGAATGTGAAGTAATATAAAAACTTAATGACGTCACGATCATCTGTATTAAACCAGAATTGGTAAAACTCATAAGGTGTTGTTTTTTCACCATCTAGCCAGACAGCTCCACCTGCCGTTTTTCCAAATTTGGTACCGTCAGCCTTAGTTATTAATGGTACAGTTAGTCCGTAAACTTTAACTTCTTCCGCTTCATCTTCTCTAGAGCGTCTAATAAATTCCATACCAGCCGTAATGTTACCCCATTGGTCACTACCACCAATTTGTAGTGTACAGTTTTCTTGCTCATATAAATTTAAATAGTCAAATGATTGCAAGAGCATATAACTAAACTCAGTATATGTTATACCTTGTTCAATACGGGCTGAGACAGATTCCTTCGCCAGCATGTAATTGACTGTAAAATGTTTTCCGACATCTCTTAGAAAATCTATAATAGTAATATCCGTTAACCAATCCGCATTATTACGTGATACGACCGTATGGTCTGTTTTCTTAATGTCGAGTATTTTTTCCAACTGCTGTGCCAACTTCTCACTGTAACCTTGAACAACTTCTGCTGTATTTAAAGATCGTTCACTCGTCCGGCCACTCGGATCCCCGATCATCCCTGTGCCACCGCCAATCAATGCAATCGGATGATGACCAGCTTGTTTAAATCGCTTTAACATCGTAATCGGTAATAAATGACCAATATGCAGGCTATCAGCTGTTGGGTCAAAACCACAATACAATGTAATGCTATTTTCTTTAAGATGTGTTTCCAAACCCTCTCGATCTGTTGTTTGATGAATCAGACCCCGCTGTTCTAGATCTTGTAAAATATCCAATCGATTCACACTCCAAATTTAGATTTAAAAATAAAAAATCCCGTTCCTTTTCATAAAAAGGGACGAGATATCATTCGCGTTACCACCCTTGTTGCATAAACATATGCCACCTTGGGATTGTTAACGATGTTGCCACCGATGTCTTGAATAACTCAAGCCATATGCTCCAGAACGTAATTCACTCGCAAATGTATACCAGTTTCCACCTAACACTGGCTCTCTATCAATAGGGATTTGCAAAGCTACTGCAATCTTTCATCACACCATAATGTTTAATGATTATCTCTATTTTACATAAAAAGTTTATAAAAGCAATTTTTTATATACCACACAGTCATCATATGATATAATAACTGTTGAAATTTAGGAGGTTGTATTTGAAAGTGAAACGACTATATAAGCAAACGACCAATAATATAAAAGCGATTTGGCGTGGAGGAAAAATTCAACGAACATTTAACGTAACCTACGACGTTATATGGAATGTTATTTTATTTTTCCTTGTCATTGGATTCATTGGCCTGTTTTTTGCTGGCGGTATCGGTGCTGGCTATTTTGCCTCACTCGTTAAAGATGAACCTATACGCAGTTATAGCAGTATGGAAAAAGATATTTATAATTACGAAGAAACGTCGAAACTTTATTTTGCTGGTGATGTCTACTTTGGTGACATTAATGCAGAGTTATACCGTGAGGAAGTCAAATTAGAAAATGTATCGGACCTTCTCATTAATGCAGTGATTGCGACTGAAGACCAAAGTTTTTATGAACATGAAGGCGTCGTACCAAAAGCCATTATACGAGCTGTGTTACAGGAAGCCATTAACTCAAATGTTAAAACAGGCGGAAGCACGTTAACACAGCAACTAATCAAAAACCAAATGCTTACAAATGAGGTCTCATTTGATAGAAAAGCGAAGGAAATTATATTAGCGTTACGATTGGAAAACTTCTTTGAAAAAGACGAAATTTTAGAAGCATACTTAAACATTATTCCATATGGTCGAAATGCTTCAGGTAGAAATATTGCTGGGATCCAAACAGCTGCTCAAGGTATTTTTGGTATTGATGCTGATGACGTAAATATCCCACAAGCAGCATTTTTAGCTGGGCTACCACAAAGTCCTTCAATGTACACACCATTCATTAGAGGTGGTGGCTTAAAGGATGATAAAGACCTAGAAGCGGGTCTTAACAGAATGAAAACTGTTTTAAAACGTATGTATGAAGCTGAATTTATTACTAAAGATGACTATGAAAAAGCAATTGATTATGATATTGTTGCTGATTTTACGGAACCTAAAAAATCACCTTCTGAAAAATATCCACGTTTAACCGAGGAATTGGAACGTCGAGCGAAGGATATTTTACTAAGTGTTGTTGCTGAAGAAGATGGTTATACAATGGAAGATCTTAATAATAACGAACAACTGATGTCAGAGTATAAAGAGATCGTCGACCATGATTTAAGAATGCGTGGTTATAATATTCATTCCACAATTGATAAAGATATATACGATAAAATGCAGGATGTCATGGCCAATCACGAATACTTTGGCCCTGACCGTAAGTTGTCGGAAAAAGATGAAAAGACTGGTGAAACGGTCGAATGGACTGAACAGCAACAAGCAAGTGGTGTCCTTATAGAAAATAGTACTGGTAGAATCATTAGTTTTGTTGGTGGCCGGGACTTTGAAGATAGTGAGATCAATTATGCAACACGTGCATATCGCTCACCAGGAAGTACAATTAAACCACTCTTAGTATATGCACCAGCTATGGAGCTTGGTGAATTGCAACCTGGAACGCCACTTGCAGATAATGTAACAAAATATAAAATACCTGGAGCCTCAGATTGGAACATATCAAACTATGCAGCAGGTCAAAAATATGGCATTATTCCTGCAAGAGAGGCGTTGACACATTCTCATAATATTCACGCTGCAGCAGCATACATGGATATTATTGATCAAGAACCAGCTAAAAAGTTCTTAGATAAACTTGGATTTACGAGATTGGCAGTCGACTATAATCATGCTGCATTATCACTTGGTGGTACGAAATACGGGATGACGGTTGAGGAAAATGCGGGTGCCTTTAGTGCGTTTGGTAATGATGGTAAGTTCAATGATAGTTATATGATTGAAAAAATCACAAATCAAGATGGCGATGTTATCTATGAGCATGAAGACGATCCTGTTGATGTGTTTTCTCCAGAAACCGCATATTTAACCATTGATATGATGCGTGATGTGATCAGTTCGGGAACAGCAACTTATGTCAAATCTCACGTTAAAGACGGTTCAGTTGATTGGGCTGGAAAAACGGGAACATCACAAGAGCATAAAGATGCTTGGTTTGTTGGTGTAAACCCCAATGTAACATTCTCAACCTGGACAGGATATGATACGTCACCAGACATTAGACGTGGCTATCAACACCCGAATATGACCCATAGTGAACGTGTTATCAAATTGTGGTCTGAACTCATTAATGGTGCTGCAGAAGTTGAGCCGGACTTGGTAACACCTCACGAAAACTTTAAGAAACCTGATAACATTGTTGAAAGAAGTATTTGTGCAATTTCAGGTATGTTACCATCGGATTTATGTCGAGAAGCGGGTCTTGTCACATCTGACCTGTTCAATAAAAAATATGTTCCAACAAAAACAGATGATAGTTTGCAAAAAGGCACATACGTACGAATTAATGGAAAATCAGTTATGGCTGATGATGACACACCAAGTGAGTTCATTGCTGGAAATGGTTTCTCTTTCAATCCAGAGTTCTTAAAACGAGAGGGCTATGACAATGTGAGTGATATTTCACAACTTTACCCACAAAAAAACCGTGAATTATGGCAGAAAATTGGTATGCCAAGTGAAGATGCGGGTGTTATTCAGAGTGATGGTAAAAAGCCTAGCCCACCATCGTCAATAGAGAAAAATGGACGTCAAATCTCTTGGCAACATTCTAATTCAGATGTTGTTGGTTACCGTATTTACAAAGCAGATAAACCGGGCGGTCCATTTACACAAATAGATCACACAAGACGTGATGTTTATGATACAGAGAGCAATAATGCAGTTTACTACTTCACTGCTGTCAGCTATTCTGGATTAGAATCAGACCCATCAGAGGAAATTATCATTGGCGATGTTTCTGATAAGAAGAAAGATAAAGAAAAAGAGAAGAAGAAAGAAAAAGATAAAGAGAAAGAGAAAGAGAAAAAGAAAGATGAAAAAAAAGATAAAAAAGACGACGATGAAAAGAAAGACAAAGACAGTAAAAATGATAAAAATGAAAAGAAGGAACCAGACAAAAAAGATGATTAAATCACCATGGAGAGAGTCTAATCGGCTCTCTCTTTTTGTTAACTTTGTCCCTCAATTGTTGATTGCGCATGATCACATAGAAGTGTTCTATGTTTTCTTAATCAACCATTTTGACCACCATCTTTTTATTTTTTGTCAAATTAAATAGAACCATTTCAAAAACATGAATCACTTTAAGCGTATAACCACAAACTAAAATGATGATTAGACACATCACGGTCACATTAAATTTATGTTAAAATTGCTCGAACATACGTATTTCATGCCTTTATTCCCTGTTTTTAATTGACCAAAAATCTATGCACAACAAGCTAAATATGATAATATGACAATGAAGAATAGGTCATTATTTTTTAGCAATTTAGCATATGTATCGTATAAATTATCGCATATTATTCTTTTAAAATACCCGAACAATAATGAATGAAAGGGGTTCTTTAATTATGAAGTTAAACAACCTACTATCCACAATTAACATTCTCGAAACGTTTATGGATAAAAATGTAACAATTTCTGGCATTGCCTACCACTCGCAAAAAGTGATGAAGGATAATATTTTTGTTTGTATTAAAGGCTATGAAACAGACGGTCATAAGTATTTACAACAAGCAGCTGAAAGTGGTGCAGCGGCAGCAATCGTCGAAACCTTTAATAAAGACATTCATATTCCTCAATATCGGGTAGCCAATAGCCGTGATGCATTGGCAATGTTAAGTCATTATTTCCATGATTACCCGTCAAAGAAACTTAATATGATTGGCATTACAGCTACAAATGGTAAGACGACAACGGCCTATATGACAAACGCCATACTAGAAAATAAATATACAACAGGTTTAATTGGAACAGTTGATATTAAAATTGGTGATAAGACAATCCCTTCTAAACTAACGACACCCGAATCATTAGAGTTACATGGCTATTTGGATGACATGATTCATCACAATGTATCCCATGTAACGATGGAAGTTTCATCAGCTGCTCAAGAAATGTCTCGAGTGAAGGATGTTGATTATGATATTGTTTCTTTAAACAATATTAGTCGCGAACATATTGATACACATGGCTCCTTTGAAAACTATTTTGAAAAGAAATCTCGGCTTATTACGCAAGCCAAAAAAGATGGCTTCGCTATTTTAAATTTAGATGATGACTACTCGAAATCACTCATAAATCAAACAAAAGCACAAGTTGTAACCTTTAGTTTGCATAGCCGTGATGGTTTTTTCTACTGTAAAGACTTAGATCTTTCTACTGGCCGTGCCAGATTCACACTAGAAATTCTAAAGCCAATTAAATTAAAGAATCGAACGATTGAACCAGGTTCTTTTGCGGTTAAACTTGGTGTACCCGGTCTTCATTCTGTTTACAATGCAATGGTGGCTATAATTATTGCCCTATTATCGGATGTATCTGTTGATACCATTCAAAAAACTTTAGAAAATTTCAAAGGTGTCAAAAGACGTTTTGAATTTATTCATGAAAATAACATTACGATTGTTGATGATCATTTTGCCAACCCAGGCAATATCAATGTCACACTCGAAACATTGAAATTTATGGACTATAAAAAACTGCATCTTGTCTATGCAATCCGCGGGCATCGTGGTACAACGGTTAACAGGGAAAACGCAGAAACTATCGTAAAATGGGCATCGAAATTACAATTAGACGACTTAATCGTTACGGTAAGTCAATCACATGTCACAAAGCTGGACAAGGTTTCACAGGATGAGGTTAAGGCCTTTGAACAGGTTATGACTGACGCTAATATTAATTTCACGCTGTATCCAGAATTGCCAGATGCCATTCATGAATCACTACAAAGGGCACAAACTGGAGATTTAATTTTATTAGCAGGTTGTCAGGGTATGGATGAAGGTGCTCGTATTTCTCTAAAACAACTGGAGGAAATCAATACAACAACCCTTGTACCCCTATAAATATAAGTTTTTTACTGTTTTAATAAATGCATAAAGGGTTATGAGGAGAAGATAAAATGAATCATAAAGCTGTCATACTAGGAAATAATTATTATATTGGATTAAGTACAATTCGCTGTTTAGGTAGTAAAGGCATTCATACCGTTGCAATTGACTATTCTGAAGAGGAAAGGTATGGTGCTAAATCAAAATATTGTAAGGAAAAGTTAATTGCACCCCATTACAAAACAGAAACGCGTGCTTTTATTGATTTTTTAATCACATATGCTCAAGAACAAGAAAAACAACCCGTGTTAATTCCGTGTCATGATTCTTACCTTGAGGTTGTAGATGCGCATTTAAATGAACTAAAACAGCATTATCTTATTCCACAAACTGAACAAGGCTTATACACAGAAGTCATGAATAAAGAGTCCCTACACGCGTTGGCTGTAAAGCACGGTGTCAAAGTTCCAGAAACAGTGCGGATTGGTGAAACAGATTTCAAAGAAAAAGTATTACATACCATCAAATTCCCTTGTTTGGTTAAACCTGTTGACTCCCCTGCTTTCACACGCGTATTTAGAAAAAAGCTGTTTAAAGTATACACTATGGATGAACTGGAACGATCACTTGAAAAGTGTCAAGAAGCCGAACTAGAAGTTATTATCCAGCGTATCATTCCTGGATTTGATGATCATATGTATACATTCGATTCCTATGTGAACCAGGAAACAAAGGTTACACATTGGACAACATGTCAAAAGTTAAGACAATATCCCATCAATTATGGTGCATCTGTCTTTACTGTGCAAAGACATGTTCCAGAACTCTATGATATAGGTGCTCAGTTTATAGAAGCCATTGGTTTTAAAGGCTTTTCAGAAATTGAATTTAAAAAGGATGCCGAAACTGGGGATTTCTATCTCATAGAAATTAATGCTAGAATCACAAATTTTAATACAATGCTTAACAAGATTGGATTAAATTTCCCTTATATAACGTATAAAGAATTAACTGGACAACCTATGGAACAAAAAGCTGTAATAGAAAATACGAATACCGCTTTTTGGTATGCCCATGAAGATTTACTAGCAGTTCTTGGGTATATGAAGACGAAGCAGATGTCTTTTATGACGTTCTTTAAATCTTTATTTCGGCCAAAAGCATATGCAATTTGGAGTTGGAAAGACCCAAAACCTTTCTTTTCCTATAATATGGCACTTGTAAAAAGATTATTTCAAAAACTATTTAAACGTCGTTAAAACAACATAGCTTAACAATAATATTACTTAGAAGATTACTATACTGAATTACCGGTGGTGTCATTATAATGGAGAAAAAACTCGGTGTTTTAGGAGGTATGGGTCCATTTGCAACCTCTGTATTTTTTGAACGAATGATAGAAAGAACAAACGCTACAAAAGATCAGGAACATATTGATATGATTATTTTAAATCATGCAACACTTCCTGATAGAACGGAGGCGATCATAACGGAGAGACCCGATGCCTTTTTGCGTTCGATTGAAAAGGATATAAAACTATTAGACGTAGCTGGCGTTTCAAATATTGTTATACCGTGCAACACATCACATTACTTTTTTTCTGACATGCAAGCAATGACGTCTATTCATATTATCAACATGGTCGATAAGACAATCGATTTTATTAAAGAAAAGTATGGTCACGAAGGTAAGGTGGGCATTTTAGCTACAGATGGGACTATTTTGAGTGGTGTCTATGAACGAGCTTGTGAAAAGAAAGGTATCGACTCTCTTATTCCTGATTCGAAAACTCAAAAACAAGTTATGTCTATCATTTATAAGATTAAGTCGAATCTACATGTACATGCGCCTGAACTTAATACGATCATTCATAAGTTGATTACGGAACAAAACTGTACGACTGTTATACTAGGGTGCACTGAATTATCATGTGTCCCGATAGACGCACGTGTTGCAAACCATTGTGTCGATCCTATGAATATACTTGTCGAAGCAGCCATCCATGCTTCAGGCAAGGATATTAATTAACAACATAACTAAAAAAGCAGGCGTAGTAGTAATATTCAAACGCCTATGCCTATATCTTTTAAAAAAACAACGTGAGAGTTCACGTTGTTTTTTTTATAGTTGATCATCTAAAATGACAATTTCCACTCGTCTATTTTTTCTCATGTTTTCACTCGAATCATTAGGTTCAATCGGTTGTGTTTCCCCGAAGCCCGCTAATGAAAAACGATCCATATTAAAATCGTACTCAGCTACGAGAAAACGGATTACACTACTCGCTCTAGCACCAGATAATTCCCAATTTGATGGATAGCGGTAACTATCCATTGGTGTACTATCTGTATGTCCTTCAACTTTAACGTGGTTTGGGACAGTTTCTAATAATTCACCAATTTTAATTAAAAAAGGCTTTCCCGAATCCAAAATATCCGCTTTCCCAGGATCAAACAAAATACTTTCCTGTAAAACGAGCACAACACCCCGCTCCGTCCGATTAGCGCTGATGACATTATTTAATTCATGTTCGTCAAGAAAATGCTCTACATCTTCAATTAACATATTTAAAGAGTCATCTTTTTCTATTTCGTCTTGGTCCAGTTCATCACGGCTTGGAAAATCTGACGGTGAATCAAAATCATTGCTATTTTTTCCAGTTTCATTGTGAGTTGAATTTTCCGACGGATTATTCATTGGTACAGCCGATGGGAAAAAATCAAGGATCATTCGATTACGAAATGATTCAGAAATGGCATCGAATTTAATCGTATCAATCTGGGACATTGAAAACAACAAAATGAAAAAAACAAGAATCAGTGTAACCATATCCGAATATGTAACCATCCACTTTGGCGCTCCAGATTTTTGTATCCTTTTTGTCTTTCTACGCTTCATTCATGTTCCCCTCCGCAACTGTTGAATCTTCTTCCTCTTCATCAACAACCTCACTCATATCTGCAGATAGGAAAACACTTAGTTTTTCTTCCAATATCCTTGGATTTTGACCAGATTGAACGCCAATTACGCCTTCAATGATAATTTGCTTAATAAATATTTCTTCTTCAGTTTTATTTTCTAATTTGCTAGCCATTGGGATAAAGACTAAATTCGCTAAGACGGTTCCATATAAAGTTGTAATCAAGGCGACAGCCATATTAGGTCCGAGTGTTGCAGGATCCTGTAAATCCCCGAGCATGAGGACAAGTCCAATTAATGTTCCAATCATACCCCAAGCAGGTGCATATTCACCCGCTTTTTCTACAATCGCCCGGCCTTTGTAATGCCTTTCTTCCATGGCTGTTATTTCGGCATTCATAATATCATTAATAACCTCAGGCTCTATACCATCAACGGCTAAAAGAATACCTTTTTTAATAAAAGTATCATCCACCTCATCTAATTCATTTTCTAGTGAAAGGATACCTTCTCGCCTTGCCCGTTCAGATAGGCGAATAAACAAGTCAATCAATTCTGGTAAACGTTGATTATTTTTGTAAAATGATTCTTTTAATACTTTGCCAGCGAGCTTCATTTGCTCCCTTTTAAAATTAATAAATAAAGAAGCAAAAAGACCACCGATGACAATAAAAATTGAAGCTATATCAATAAATGAAGCTAACCCGCTCCTACCAGCATTTGACATGATTGCCATACCTATCATCACAAAACCTAATGTAATCCCAAAAGGTGTTAAAATATCCCGTTTTCTCATATCCTCACCAAACCTCATTGTCGATATAAATAACTACTCTCTCCTTATATCGACAATGATTTTATTTTGTTGAGTCTCTTTCAACAATTCGATGAGGTAAAATAACATTTGACTCTTCAACTTCTTCTTTGTTCATATATTTTGTTAGTAGTCGCATTGCAACAGCACCTAGATCATACATTGGTTGGATAATGGTTGATAGCGTTGGTCTAACCATTGTTGCTAACCGTGTATTGTTAAAGCCAAGTACTTCTAAATCTTTTGGTACAACAAGTCCTCTGTCTTGTGCCCCATGAATGACACCTAAAGCCATTTCATCAGATGCCACAAAAACGACGGTTGGTGGTTCACTTAAACTTAATAATTGATTTATAGCATTAATACCAGCCTCATACGAGTAACTCTTATTTATGATATAATCTTCATTTACTTCTACATTGGCTGCTTTTAAAGCGCGTTTATAACCCGAGAATTTCAAGTTGTTTAACTCGATATCTTCTTGTCCATAAATAAAGGCTGGATGCTTATGCCCCTTACTCATCAGTAATTCTGTTGCTTCAAATGCTGCTTCTTCATAATCTATATTAACCGATGGAATTTTTCCTGAACCATCATATGTAGCCGCAAGCACTACAGGTACAGACGCTGTTGAAAATTGTTCGACATGTTCTTCGGTAATATTACCACCCATAAAAACAATACCATCTACCTGTTTTTCTAACATCGTATTAATTAATCGTAATTCTTTATCTTTATTTTGATCCGAGTTACTCAAAATCATATTATACTTGTACATTGTCGCAATATCTTCTATACCTCTTGCAAGTTCTGAGAAAAAGATACTCGAAATATCTGGAATAATCGTTCCTACTGTTGTCGTCTTTTTACTAGCTAGTCCCCTAGCTACTGCATTTGGTCGATAACCTAATTTTTCAATTGTCGCCATAACCTTTTTTCGAGTTGTAGGCTTGACATTTGGATTTCTATTTACAACCCGTGAAACAGTTGCCATTGATACGTTTGCTTCTCTTGCGACATCATATATTGTAATACTCATAAAAAACGCCTCCTAGTATGTGTATTGTTTCATCTAACGCACAGTTTTACCTATATCATACGCTACGAAACATAAAAACACAAAAAAATAGAAACTGATTGTATCAGTTTCTATTTTTTTAATGTTTTTTAAATTATGAATGGTCTTTTGTAAATGTTTCAAGTTCTTTCATAAAGTTATCGAATGTTTCAATATCCATTTGCTGTGCTGAGTCAGATAGAGCGACAGCAGGGTCTGGATGAACTTCAGCCATAACACCATCTGCCCCAATAGCCAATCCCGCTTTAGCTGTTGGAATGAGTAAATCTCTTCTGCCCGTTGAATGTGTCACATCAACCATAACAGGTAGATGTGTTTCTTGTTTTAAAATAGGTACAGCAGAAATATCTAATGTATTACGTGTTGCTGTTTCATATGTTCGAATACCACGTTCACATAAAATAATATTACCATTCCCACGGGAATTAATATATTCAGCAGCATTGATAAATTCAGCAATTGTTGCTGATAATCCGCGTTTAAGTAACACTGGTTTATCAACTTCACCAGCAGCTTTTAGTAATTCAAAATTCTGCATATTACGTGCACCAATTTGAATCACATCTAAGTAATCAATCGCTTCTTCAATATGAGCAGGATTTACAATTTCACTAATGACTGCCAAATCATATTCATCAGCCACTTGTTTTAAAATTTTCAGACCTTCTAAACCAAGACCTTGGAAATCATAAGGTGATGTCCGAGGTTTAAATGCACCACCGCGTAATAATTTAATGCCATGTCTTTTCACAGCTTCAGCAACTGTTGCCACTTGCTCATAGCTCTCAACGGCACATGGCCCAATGATGAATTGTGGTTTACCATTCCCAAATTCAACACCTTTAATATTAACAACTGTATCTTCCGGCTTTTTCTTACGAGATACAAGTAACGCTTTACTATGGTCATCCTTCTGTAACTCTAGACCGGCTTTGAATATTTCCTTAAATATATGTTCAATTGTCGAAGCAACAAAGGGGCCAGTATTAGCTTTCGTGATTTTATCGAGCATGTCACGTTCACGAACAGGATCAAAACGATTAACACCCTGTTTTTCTTTCAGTTGGCCAATCTCCTTAACAAGTTGTGCACGGTGATTGATTTTTTCAAGTATTTCTAAGTTCACCTCGTCCAATTGATTTCTGAGTTGTTCCTGATTATTTTGACTCATTCCAATACTCCCCTTTAATCAAATTTGTCTAATTAGAATAATTATAGCTAATATTCTTTTCTTTGTCATTAAAAAGTTTATACTAGTTATATAGATTTAACTGATAAACATGGAAAGGACATTAAAATCATGACAAAGCCCATTTTCGCATTAGATATTGGGACACGTTCTGTAACAGGCATCATATTAAGAAAAGATGCAGAAAAATATAGTGTTATCGACCATTATATAAGAGAACATGATGAACGGTCAATGTTAGATGGTCAAATACATGATGTTGTTGCTGTGGCAAGAATCGTTAAAGACGTCAAAGAAGCGCTTGAGCACCGTCATGGACCATTACATGAAGTGTCTGTGGCCGCGGCAGGTAGAGCATTAAAAACAGTTTCAGAAACGCAATCTATGGCACTTAGTCAGCCCATTACAAATCAAGAGCAAATTAAATTTTTAGAACTCGATGCGGTTCAAAAAGCACAAGCTTCATTAGCTAGAGCGCATAATGGTCATAATTATGATAATTATTATTGTGTCGGTTATTCTGTCTTAAAATATACATTAGATGGCACAGTAATTGGCTCATTAATTGACCAAAATGGTGATCATGCTACTGTTGAGATTATTGCAACGTTTCTACCTAAGGTCGTCGTTGAATCCTTGATCGCGACTCTTAAGCGTGCGGATTTAGCAATGAAGGCTCTGACACTTGAACCGATTGCTGCTATTCAAGTATTAATACCTGAATCCATGCGTCGATTAAATGTTGCTTTGATCGATATTGGCGCAGGAACGAGTGATATCGCCCTAACTAAACAAGGCACGATCGCTGCTTTCGGTATGGTCCCTGTTGCAGGTGACGAGATTACCGAAGCCGTTAGTGATCACTATTTGTTAGATTTCCCCCAGGCTGAAGAGACAAAACGCCAGATCGTCAACCATGGAGAAGCAACAGTGAATGATATTTTAGGTTTTGAAACATCTATTACATATGACAGTTTATTTGAAAATGTCAATAAGAGCATTCATAAATTAGCACATGTCCTTGCTACAGAGATCATTGAATTGAATCATAAAGCACCCCAGGCAGTCATGCTGATTGGTGGTGGCAGTTTGACCCCTGAAATCACGAAACTCTTGTCAGAAAAGCTTCATTTACCTGAAAACAGGGTTGCTGTTAGAGGTATTGAAGCGATACAAAATTTACACAAACCAAAAGCATTGCCAATTGGCCCAGACTTTATCACGCCGATTGGAATAGCAATTGCAGCGAATCAAAATCCGATTCATTACATGAGTATTACGATCAACGGTCATATCATTCGCATGTTTGAAATGAAGGAACTGACAGTAGGTGATTGTCTCATCCAAGCTGGGATTGATTTGAAAAAATATTATGGTAAGCCAGGTCTCGCTTCGATGATTACAGTTAATCATAAACCCATTACATTACCTGGTGCATACGGAAAACCGCCGATAATTACTGTTAATAATAAACCAAGTCATGTTGATGCTATTGTCAATCAATACGATGATATCAATATTTCCAAGGGTCAAGACGGACATACTGCTCATGTATCCATTGAGACATTGTTAGATGACATTCCAAAGATGCGCTTGCGGTTTAACAATCAAACATACCATCTGGAACCACAATTTTATGTCAATGATGTACTAAAGGATACGCACTATATCATCCAGGATAAAGATGATATACGTATGAGACAAGCCAAAACAATTCAAGACTTTTTTTCGGATTTTTCAATTGAACATAAGCAGCATGCCTTTGTCGTTTTTGTTAATCATCAACAAGTAGAGTTGCCACATGGCAAGACACAACTACTTCGAAATGGACAACCTGCCATGTTAAATGATCGTCTGGAACATGATGATCGCATTCAGCTCAGTATAGCTCACGAGCAAACTGTTAAAGATTTGTTACAGCACATGGATAAGGATTACTGGACGTCTATTAACGTGACATTTAATAAACAGCCGATTCAGTTAAAAAAACAAAATATAATCATCACGCGTAATCAAGAAGAAATGACGCCTGATACAATGCTCAGCAACAATGATCAGTTATATATTCAAGATAAACAGACAGAGCCGTTTATTTTTCAAGACATTTTTCGTTATATTGATTTGGATTTGACACAAATGTCTGGGCAATTCCAGCTTTACAAAAATAA
>Ga0209487_1001589_pt1 | contig 19008 bp, 19 predicted proteins | sample Poulit2012_FD_187524 | JGI IMG/M metagenome (GOLD analysis project Ga0209487, IMG submission 187524) | Agricultural soil microbial communities from Georgia to study Nitrogen management - Poultry litter 2012 (SPAdes) (version 2) | ecosystem: Environmental > Terrestrial > Soil > Agricultural land...
TTAGGAGGAATAAATCATGTCAACATTCAACTTTCAAGATCAGGATACAATTTTACTTCACGGTGGTCAGGTTCCAGACCCTGTTACAGGATCGCGTGCCGTTCCGATTCACCAAACAACATCATATGTCTTTAAAAGCACGGAACATGCCCAGAATCTATTCGGATTAAAAGAATCGGGAAATATTTATTCACGGATCATGAATCCAACGGTTGATGCCTTCGAACAGCGTGTTGCTTTACTTGAGGACGGTATTGCAGCCGTAGCAACGGCATCTGGAATGGCCGCTATTACCCTCTCCATCTTAAACGTAGCCCAGGCGGGCGATGAAATTATCGCGGATAGCAATCTGTACGGCGGGACATCCAATTTATTCACACATACGCTACCACGTTATGGAATTGATGTCATTTTCGTGGATGGAACGGATATCGCAGCCATCGAAGCTGCGATTACGGATAAAACGAAAGCTGTCTTTGGTGAAACCATTACAAATCCAAGCTTGAATGTATTTGACATTGAAGCCGTTGCAGAAGTTGCACACAAGCATGATATCCCTTTAATTATTGATAACACATTTGCACCTGCATTTTCGAAGCCAATCTTATGGGGGGCAGACATTGTCGTTCATTCAGCAACAAAATGGATTGGTGGACATGGAACAACCATTGGTGGAGTCGTTGTCGATGGCGGACGTTTCAATTGGGATTCAGATAAATTCCCTGGATTTACAGAACCTGATGCAAGTTATGGTGGCGTTCGCTATGCTGATCTCGGGGCACCTGCATTTGCTCTAAAATTACGTGTACAATTGCTGCGTGATATCGGTGCATCACTTAGTCCACAGAGCGCTTTCTTATTATTGCAAGGTTTGGAAACATTGCACTTACGAATTGCTCGCCATAATGAAAATGCGGAAACAGTCGTCGCCTATTTGAAGGATCATCCTGCCGTTGAGTGGGTAAACTTCCCAGGCTTACAAGATCATCCCTCACATGAATTGGCTCATAAGTACTTTACTGAAGGATATGGGTCGGTGATCACCTTTGGTATAAAAGGCGGGCGTGATGCGGGTCGAGATCTAATCGATAATGTGAAATTATGGTCTCATGTTGCCAACGTTGGGGATGCAAAGTCACTTATTATTCATCCAGCCTCAACAACACATCAACAACTGAGTCCAGAAGGTCTAGAAAAGAGTGGGGTAACAGAAGAATTAGTCCGCTTAGCCGTTGGACTCGAATCGACGGATGACATCCTGAAAGATTTAGATCAAGCGATTGCGATTGCTACTGGTGAAGAAGGACAAATTCAGGATAATGAAGAAGATGCAATCAAATGGTTGTTGCAATCCCCTTTTGATCGACATGAAGGTGCAAGACAACGAGTGATTGCTGTCGTCGGCCTTGATGACACACACACGACCCAAGTGAACAAACTACAAGTGGCTGGGTTTCACATCGAACCATTAGCGAACTTAGCTGATGCTGCGGTCATCGATGCGATTTGGACGAGTGGAGAGGTAAGTGCAGCGGAAATCAAACAAGCTACCGATAAACAGGCGAAGATTCTTTGGATCGAAGGGTCTGGTGCTGATTCACTTCTTGCTGAGGCTAACAAAGCCGGTCTTACGGTCCTTACAAATAAGGGATTATATGAAGAGACCGTTCAATTGAGAACAAGTAAATCCTAGACGAGTCCGTCTGGATTGGCTTGTGCTAAACATCTTGGAGGTGTCTTATGAACGAAATCAACGTCGCATTCATTGGATTTGGTACGGTAGGAAAGGGAGTCTATGACACCATTCACTCCCATCAACAGCAATTAAATGATGTAACAGGAAAAAAGGTCGAGGTATCGATAATTGTCATACAAGATCCAGATAAATATCAAGATATCCAAGAAGACATTGTCGTAACAACTGATATTCAGCATGTCATTGACAACCCTACGATTGATGTTGTTTTTGAGGCCATTGTAGGAAAAGATCCTGCCTATTCACATGTTAAACGTTGCATCAAGGCCGGAAAACATGTGATCACAGCGAACAAAGAGATGTTTGCTACACACGGCAAGGAACTCAAGCTCCTTGCCGAATACCATGGTGTTGCGCTTGGCTTTGATGCTACAACGGCCGGTGGTATTCCCGTTATTCAAACGATTCAACAACTATTACGCGTGAATCAGATTCAAAAAATACAAGCTATCTTAAATGGTACATCCAATTATATATTAACTGAAATGCGTGAAAAGCAACTTCCTTTCCAGCGCGCACTCCAGCAGGCCCAAGACTTGGGGTATGCTGAATCCGATCCGACAAACGATGTAGAAGGATTTGATGCACTGTTTAAGCTCATGATCTTAAGCGATGTATCATTTGGTAAACAACCGCTACAACAGCATATACATCGGCGTGGAATAACGGCGATCAAAGCAGAAGATCTCCAGTCTACCCAACAAAAGAGGATCAAACATATCGCAACCATTGAGAAAGCTAATGGGGTTCTCACAGCAACGGTAGAACCACTGCTCATCTCCGAAGATCACCCTTTATTTGCCATTGAGGGGGTTGACAATGCCATCCATATTCAAACAGATATTGTTGGCGACTTAACATTAAGCGGTCCAGGAGCGGGGGCGCTCCCTACCGCAAGTGCTATGATTGAAGAGTTTTGTACTTTCTTTTCACACAATCAACGTCAAGCACATGCCACCTTATCCATATAAGGGTAATGACATTCATTTTGATGTATAGAAACACAATTAAATAGCGATACTGAAAACAATAGGACGCGTCTATACAGGGCGCGTCCTATTGTTTTCACGTACACACAAATCCATCCATCATTCATGTAACCAATCCTTAATGTTTACATGCCATCAATAAGGTGTAAAATAAGTAGAACAATGTAAATTTATATACGTATTATATAATAAACAAACTATATTTCATTGATCTCTAGCATGGATGTGATTATGATTAAGAAAAAGCTCCTTATACCCTTTTTAATAGTTCTTTTTTTCATTATTTGTGTCTTATTATTAACAAACAAGCAGGAAAATGTTAATGAAGTCATTAACAAGTCGATTAACGAGTCACAAGAAACGTCGAATAGTGACGAAGAAAGTATTGAAGAAGCAGATAAAGATGAGGATGAGGATGGGGATGAAGAAGCTGATGTTGAGCCGGTTTCTGATCAATTTAAAGAGCTCTTTACGGAAACTGTACACCGGGCTCGAGATTTCCTCACCATCCATAATTATCATATTACAGCTCTTGGAGACTCGCTAACCCAAGGGAGCGGTGACGAAACAAAAGCTGGTGGATATATTGGCATTTTAGACAATACCATCAATCATGATAAAGAAGTTGTCGAAATCGAAAATTTTGCTATACATGGACATCGAACAGATCAATTATTGGCTCGATTAAACGATGAGGAAGTCATCACTTCCATCCAAGATGCGGACATTGTGTTGATCACCATCGGAGCAAATGATATTATGCAAGTTGCGAAAGAGAACTTTACGAATCTAACCTTCGAAATGTTCGATAAGGAACGGGTTCAATTTGAAGTGAGGCTGAACGATATATTAAGCAACATAAAGGATTTGAATTCAGATACTCATATTTACCTCATTGGCCTATACAATCCCTTTGAACAATATTTTCAGGACATTGAAGAACTAGACGATATCGTAGATGATTGGAATAAAACGAGTGAAACGACTGTGAATAACTATGACGATACAACCTTTATACCGATTAAGGATCTTTTTGAAGATGCGGAGGGTAGCTTATTTTCAGATGATAAATTTCATCCTAATAAAACAGGCTATCAACTAATGGCAAACCGTATTTTAGACTATATCATAAAGGAGGATAAGTGAGTAAAATGAAAAATAATCAGCCCCCAAAGAGAAACAAATGGAAAAGATGGTTCCTCGGCTTACTCACTTTAAACCTTATCGTGATGCTCACCATTACAGGACTTGTCTTTGCGCCTATCTCTAAATCGGATCCTCCACCTGTAAGCAAGGTGGATACGAGTTCTAGCTCTGAATTTGTCGTTCGTACAACAAAGAAGAACCTGAATGAATTAGTTAATGCTTATCTAGAAAATCTTCTCGATGGAACACAACATCAATATAGTATTTCATTAGAAGAAGATGTCCATTTAATCGGAGAACTGCCCGTCTTTTCTACAACCGTGCCACTCTCGGTCCATTTAGAGCCACTTGTACAAGAGAATGGTGATGTGATACTCGAACAGAAGTCCATTTCTATCGGACTATTAGAACTTCCGAATAAAAAGATCATGGAATACATTGATAAATACTTACCGATGCCTGACTGGGTTACCGTGAATGCAAAGGAAGAGGAGATTTATGTATCGATGGCCGAAATGGATATTAAAAGTAACTTTAAAGTAAGTGTTGAACATTTTGATCTGGATGCGAATGATTTAGCCTTTCGGATTAACGTTCCCTATCAAACATTAGGGATTGATCTGATGAAAAGTAAAAAGTCCAAAGATTGACGTGACTACTGAATTACCGTAAGCTTGGGCTACTTACTACTTAAATTAAATGGAGGACTATACGCTCATGATAACTGTTTCAAATGTAAGCTTACAATTTGGTGACAAGAAATTATTTGAAGATGTCAATTTAAAGTTTAATCCTGGCAACTGTTATGGTTTAATCGGTGCAAATGGGGCTGGAAAATCGACTTTTCTAAACATCCTATCCGGTGAATTGGATGCGCAAGAAGGCCATGTTTCCCTTGCTCCTGGTAAACGACTTGCCGTTTTAAAGCAAGATCATTTTGCATATGAAGAACAACAAGTACTTGATACCGTGCTCATGGGGCACGAAGAACTGTACAAGGTAAAAGAAGAAAAAGATGGGATCTATTTGAAAACCGATTTCTCGGAAGCTGATGGGATGCGTGCAGCTGAATTAGAAGGTGAATTCGCTGAAATGAACGGATGGGAAGCCGAATCAGATGCCGCTATTTTATTAAAAGGTCTTGGCATTGATGAATCGTTTCAGTCCCTGAAAATGGCTGACTTAACGGGGGACCAAAAAGTGAAAGTGCTACTAGCCCAAACATTATTTGGTGAGCCCGATATTTTATTACTGGATGAGCCGACAAACGGATTGGACATTCAAGCCGTTCAGTGGCTTGAGGAATTCCTCATTCATTTTAAAAACACGGTTATTGTTGTTTCCCATGACCGACATTTTCTAAATAAAGTGTGTACACACATTGCCGATGTGGACTACGGAAAAGTCCAAATCTATGTTGGAAACTACGACTTCTGGTATGAATCTAGCCAACTCGCTGCACAGATGGCCCAAGATGAAAATAAGAAAAAAGAAGAAAAGGTGAAGGACTTACAAGCTTTTGTTGCTCGGTTTAGTGCGAACGCTGCACGATCAAAGCAAGCCACTTCACGTCAAAAGTTGTTAGATAGCATCACATTGGATGATATTAAACCATCCTCTCGTCGTTACCCATATGTTGCTTTTACCCCTGAGCGCGAGATCGGAAATGACTTACTACGGGTAGAAGGCATTAGTAAGACGATTGATAACCAGAAGATTCTCGATAACGTAAGTTTTACGGTGAATAAAGATGACAAAATAGCCTTTGTCGGTCATAATGATCGCGCAAAGACAACCCTATTTCAAATCCTTATGGGTGAAATCGAGCCTGACTCAGGTACCTATAGTTGGGGCGTCACAACATCTCAATCTTACTTTCCCAAAGATAACTCCGCGTTCTTTGATGATCAGGAATTGCCACTTGTTGATTGGTTACGCCAATATGCACCAGTAGACGAAACAGAAACATTTTTACGAGGCTTCCTTGGAAGAATGTTATTCTCTGGGGAGGAAGCACTGAAGAAAGCGAGTGTGCTATCTGGTGGAGAAAAAGTCCGTTGTATGCTCTCCAAGATGATGCTGAGTAACGCCAATGTGCTTGTACTCGATGAACCGACGAATCACTTAGACTTAGAATCCATTACCGCTTTAAATAATGGGTTAATTAAATTTACAGGATCCATTTTATTTGCATCACATGACCAGCAATTTATCAACAGTATTGCAAATCGTCTTATTGAACTAACTCCTACCGGGATCGTTGATAAAGAAATGACTTATAATGAATACATTAGTGATCAGTCCTTACAACAGGAAATTAAAAAGATGTATGACTAATCGACAATACATGTTAAACACAAAAAGGGAAAGCATCTGAAGATGCTTTCCCTTTTTTTTAACTATTTATTTACTTAATAATTGTAACATCGACTGTACGTACGCCCCAGCTGTTTGCTTCATCTTTTGTTGGGACATGTAGATCAACTTTATTACCCTTAATCGCGCCACCAACGTCTGCTGCTGTTGCGTGACCATACCCTTCTACATACACTTCCGATCCTAGTGGGATAACACTCGGATCAACGGCAATGACTTTCGCGTTCGGATCACTATTTAAATCAACGCCTGTTGATGTCACGCCCGAACACCCTTCACATTCAGCTGTATAAGCTGTTGCTGATACAGAGATCGTCTTTCCTTCTGGTTGCTCTGATGTGTTGGCTTCTTCAGAAGAAGTCGCTTCTGCCTTTGGTTCCTCTTTCGAAGAGGATTTTTCCGTGGCCGGTGCTTTCTCTGCTACTTGCTTCTCATCCGCTTTTGTTCCCTTTTTATTTGCCTGCTTATCGGCGCCCTTAATTTGTAACTCTTGTCCGATTGCAATAATGTGGGAATCTAACTTATTCCACTTTTTAATGTCTTTGACAGATACATCAAAGTCCTTTCCAATGCCACTTAATGTATCCCCCTTCTCCACCGTATATGTCTCATTAATTGTTATCTTCTGGTTTGGCTGAATGGTTGTTGAATCCATTCCATTCATTTCAATTAAGTTATCCATTGTTGTATTATTCTCTTTTGCAATACTCCAAAGACTATCGCCTTTCTTAACCTCGTATTCCTCTGCTGAAACACTTGTTACTGTGGCACCAAAAACAATGGCCCCCATAGCAATAGATGCTATTAACTTCTTCATAGGTAGTTCCTCCTTAATGTTCTAACATGGCCCATCCTATCATCTTGCATTGGCTATGTCAGTTACTAGACCGTTAAGAGTCTATTACAAGGATGACCAATAAAGGGGGTTTTTATTACATCGAATCTATAAATGTAACAAAAGGCCTAGTTTGTGTCAGTCGTGTTTCATGAAAGCGGTTATCCTGATCGCTTGTAATCTATTGTTTATTCTGTCAATGACAATCGCATCTCCATCGTCTTCATAGATTGATAGTGGAACTGAAAAACAACGCAAACCAAACACTCCATCTCGTACTTTTTGCATAGCTGTACAACCAAAAAAAGGCCTCCCTTTTAAAGGTAGGCCTTTTTTACTATCGAACAGATAACTTACTCAGCAACCATTGGTTCTTCCTGTGTAACCGCTACTTCATAACGATACATATCTTCTGCATCATCAAGTGTCCAATTTAGAACACGGTTGTTAACCGGAACAATTTCTAATGCATAAAGTGTCGGGATAACCGGCACTTCATCAAGCATAAGTTGTTGCCAATCATTATATGCTTCTTGACGATATTCCAGATCAAATGCTTCTTCAGAAACGGCATCTGCTAGCAATTCATCATTTTCTTCACTTGAGTAACGTGAGAAGTTAAACATTGCGTCACGACCATAAAGGCCACGTGGATCAACATCACTTCCTACACCCCAAGCCCCTCCGTAAATATCAATCTCGGGATCATCTTCACCTGTTTCTCCGACACGTTCATAGAAAGAGTTAAACTCATGAAGCTTTCCTTCTAATAGCTCAACATTTAAGCCTACTTCTTCCCATGACTGAATATAGAAGTCCGCCAAAGGTTCAGCGACCTCATCACCCGACATGGAAGCAAAGTTCATCACAAGCTCGTTACCATCTGGATCGGTACGGTAATCTTCACCGTCTACCCACTCATACCCTGCATCATCAAGAATTTCATTCGCTTTATCTACATCATAGACATGACCAGGATTATCCTCATCATGGAATTCTGGATGGGACGGTGGAATAAAGGTTGTTGCGTTCCAACGTAAACCATGATAAAGCTTCTCACCTACCGCATCCGTATCAAGCGCATGGGCCATTGCTGTTCTTAATTTAACATCGCCCATTTTCGATCCTTCTATATCAGTTGCCACTTCCCCTTCATCGGCATCCCATGTTCCCAGTTTAAAACCAATATAGGCGTAATACAGATCAATTTCAGCTAGATATTCAACGTTAGACATTTCCGCATTATCTGGGAATTGTCCAGCCGGGAAATCATTGACCATATCAACTTCACCTGTTTCTAATGCTTGAACAACAACATCTGGATTAATGACTTTCAAGACCACTTCATCCAGATTTGGTTCGCCACGCCAGTAATCTTCGTTTTTAGAATAAACGACAGACTCCCCAGGTGTCACACTATCCACTTTAAATGGACCAATACCAATTGGATTTTCACGAAGTTCTTTTGAAGATGAGATATCAGCAACGTCCATATCTCCAAAAATATGCTTCGCTAAGGCATAAGGCCAAATTCCACCTGTTAATAATGATGGATGGGATTTGATATACGTAATTTCTAAAACGTTATCATCAATCACTTGAACACCTGAAATATCATCGGCTTCCCCTGCATGATATTCTTCCATTCCTTCGATATTGGTAAAATCTGAACCATATCGAATCCCATCATAATCCGGGTGTCCGATTACTTCATAAGCGAACTGCCAATCTTCTGCTGTTAAAGGCTCTCCATCATGCCAATTCACATCATCGTTAATCGTAAACGTAAAGATACGCCCATCCTCTTCTTCAAATGTTGCCGCACCATCTTGTGTGTACGTATAGTGCTCATCCATACCGATTAAGCTTTCATCAAACCACTCAATGACCTCCACATCTGGAGCTCCTGAATAGAAGTTAAAGTTCAATGTGCCGTCAAATGCGGTATCTGATACTAAACCAAACGAAAGTGAACCCCCTTCGATCGCTTCTCCTTCATTTGTTTTCGTTGCATTGAAATCATCTTGTGAATAAACACCATCTTTATTTTCTTCTTCCGCGTCTTCTCCGTCTTCCGACTTATCTTCTGACTTCGCATCCGAATCAGACTTCTTATCGTCGGATTCATCGCCGCCACAGGCTACTAAAGCAAGTAAAAGAACAAGCATTATTGCAAAAAGCATCTTACTTAAACGTGTGTTTCCCATACCTTATTCCTCCCCTTTTTATTCACTCTTTTGTCTTGCATCGGCCATACCATCTAGATTCGGGGCCGACTTTTATACGAACACCAATATATGAAATTACATTGATGGGCGTATTATCCTCTTCTTTGTCTGGCATCACTTGCTCGCTTTAAGGCTTGCCCGACGTTATTTACACTAAGCATCAAGACCAAGATGAGAATACCTGCAGGTAACCACACCCACCAACGATACTCGAGTGTCTGTGGGTTCGTGGCATAACTGAGTAGTGTCCCAAGGCTTGGTGTGTTTTCAGGAAATCCGAAGCCTAAAAACGACAGACCTGATTCCAAGCCAATATTAGCTGCTAAGTTCAATGTCATCGTTACGATAATAATCGAACTTAGATTCGGTAACACTTGTTTGAACATAATCTGAAAATCAGAGGATCCCATCGTCTTTGATGCTTGAACATAGTCTAGTTCTCTTTCCTGTAGCGCCTTTGATCGAATGAGTCGCGCAATTCCCATCCATAAAAACGCTGTCATAATTAACGAGAATGACAGGACGCTATACTTCGGAACGACGGAAACAAAAACGATTACGATCATTAAAAATGGTAAAATGAGAAAGAAGTCAACGATCCGCATGAAGATATTATCGATCGTTCCACCATAATAACCAGAAGCAATTCCAAAAACGATACCAATTACGCCTGTCATTAACGTGACTAAAATCCCGATGGAAAGTGAATTCCGTGTTCCAATGATTAGTTGACCGAAGATATCACGCCCCCCTTTATCAGTCCCCAACAGGAACTCAGAGGAAGGCGGTTCATGTATGGCGAATAAATCGACCTTTACAATTTCAGCTTGATCTAGAAAAATCGATGTACCATAAACGAATAAGCCGATTAACACCAACAAAATCAAGGAAAATAGAGCGACTTTATCCCGGACAATCTCTCGCCAAAGAATACTCAATCCTGATGGACTTCGATCCACTGCATGTGCTTGCTCATCGATATTAACATTATTTACTTCCATTTATACATCACCTCAGCATCTGTCCCGTTCTTATTTAATACGAATACGTGGATCGACCAGACTTAATATGATATCTGAAATTAGCGCACCTAATATTGATGCGATCCCTAAAATCAAGACGACAGCTGTCACGACACTAAAGTCTCGCTGGACAACAGACTCTAAAAACAACTGTCCCATTCCAGGATAACTAAAGATGTTCTCGACAAAGATCGTTCCCCCGATTAACCCCGTAATTTCGAAGCCGAAGAAGGCTGCGATTGGCAATAAGGAGTTTCGCAAAATATGACGATTATAAACCCTTGATTCTGGTGCACCTTTCGCACGTGCCGTAATAATGAAATCCTTTTGCTTTGTATCGATAATTTCCGTTCGTAAATACTGAACGGTTGAAACGGTTCCAATGACACTCATCGATAGAGCAGGGAGTAATAGGTGATTCAGCTTGCTTAGCATATACTCCAATGTTCCTGGTGTTAAACCTGGGGTCACACTACCACTTGTAGGGAACCAGCCTAACGTATATCCGAAGAACCACAACATTAACAAAGCGGTAATAAATAAAGGCGCTGCAAATCCAAAATACGTATAACTTGTGATCATACGATCTGCCCAAGAATCATTGTATCTGCCACTTGTAATTCCGAGTGGAATAGCAAGCGCATAGGTGAAAATTAAGGTAACGAGTGCCAACCAAAATGTGTTGACCATTCGTTGCCCAATAAGCTCAGAAACTGGCATTTTGAAACGGAAAGACATGCCAAAGTCGCCTACAAATGCTCCTTTGATCCAATCGATATATTGAACATACCAGGGATTATTCAATCCCAATGCTTCACGTTTCGCAGCGACAGATGCTGGATCTATATTAGGATCAATGAGTCCGGTTAATGCATCACCGGGCATCATCTGTGCTAAAAGGAAGATAAATACACTTAAAATAAATACTTGTGGGATCATTATTAAAATTCGGCGTATCGTGAATTTCCACATGTTAAATCAACCTCTCTCAGGCAATGCTACTAAATGTGTGTCCGTGATCGGCTTTAATTCATAAGCCAGGCCATCAGCATCAAAATAATCATGATAGGATTCCTCATACTCGGTTTGTACTTCTTGACGAAACGCAAGCTGTTCATTGCGCTTTCTCGGATCAATATCCGGGATAGCAGCAACAAGTCTCTTTGTATAAATGTGCTGTGGATCGTTAAATATATCTTCTGTGTTCCCTTCTTCAACAAACCGACCTCTGTTCATGATGGCTACCCGGTCACACATATGGCGAATAATCCCAAGATCGTGACTAATAATTAAATACGTTAGATTGAGTTCTTTTTGGATATCCTGCATAAAATTCAACACTTGCGCTTGCACCGACACATCCAATGCGGAGACAGGTTCATCCGCAATAATGAGTTTTGGCTTCAATGCGATCGCTCTCGCAATCCCAATTCGTTGCCGCTGTCCACCGGAGAACTCATGCGGATACTTATAAATACTTTCCGGACTGAGATCTACTTGATCCATTAACTCATACACACGTCTTTTCTCTTCTTCTTTTGACAGATTTTCGAAATTACGAAGTGGCTCAGCCACAATATCGAGCACACGCTTCCGTGGATTAAGTGATGAATAGGGATCTTGAAAAATCATTTGAATATCTTTGCTTATGTCTCCGCGTACTCGGTGGGCATCACTCATATCTCGTCCATCAAACTGGATGCTACCTGACGTCATATCGTTCAGACCAATTATCGCGCGTCCTGTTGTTGTTTTACCTGAGCCTGATTCACCAACAAGTCCATATGTTTGCCCTCTTTCTAGTGAAAGGGACACCCCATCAACCGCTTTCACATGATCGACTACCCGCCCGAATATCCCTCCTTTGACAGGAAAGTGAACTTTTAAATCTTCTACTTTAAGAAACGCCATGTTCGTTTCCCTCCTTATCATGATCTGAAAAATGAAAGTCACGATGGCACGTACAGCGCACAAAATGACCAGCATGTACCTCATGCAAGACAGGGCTTTCCTCGTGGATCGATTCCTCGATCCACGGTGTTCGATGACTAAACCGGCATCCTTTACGGGGCAAGTACTGTAATGAAGGTACGATCCCCTGAATCACATGGAGCTTCGACTTTTGCGAATCCACTTGTGGAACTGAATTTAACAATGATCTTGTATAGGGATGGAGCGGATTTTCAAATAAGGAATAGACATCCGCTATTTCAACAATTTCACCTGCATACATGACAGCAACCCGATCGGCCATCTCTGCCACCACACCGAGATCATGTGTAATCAGAATGATGCCTGCATGAATATCTTCCTTCAGCTTTTTTAGTAAATCAAATATTTGCGATTGGATCGTTACGTCAAGAGCCGTTGTTGGCTCATCTGCAATCAATAGCTCAGGGTTATTCGATACGGCCATCGCGATGACTACCCTTTGCCGCATCCCACCAGATAATTCATGGGGATATTGATCATATGTGTTTTCAGGACGATCGATCTCCACCTTATTAAGCAGTTCAATTGCTTTCCTTTTTCTAGCTTCCTTTGATTGACCCTTTTGGTGTAAATATATACTTTCACTTAGTTGATCCCCTATTGTCATTAATGGGTTTAAGGCGGAGAGAGAATCTTGGAAGATCATTCCCATCTCATTTCCTCGTAGCTGATTCATTCGTGTAGCGCTTGCATTAGCGATATCTTCGCCTTTATATAAAATGTTCCCCTCAATCTTTGCCCGATTATGTAGGCCCATAATAGAAAATGCAAAAGCACTTTTACCTGAGCCAGACTCGCCAACAATGGCTAGCACTTCATTTTTATTAACCTGCAGTGACACATCATCAACTGCGGCATAATAATCATCTTTTATCCGAAAGGATGTTTTAAGACGTTTCACCTCAAGCAACTTTTCAGTCATATCAATCACTCCACTCATTCATAAATTTGTTCGTAGACGATATACGCATTGTAAATACTTGTTTATTGATCGATTTTGAAAAGAGTAAAGCTTCGTTATGACACCAACATCATTTCACGATATCCGCGTTAATAGACCATGATGTGAGCATACACCCAAATGTATGCGCATACAAGTCCCTATTTTACGGGATTGACAAGCGGGATTATTTAGAATACACAGAATATCTAGAGTAAAAGAGTAATCTGATTATACTCACATTGTAACACAATCGTAATCTTATAAAAGGTGTTTTAGAGAATCTTTTCTTTAACAAGAGGATAGATGAACTTACGCCTATATGTAGATTGACGATAGAGATGTAAAGATTCCGACTATTTGCAGAACCCTACACGTCAACTACGAAGCTTGTTCGATTGTTAAAGATAGGTGAAGTAGGCAAAAAGAATCATGCCTTTAGCTCGATGTTTGTTCCAACATTATACTCACGCACGTATTGAAATGCAAGGTGGTTTTTATATTCTTTATATTCTTATGATTCAGACTTTACTTGGTTTTCCGTGAATGGATATACAAATAGACGCCGACGGCAATCACCAATAATGATAGAATACCTGATGTGATAAACATGTGATCGAATCCTACTTTATACACACTTGATACCGTTTGGAGGACTTGTTCTCTAACTGTTTCATCGGGAATCTTTTCAATTTGACTCATGATGTCCTCAACACTCTCTCCTTGATCCGCCACTGTTCCTAGATCATTCCCAAACTCTGCTTTCAGGGTAGGTTCGATTTGCTTCGCTCCGCCCGTCAGAAAGCCAGCATAAACAGTAGGAAAGAGGGTCAGACCGATTTGGCGAACCATTGACAATGTGCCTAGAGCCGATCCCTGTTCATTTTCTGCTGCACTCGCACCGACCAATACATTCAATGGGGCACCTAATAAGATACCAAGACCCACTCCTGCTAATACACTCGCAATCATAAAGGATAATGGGCCACTCACCCAAACAGGGAATAGAAAGAACCCGATTGCACCAATGACACCAGAAAAAATAACCGTTTTCACGGCATTGTATTTATCCGTTAATACACCTCCGAGCCCAGCCCCAATACCTGAAGCGAGTGCTAAAGGCGTTAGCCAATAACCGGCGCTTTCTACGGGGATGTTTAACACTTGTTGCACAAAAGAAGGAATGAAGATAATGCCCGCTAGAAACCCACCAGAAAGTAAACCGAGACATAAGGTCAGTTGAAATAACCGGGTTGTCATTAATGAATAAGCAATAATTGGATCATCACCACGTTGTTCTACGCGGCGTTCATAAAAGACCAATCCAACTAAAGAACCGATGCCTCCGATTAAAAACAGTAGGACGTGCGGATTACGAAAACTTTGGATAAATGCGGTACTGTCAAGCTCAGTAATGCCGTACATTAACGCTAAAATACCCGCTGACAATAGCATGGTTCCCACGACATCCATGGGCTTGGAAGTACCTGGCTTCGTTTCCTCAATTTTTAAGAACCCAAAGATGACTAAAAATAGGGCAATCGGAAGGTTAATGAGAAACATCCAATGCCATGATCCGGTCACACTTAAAATAATCGCCCCTAAATTAGGCCCGATGACGGCAGAAAGACCATGCATCCCACCTAATAGACCGAGCGCTTTCCCTTGTTTATTCTTCGGCAAGGTCGATAAGATATGGGAACTTCCGATAATGAAGATTCCTCCCCCACCGATCGCTTGAATAAAGCGCGCGACAAGTAAAAATACAAAACTTGGGCTTAGTGCGACTAACAATGAACCGATTCCGAACAATGCCACCTCAATCATAAAGAGCCGTCTGCGCCCATAGTTATCAGATAGCTTCCCGATAATCGGTACACTTATGGCGATGCCAAGTGTATACAGTGTAATGCTCCACGCTCCCCAAGCAGCGGATACACCAAAAGAGTTATTTATTGTTGTGAGCGCGGTACTGATAATACCATTATCCAAACCAGCCATAAATACACCAATCGTAAATAGCGTGATTGGCCATTTTTGCGAATCTTTAGCGTGATCTACCATTCCATTCACTCCCATATCATCCCCGGATTATTCATAAGAGAAAAAGGCCCCTATTACGATGTGCACCCCTGAAGTTAGACCAAAAACCTAACCTCAGAGGGCTACACATCATTAAGTGAGCCTTTTAATCCACGTCCTCATAACGTATGTGTTCGTGATCAACATCTATATTAATCAAATAAACTTGCAATTTTATCAATCAACTTTTTAAAGAAGTTACTGACCTTCTCCCAAAAACCATCATCTAACTCGATTCCTAAGTCATCTACTTTATCTTTGACCTGTGAAGCAAGATCATCCAGTTGTTCCCTTACTTTTCCAAAATCAATATCAAGATCGCGCATTTTTTCAAATAAGTTTACGAGCATTTCACGATCCGCATCACTTAAGGATATGTCTAGTTTATCCAACTGCTCTTTAACGATACGCTCAACATCTTCCTTCGTAGCGGGATCTTGATCAGCAATTTCCTTTTTGATCTCGGTGAGTAATTCGCTGACCTTCTCTTGAGACATCCCTTCTTTTTCGGCAAGATCTGTTGCCACATCCAACTCATCGTTCGCTAATTCCATGCGATCTTTATCTAATAACTCGCCGTCTTCATCGTACGCTTTGTAAATACCGGTTAAAGCGGAGTGCCCACTTACCTTTACCGGTGAAGCGACTTCAACGGTTGCGTCCTCTACACCAGCTGTCAGTAGCGCATTCGCGTACATTTCATCGGTCACTTCCGTAATATTATCTCGTGTCACAATATCGATGGTTAACCCTGTGCCTTCATTTTCCCTGACAATCTTGGCGGATGAATACATATTTGAATTCGGATCTCCGTTAATATAATTAGCAATGTCTTGACCCGTAACGGAATACTCCTGCACATTATTAGGATCTGTCACACCTAATAAGTCACGCACCTCTTGTTTCTGTGCGTCTGACAATGTGTCACCATAGACGACAATCGGTAGACCGAACTTTTCATTAATGCTATCTTCTGCATGTGTTGGGATAGCCATCCCCATCATTAGAACAAATACCAAGCTAAACAATGTGGCTATTTTTAAATAACGTTTCATTATTATCTGCAGCTCCCTTCGGATCATCCATCTTCATACTCCATTTATCATATGCTTATCTAGTGAATTTCATAATCAGCTTACCTTATTTTCATGACGTCTAATAATCGACATCTCTATTCTACCATTATTCATAAATAAGTTAAATTTTTGCTGTATTTTTTCCGTTGGGACAGAAGATGAATGTGAAAGTACAGGATCTTGGGGTAACAAAAGGCAGGATTAAATCATCTAAAGCAGGGGTATGTTATGATAAAGACGTTCATTTAAAACGTAGCTTGAAAGTGAGTGAGAGCCATGAAATTCATCGTTGTCGAAGTATGTGACGCGAATACGCTCACGACTCTAAATGTGGAAGAAATAATTGAGAGTGAGTTCCCGGAAGTAGCGGTCATCATCAACCAATGTTTATCCTTTTGCGGACTTTGTCGATCGGTCCCATTCGCCATCGTCAATAACGAACGAATCTTCGGTAAAACACCGGAGGAATGCCTGGATAAAATTAACGTACAAATAAAAAAGGAACTCGCGATGTATCAATAATGTGGTAACACGCAAAGGTTAGAGTAAAAAACCTAACTTTTGCGGATCCCACCTAATCGCCGGTTCTTTTTTTGATGTTTAACCGCAATCGATTATTGCTTCTGATAAACGATGACATCCATTTCGACAATAACGTCTTTCGGGAGTCGGCTTACTTCAACAGTAGCCCGTGCTGGATATGGCTTTTCTAAATAGCTACCATAAATTTCATTCACCACTGCAAAGTCATCCATCGACTTTAAATAAATCGTGAACTTTACGACCTCGGAAAAATCTGTCTTCGCCTCTGTTAAAATGGCCTGTAAATTATTCAATACTTGATGTGTTTGCTTTTCAATCCCGTCGACAACCTCACCACTTGTTGGGTCGACGCCAATTTGTCCAGAAACGTAAATAAAATCGCCCGCTTGAATCGCTTGTGAATATGGGCCGATTGCTGCTGGTGCCTTGTCCGTATAAATTGCTTTTGCCATTATTTATTCCTCCTATGCTTCATTTCATTCTCTCTTCATATTAACACGTCTACAAAAACGATTAAAGTCTAAATCGCCGATGGATCAGGAAACCATATCTACGTACCAAACGATGTTACGACCTGCTTCATTCTATTTTATATCAGAATGGGTCATTCGACAATTATCTACACTTTGTATGGGTGTATATGTTCGGTACAAAATATAGTAGTTATCCTCAACGTTATCCACAGCTGTGCATAAGTTTATCCTCGTGATGGGGTTGTGAATAACTCTCTTTCACGCCATTTACCATAGCGATAATAGAGCATCGCAAACAGACTACTTACGATAAAGCTCGCTCCCATTCCTAAAGCAATGCCAATCTCTCCGTACAAATGAGAGAACAGACTCGTCAATGGGAAGCGCAGGATCCAAAATGAAATGATGTTTAAAATGAGCACTTGATACATCGCACCTGACGCCCGAACGACCCCATTTAAGATGAAGTTAATACCTAAGAAAGGAAAACAGAAAGCCACCACCCGTAAATAACGAGTACCAAAACGAATCGCCGCCTCCTCTTCAATAAATAGTCGAATACCTGTTTCGGCAAAAATAATGACAAACAGACCAATCGTTGCCATCACAATAAAGTTATAAAGTAAGCCATATTTTGTAATCGACCGCACGCGTTGCCAATTTTTTATCCCGATGTTTTGTCCTGCCATACTGCTCACAGCTGTACCCAGTGCCTGTGCAGGTAGCATAATGATACTATCTAACCGTTGTGCGGCTCCAAATCCCGCCACAACACTACCACCAAATAAGGTAACCACACTCATGATTGCCGCAGACCCTGCTGAAATGACAGACATTTGTAATCCAGAAGGAATACCTAATTTTAAAATTAAACGTACCTCACTACCAGACGGAAGTGAGGGAAGTCGAAAAGGAACCAATTTACGTCTGAGAACATAAATCAGTCCATATAGAAAGGCACTTCCCTGCGCTAAAATTGTTGCATAAGCTGCCCCTTCAATCCCGAGATTAAAGCCAGCAATGAATAATGGATCGAGCACAATATTAAGCAATACAGCCATCAACACAAATCGCATCGGAGTCTTACTATCTCCAATGGATCGTAATACGGTACTGATGAAATTATAACCAAATAAACACCAAATACCGATAAAATTTATTTGTAAATAGGCTTCGGCCTGCCCCATCATTTCCTCAGGAGTACCTAAAACCTGCAGGAATGTGCTCGCGAAAAAATAGCCAAAAACACTGAGAAGGAGTGCCATGATCGTTAAGATAACCGTAAAGGCATTTAGATAATTCGCAAGTCCCTGTTCATCCTTACGTCCTCTTTGTTGGGACAGAATAGCTAATGCAGCATTATTGATCCCGATTACAAAAGACAATACGACAAAAATAATCGTGCTTGCAATCGCAACAGAACCTAATGCTTGTGCCCCTAATAAATTCCCAATCCATAAACTATCTACAATTTGATAAGATGTTTGTAGTAAGTTTGTTACCATAATGGGCCCCGAAAATATAACTAATTGTTTCAATACATTCCCTTG
>Ga0209487_1001590_pt1 | contig 19004 bp, 20 predicted proteins | sample Poulit2012_FD_187524 | JGI IMG/M metagenome (GOLD analysis project Ga0209487, IMG submission 187524) | Agricultural soil microbial communities from Georgia to study Nitrogen management - Poultry litter 2012 (SPAdes) (version 2) | ecosystem: Environmental > Terrestrial > Soil > Agricultural land...
TTAAGTATTCACTTAAGCACATGGTTAAATATATCATATCAATCCTGATAATTCAACTGTCTTTATAAACAATTCCATGTATAAGTTTACTATTTTTCATCATTCATTATTTCATTTAAAAAAGCTCTCTCACTTTCGGATAAATTGTAGCCTTTCAGTAAATCTGGTCTTCGCTTGTACGTACGGCGAAGTGATTCTTTCATGCGCCATTCTTTAATTTTTTCATGATGGCCCGACAAAAGAACATCGGGCACTGTCATCCCACGATAATCTGCTGGTCTTGTATAATGAGGATGTTCTAATAAACCTGTTGAGAATGAGTCTTCTGTTGCTGATTCATCGTTACCTAGGACATTGGGTAAAAGTCTTACCAGGCTGTCAATAACAACCATCGCTCCGAGTTCGCCACCTGTAAGCACATAATCTCCGATAGATATTTCATCTGTGACTAGTTGCTCTCTTATTCGCTCGTCATACCCTTCATAATGGCCACAAATAAATATAAGTTGTTCTTCCTGTGCTAATTCTTCAGCTTTTTTTTGAGTATATGGCTCACCTTGGGGACACATAAGAATGATTCGTGGCTTACCATGAGAAACCTCTGTAAGTGAATCGACTGCATCAAAAACAGGCTGTGGTGTAAGAACCATCCCGGCTCCTCCACCATAAGGATAATCATCTACTTTATGATGTTTGTTTGTGGAATACTTACGAAAGTCTACTAAGTTATAAGTAAACTTTTCATTTTCTTGCGCTTTTTTTAAAATTGATGTATTTAAGACACTAGTAAACATTTCTGGAAACAAAGTTAAAATATCTATATGCATTAATCTAGCAATCCTTCCATTGGATTAATGACAATTTTTTTATTGTTCACATCAATTGACTTAACGACAGATTTAATATTAGGAATCAAATATTCTTTGCCTTCTTTATTAGCCACAACAAATACGTCATTAGCCCCAGGAGATAAAATCTCTTTCACATCTCCTACGAGTTCTTCGGTTGTTGTATATACTGTACAACCAATAATTTCATGGTAGTAGTATTCGTCCTTTGGGAGCTCTGTCTGCTGCTCTTCAGATATTTGGAGATAGGCACCTTTTAAACCTTCTACATCGTTTAAATCGCTATATCCTTCAAATTTCAATAATATAAAACCTTTATGGAGACGCTGACTCGTAATAACCACTTTCTGGACTGGTTTGTTCTTTTGTACTAAATATAAATCCTTCCCCACTTCGAAACGATCTTTGAAGTCACTAATACGATAGACTTTTACTTCGCCACGAATACCATGTGTATTTATTATTTCACCTACGTTAAACATTTTCATATCCATTCATTTCACCTACTACTATTCTATACGTATAACAATATTGTCTTTTATAACTATAGCGCGTTCATTCATAACTTCATCCCAATGCTCACCTTCATTGACTTCAACAAGAGCTTCAACTTCTCGCTCAATAATCTCGCTTCCTATTTCAAGTATCTCCAATTGCTCCAATTTAAAGTCAATTGATTTGATACGATGTTGTCTCTGGTTGATTTCACGTTGAAATCGACTTTTAATCTCTTGTTTCGATGTTCCGATTTTATTTTCTAGTTTTCTCTGTTCAAACAATAATTGTTGACACTCTTGTTCAAGCCGCATTTTTTGATGAATGAAATTATTTTTTAGTTTCTCTTTACTTTTTTCGGTGATGATTTGTTTCACTTGGATTTTCTTAATGATATTCACACGTTTTCCCCGCTCTCACATAAGGTAAGCCTTCTGAAATGTGGAAAAAGGGAAAGGTATCCCCTCTCCCTTTACATAATATCTAAATAAATCCTTTTATTTGCATCCGTTTTAGCTGCGTAGACAACTGTTCGAATGGCTTTAGCTACGCGACCATTCTTGCCAATAATCTTTCCAACATCATCTTCATTCACGGCAAGATGATAGACAATTTTCGTGTCTTCTTCTTTTTCTGTTACGACAATATCATCCGGATTATCGACAAGCGGGGTCACAATAGTTTTAATTAGGGCTTTCATGATATCACACTACTTTACTTTTGATTTTTCTGGTCGTGGAATTTTTTCATGATGCCTTGTTTTGAAAATAGATTACGTACTGTATCACTTGGTTGCGCGCCGTTCGTCATCCAGCTAAGTGCTTTTTCTTCATCAATTTTAATTTCAACCGGATTGGAAATTGGATTATAGGTTCCAATTTGTTCGATTTGACGACCGTCTCTAGGAGAACGTGAGTCGGCAACTACAATACGATAAAATGGGTTTCTTTTAGATCCCATACGTTTCATACGAATTTTAACAGCCATGCTTGCACCTCCAACATAATTTGTATTAACAAGTTTAGATTCTATCAGAAACTTGGATGTCTGTAAAGGGTTTTTACATTACATGAAAGGAAGATTGAATCCTTTGCCTTTTTTACCCTTTTGCATATTGGTCATTTGCTTCATCATTTTCTTCATTTCATTAAATTGTTTTAACAACCGATTTACTTGTGAGACATTGGTACCAGAACCTTTTGCAATTCTTTTTTTACGGCTAGCATTCATTACATTGGGGTTCTGTCTTTCGTGTTTGGTCATTGATTTAATGATTGCCTCTATCTGACCTATTTGATGCTCGTCTATTTGAGCATTTTTTAGGCCCTTCATTTTATTGGCACCAGGAATCATTGCCATTAATTCATCTAATGGGCCCATGCTCTTCACTTGATCCATTTGGTCGAGGAAATCGTCAAAAGTAAATGACATGGTGCGCATTTTCTCTTCCAATTCCTTAGCTTGTTTTTCGTTGACATCTGTTTGAGCTTTTTCAATTAATGTCAACACATCTCCCATGCCAAGGATACGAGATGCCATTCGGTCTGGATGGAACGGCTCAAACTCATCTAATTTTTCACCCATACCGGCAAACTTAATAGGTTTATCAGTCACTGCCTTAATGGATAATGCTGCTCCACCTCGTGTATCACCATCAAGTTTAGTTAAGACAACACCTGAGATATCCAGTTGATCATTGAAACTCTCCGCTACATTGACTGCATCTTGCCCTGTCATCGAATCGACAACGAGAAAAATTTCATCTGGACTGGTCGTCTCTTTAATTTTACCTAGTTCATCCATCAGGTCATTATCGATGTGTAGTCGGCCAGCCGTATCGATAATGACATAATCATTATGATCTTCTTTCGCCTTTTCGATTGCTTTTTCAGCAATTTCTACAGGATTTGTTTCTGTTCCCATTGAAAAAACAGGCATATTAAGTTGCTTACCAAGCGTCTCTAATTGATTAATAGCTGCTGGTCGATAAACATCACAAGCTACTAGCATAGGGTTACGATTATGGTTTTTTCGTAAATGATTTGCTAATTTCCCTGTTGTGGTTGTTTTACCAGCACCTTGTAATCCTACCATCATAATTACTGTTGGTGGACGATCACTCACAGCTATTTTACTCTGCTCTTTACCCATCAAATTAGTTAATTCATCTTTAACAACTTTAATAACCTGCTGTCCTGGAGTTAAGCTGTCCATTACTTCTTGACCCACAGCCCGCTCTTTTATTCGATTAATTAAGTCTTTAACCACTCGAAAGTTTACATCTGCCTCGAGCAAAGCCAAGCGTACTTCACGAGCCATTTCTTTAACATCTTGCTCGGAAACTTTACCCTTACCGGTAATTTTCTTTATTGTACTTTGCAAACGGTCGGCCAATCCTTCAAATGCCATAGAAGGTGTCCCCCTAATCTAATTCTTTTAATTGTTTTATAGTCGTCATTGCTTTTTCTAAATCTCTTTCATTTATACATTCTTCAAGATTCTGAATGAGTGACGTACGTTGTTCAAATTTCTGATAAAGATGAAGTGTTTCCTCATAGGATTCAAGCATTGTCTCTGTACGTTTAATATTATCATAAACAGCTTGTCTTGATACTCCTGCATTCTCAGCAATTTCACCTAAAGAATAGTCCTTTAAATAATATAAACTCATATATTCACGTTGTTTTGGCGTTAATAAAATCTGATAAAAGTCATATAAATAGTTGATACGGACAGTTTTTTCGAGCATGATATTCTCCCTTGTTAAGTGAAATCACTTTACAATCTATCATAACGGATAAAATGTTTTCATGTCAAGCTCTTTTGACTATTTCACTCCTAAATTTCCTCATCAATTATATCAGCAAAAAGCCCATAGACAAATGCACTTGCGTCAAATTTTTGCAGATCTACTATTTGTTCACCAAGCCCAACGAATTTAACAGGAATATTCAACTCATGACGAATAGCTAAAACAATTCCACCTTTAGCAGTTCCATCCAACTTGGTTAAAACTATCCCTGATACATTTGTGCTTTCTGAGAATGTCTTTGCCTGACTTAACGCATTTTGGCCTGTCGTAGCATCGAGCACAAGCAAAACTTCGTGCGGAGCTCCAGGCACTTCCCGTTCAATTACTCGGTTGACTTTCGCCAATTCATTCATAAGATTAACCTTATTTTGCAAGCGACCAGCAGTATCACAGATTAAGACATCAGCTTTTCTAGCCTTTGCTGCCTTTATCCCATCAAAAATAACCGCAGCCGGGTCACTTCCTTCACTTTGCTTAATGACTTCGACGTCAGTTCGCTCTCCCCATACCTCTAATTGCTCAATCGCACCAGCACGAAATGTATCGCCTGCTGCCAGCATGACTTGTTTACCTTCCTGCTTCAGTTGATGAGCTAACTTACCAATCGATGTTGTTTTACCAACACCATTAACACCAACAACTAAGATAACGGATAGGCCATCATTTTCCAAATTGATATCATCGACTTCTTCAGTATCACCATCATAATACATCTCAACTAACTTTTCCGAAATAACGTCTCGTACTTCTGTAGGGTCTTTTACATTCTGTCGTTTCACTTCCATTTTTAATTCATCAATTAACTCCATAACTGTCATCACACCAACATCTGCTGTAATCAAAACTTCTTCTAACTCTTCAAAAAAGTCTTCATCGATACTGCGGTATCTGGCAATTAAGTCGTTGATTTTTCCTGCAAATGATTGTCGAGTCTTTTCCATACCTTCTTTATATGTTTTTGAGACTTCTTGTTCTTCTTTTTTAGTAAATTTATCTTTCAAACGTTGCATAAAACTCATTTTCTAAACCTCCTAAGCTCTAATTAACTCCTCTGTTTCTTCTAATTTAACTGAAACCAATCGTGACACTCCTGATTCTTGCATTGTGACACCATAAAGCATATCAGCTTCTTCCATTGTTCCTTTCCTGTGAGTTATGACAATGAATTGAGTGTTTTCACTGTGACTTTGAACATATTTGGCAAAGCGATATACATTAGCCTCATCAAGAGCCGCTTCAACTTCATCAAGAACACAAAAAGGAACGGGACGGACACGTAGTATTGCAAAAAGGAGAGCAATGGCAGTCAGCGCTCTTTCACCACCGGATAATAAACCAAGATGTTGTAATTTCTTTCCTGGTGGCTGTGCAATGATATCAACCCCTGTATTAAGCAAGTCTTTAGGATCCGTTAATTTTAATTCAGCATAGCCCCCGCCAAATAATTCCTTAAACACTATTGAAAACTCTTCTTTAATTTGACTGAAGGTATCATCAAATAACCGTTTCATTTCTGTATCCATTTCAAGAATCGCTGAAAATAATGTTTGCTTCGCTGTCACTAAATCGTCTTTTTGCTCAGTCAAAAATGTGTAGCGCTCAGATAATCGCTTATATTCCTCAATGGCGCCTAGATTCACAGTACCTAGATTGTTTATTTTCTTTTTTAATTTATCAACTATATCTTTTGTTTCTTCGATATTAGCGGATTTCTTATAATTCTGCTTAGCTCGCTCATATGTTATTTCATAATCATTCTGTAATTGAGTAAGACGATTTTCCAAATCAACATCCAATCGATTTGCTTTAACTTCTTTTTCTTGTACTATCCCAATAAAATCTTGATGGAGCCTATTTTCTTCTTTTAATTCTCTCTCAGCATCGCTCATTCTTTGGGTTCGTTCACTACGCTCGGCACGATGTTGTTGTATCTCTTTAAGCACTTGATCTTTCGCTGTCGTATTTGTCTTTATTTTTTCCTCTACCACTTTTTCTGATTCTTCCGATTGTATCATCTCAATCAATTTTTCTAATTCATAAGAATAATCTTGGTGTTTCTTTTCTGCTTCTACGAGCTGTTGTTTTAACTCAGCTGTTTTTTGCAGTTGATGTTTAACTCGTTCATCTTGTTCTGCCAAAGCCACTTGAAAATCATGTAAGTTATCTTGTAGTTTCTCTCTATTTTCTTTAAATGTCATCTCTTGTTCTGATAAAAAGTCAATTTTTTTCTGAACAGATTCGAGACTTTTTTCAATTTCTTTTAATTCCATTTCCAACCCAGTTAGTTTTTCTATTAGATATTTTTCATCTTGATTAAACTGACGTTGTTCTCTTTGATGCAATTCGATGCTTTCTTTATGGGACTCTAACCGTAAGTTTATTTCTGTATTATATTCTCTTTGGTTTTGCAATTCCTTTTGTACTTGCTGTATGTCTTTTTCTAATTTATCAATTTTGCTTTCTTTATCTTCAATTTTTGTTTGTTGATCCTTAACATTATTGGCAAACGTGGTTGCCTTTAATTCGAAGTTTTTCAGTTTTTCGGTTACTTCTTTTAAATCCTTTTCTCTTGTAAATATGGAAGAGTTTTTTTGTTGCTTTGCGCCTCCAGACATTGAGCCACCTGGATTCACTACATCGCCCTCAAGTGTCACAATCCGATAACGGCGTTCAGATAGTCGTGCCATTTCATTCGCATCTTTCAATGTGGCAGCAATGACAACATGCCCCATTAAATAATTGATTACATTTTCATATTGAGGCATTGTTTTTACTAATTGTGAAGCTATACCTATAAAACCATTATGTGACTTAATCTTTTTTTGAATATTTTCAGGGATATATCGCGGTTTAATAATATCAAGTGGCAAAAACGTCGCTCTTCCCTTTTGTGTTTTCTTTAAAAAGTTAATAGCATCTCTTGCCGATTGTTCATCAGCCACAACAACATGTTGAGCTTGCCCCCCTAAAACAGTTTCAATTGCAGTAATAAATTGTTTTGGAATATCAATCAACTCAAGGACAGCACCATGAATATTGCTTAATTTTTGGTTTTGTCTCGCTTTCAAAACTGCTTTAACACCATAGAAAAAACCTTGAAAGTCTTCTTTCATTTCTTCTAGCATTTCTTTTCTCGACTTCATTTTTTCTATATGCTGATAACCTTGATAAAGTTTTGTCTGTGACTCTTGAAAAAGACTCCGCTCTTTCTCTAAACTTTTTTTTAAATTTATTAGATTCGTTCGTTCTTTTGTATACTTTTCTTCCAAACGTACCAAGTCTTGCTCTGCAACTTGATGTTCTTTGGATAACTGTTTTTTATCCTTGATTAGATCTTGTTGGCTATGAGCATGCTTCTCTTTTTTTGCTGTTAATTGAGTGAGTTGTTGGCTTAATGATTGTTTTTCATTACGCTTAGCCGCCTGTTTATTTAAATATTCAATATAGATAGATTTCAATTCTTCAATTTGCTCTAGTATATTTTCTTCAGAAGTAGACAACTTTACTTCTAGATTTTCAGCTTTTTCTCTAGTCTCTTGTCTATCTTTTTTAAGGCTTTTTAATGCTTCTAACTCAAAATCCAAGTCTGTTTTAAGTTTAGTGACACGTTCATTTGCTTCACTTTTTTGTTGTTGTAATTTTTCTTTATTTGCTTCGACATGTTTATGTCGTTCATTTTGAACATGTTTTTTCCCTTGATATTTCTCTAACTGCTGAGTCACGTTGAGCAACTCTGCTTGCTGCTTTTCAATCATTTCATCTAGACGATAAATGTCATGACGCTCTTTCTCAAGGTTTGCTTCTTTTTGTTGAATAGCGGTCTTCCACTCGATTTCCTTCATTTTCTCATTTTCAAGTTGTTTAAGTGTTGTTTTCCATTTTTGATTTAGTGCTTCAATTTCAGTAATTAAAAAAGAAATCTCTTTTTCTTTGAGTTCTTCAGTAAATTGCAGATATGTTTCCGCTTTTCTTGATTGCTGTTCAAGTGGATTAATTTGTTGCTCTATTTCATGAATAATATCATCCACACGGTTTAAATTTTCTTGAGTCTCTTCCAACTTAAGTTCTGATTTTCGTTTTCGTTGCTTATACTTCAATACACCGGCAGCTTCTTCAAAAATAACACGACGTTCTTCAGCTTTGGAGCTTAGTATTTCTTCGACTTTTCCTTGACTTATAATTGAAAAAGCTTCACGACCAAGCCCTGAATCCATAAATAAATCAACAATATCTTTTAATCTACATGCTTGTTTATTAATATAAAATTCACTTTCTCCTGAACGGTAGACCCGTCTCGTAACGCTTACTTCTTTATAATCAAGTGGCAAAGTCTGTTCTCTGTTATCAAGGACTAATGTCACTTCTGCAACATTAAGAGCGTTTCGTGTATCACTTCCTTGAAAAATGATGTCTTCCATTTTAGATCCACGTAAAGATCTTGCTGATTGTTCACCAAGAACCCAGCGAATGGCATCGGTTATATTACTTTTACCACTCCCATTAGGTCCAACGACTGCTGTAACACCTGGCACAAAATCAACATCGATTCGCTCAGCAAATGATTTAAAACCCACAGTTTCTAACCGTTTTAAAAACATAAACATTCCCCTACCTATTCTTGATTAAAAAGTAAAACGATTCACTTAATAGCTACTTATTCCTATTTTCTGTGTTTCATTTGGCATATTAGCGCATTTATTTTATCATATATGTAATTAAAGAAGAAATTTTTCATTTAACCTATGCAATTTAAAAACTATCATAAGAGGTGTTTATATGAACTTGGAGCAACCTTCCCAAGAAAACCTAGAGTACATACTTAACAGAATGGCAGAGAAACTTGATGTTGCCAATCGTATGATCATGGATCCTGAAGGATATAACCTAAATAAATATGATGATTTAAAATTTATGTACGACATGGTTATGAATAAAGATAGATTAAGTCCATCAGAAACCCAAGCCTTTGTTGACGAATTACGTTCTGTTAGAAAAGGATAGCCTCATCTATAGACAAACAAAAAGTAAGGCTGTTAATTCTTATTATGAATGACAGCCTTTCGATTTATTGTTATTTACTCAACTCGTCTATTGCATGTTTTGCTGCACGTTGTTCCGCTTCTTTTTTTGTCCTGCCAATTCCCGTTCCAGCTATCTTATTCTCTATCAACACTTGAACGACAAACTCTTTCATATGAGAAGGTCCTTTTTCTTGAGCAATTTTGTATTCGATCCCTCTATTTTTATCCTGCTGAATAAGTTCTTGCAGCTGGCTCTTATAATCCATCGCATGCGAAAAAGCACCCATATCAATTTTTGGATATATGAATCGCTCAAAAAATGTCAATACGGCATTGAATCCTTGTTCTATATAAAGCGCCCCTAAAAAAGATTCAAACACATCAGCCAAAAGAGAGGCACGATCTCGACCACCCGTGTGTTCTTCACCTTTTCCAAGCATTATAAATTCATTAAAGTTCAAATCGCGAGCAAAGTTTGCTAAAGACGGTTCACATACAATGGAAGCACGAAGCTTCGTCATTTCACCTTCTGCCATATCTACGTTATTTTTATAGAGATATTCAGAAATGCCTAATTCCAATACAGCATCCCCCAAAAATTCCAAACGTTCATTATCCAATATTTTTTCTTTCTGATGCTCATTCACATAAGATGAATGTGTAAAAGCTTGCTGAATTAATTCATGATTTTTAAAACGTATACCTAGCTGCTCTTCTAGTTTTGTTACATTCATATGTTCACCTCCCAATTATATTATAATATAATGAAAGTCTCGCTTAAAGCGAGACTTTCATTTGTATTATTAGGAAACTGTAACCTTATCCCTCTATGGAGAACTTTATACTGAAATCCGGTCACTTCTAGCCTATGACTTAGTACTGTTTATGTAATCAACAGCATCTCCAACAGTATTGATTTTTTCAGCTTCTTCATCAGCAATCTCCATATCAAACTCATCTTCAAGTTCCATAACAAGCTCAACGACATCTAATGAATCAGCTTCAAGGTCATCTCTGAATGAAGCTTCCATTGTTACTTTTGATTCTTCTACATCAAGATTATCAACAATAATTTCTTTTACTCGTTCAAAAACGTCTGCCATTTTATTTCACCTCCTTTCAAGTGTAATTATTTACATCACCATTCCACCATCTATATGAAGTGTTTGCCCAGTAATATAATTGGCATCTTCCGAAGCAAGAAAACGCACAACTCTTGCCACGTCTTCTGGTTTCCCCAATCTAGCAAGCGGAATCATATCTTGCATCTCTTTACGTTGTTCTTCAGTTAGTGCATCTGTCATATCCGTTGAGATAAATCCTGGTGCAACAGCATTAACTAAAATATTACGCGAAGCTAATTCTTTTGCTGTTGTTTTTGTTAGTCCTATCACGCCCGCTTTTGCCGCCACGTAATTCGCCTGGCCAGGATTACCACTCACTCCAACGATTGAAGCAATATTGACAATTCTTCCAGCTTTTTGTTTCATCATTTGTCTTGTCACTGCTTTAGTACACAGAAAAACACCTTTTAAATTCGTATTAATAACTTGGTCAAATTCGGACCCTTTCATTCTCATTAATAAATTATCTTTATTGACGCCTGCATTATTTACTAAGATATCTAGCCGTCCAAATTGATTGATAACTTCTTTAATCATATTTTTTACACTAGATTCATTTGAGACGTCTGCTTGTATTTTAAAAGCTTTTACACCAAGTTGCGATAATTCTTCAACGACTTCTTGGGCTTTATCTTCACTTCCTGCATAATTAACTGCAACATTTGCACCTTGTTTAGCGAATTCAAGCGCAATTGCTCGCCCAATACCTCGAGACGCTCCTGTTACTAATGCCACTTTTTCATTTAACATTATTTAGCCTCCTTATACCAAGCAATAAACTCATCTAAAGACTTCATATCTTGTACAGCAAACGTTTTTACACTACGGTTTATCTTTTTAACTAATCCAGATAAAACTTTGCCAGTACCTACTTCAACGAACGCGTCTATATTCTCTTGAAGCATGTTTCCGATAGATTCTTCAAATCGTACAGGAGAATAAAGTTGCTTCACTAAAGATTCTTTAATGTTATCTTTATCTGTTTCAGGTGTGGCAGTTACATTCACGTAAACAGGAATAGAGGCATTATTTATCTTCACATCATCGAGGTAAGCAGCGAATTCTTCGTTTGCAGATTTCATGAGTCTCGAATGAAAAGGCCCACTGACATTTAAGGGAAGAACACGTCTAGCCCCTTTCGCTTTTAATTTTTCAGTAGCCAAATCAATCCCTTTAACCGATCCGGATATGACAATTTGGCCTGGGCAATTAATATTAGCTAAATCAACAATTTCTTCTGATATATCATTTAAAACCACTTGTATTTCACTTTGGGATAAACCTAACACAGCCGCCATTGTACCTTGCCCTTTTGGAAAGGCTTTTTCCATCAACTGGCCTCGCGTATGAACGAGCGGTAGAGCGTCATCTAGTGCAAGGGCCCCTGCTGCAACCAAGGCGCTATACTCTCCTAAACTATGTCCCACTGTCATCAATGGCTGAATATCTTCTTCAATAAGTAAACTATGTATGGCTATACTTGATAATAATAAAGCTGGTTGGGCATTCTCGGTTTCAGTTAGTTTCTCTTTGGGACCTTCAAACATGAGAGATAGTAAATCTTTATCAAGTACATTATTAGCGTTTTCGTAAAGTGTTTTCACTGATGAAAAATTATTATAAATTTCTTCTCCCATTCCCACTATTTGAGAACCTTGTCCTGGAAACATAAAAGCAACGCGCTTCATATATTCTCCTCCTATTCCTCCGATTGGATTGATTCGACTGTCTCTTTAATTGTATTAATAACCTGGTAATCAACCATATAACAAGCTTGGACAATAGCATTGTAAATGGCCCGGCTATTTGATGAACCATGTGCTTTAATTACGGGGGCAGCAAGACCAAATAATCCAGCTCCACCATATTCAGAGTAATCTAGATTAGCTTGCAGTCCTTTTAAATCAGATTTAATGAGTCCTGCGGCTAGTTTTGTTTTAAAGGACGATGTTAGTGTTTTTTTAAGCATTGAAAACATAAGCTCTGCTGTACCTTCGATTGTTTTGAGAGCAACATTTCCACTGAAACCATCTGTTACTACAACGTCTGCTGCACCATGTAAAATATCTCTTGCTTCAACATTTCCAATAAAATTAAAAGGGGCTTCTTGCATTAAAGCGAAGGCTTTCTGAGATAACTTATTTCCTTTACCGTCTTCTGTACCAACATTTAATAAACCAATTCTAGGTTTTTTTACTTGTCGAACCTTTTCACTGTAGATAGATCCCATAATGGCATATTGTAAGAGGTGTTCAGCCTTTGCATCGACGTTTGCTCCAACATCCAGCAATAAGACTCCTTTACCATCTTTTGTTGGTAACGTCGGGCTTAGGGCTGGTCGATCAATCCCTTGCGTTCTCCCAACAACAAATAGTCCTGCACTCATTAACGCTCCTGTGTTACCAGCGGAGATACACGCATTGGCTCGTCCTTCTTTCACTTCTTTTGCCATAAGTACCATGGATGCATTTTTCTTTCTGCGAACAGCTCGAACTGGTTCATCCTCGCTTGTAATAGTCTCCTCTGTATGAATAATATCGATATTCGTTGAATCAGATAAATGCTCTTTTATCTTTACTTCATCACCAATTAATGTAATCGATAAATTTTTTATTTTGGATACGGCATCCATTGCACCTAAAACGTTAGCCTTTGGTGCATGATCCCCTCCCATTGCGTCTATTGCTAGTTTCATATGAAAACTCCTTTAATATAGAGATGCATATTATTCAGGTTATTTGTTTTCCAAATTCGATCGATACATATGAAATGTACCACTGAATACTTTTTCATTTCCCACGTAACTGTTTACTCTTACTATTGTCAATCCTTTTTCCGTTTTGCCTTTAACAACCGCTTTAGCAACAACACGTTCACCTTGTTTAACCTGTCTCATAAATTTTAATTCGGAATTTGCTGTTAAAGCCAGTTCATCATTGATGACCGCTACAGCTAGCGAATTTGCTTGGGCAAATAAATGGTGTCCCCGGGCAATATTATTTCTGGTGAACACATGTTCTTTACTAATATCTAAAATGGATATAGCCTTCTGATCAAGTTCCAGATCAATAACTTCTCCAATGATATCTTCTAGTGGAAGGGCTTTAACTGTCTCATTCCATTGGTCTGTAGCAACTGATTTAATACGTTTTCGCAATTCAGGAATTGAGAGTTCCATTCTATCTAAGCGGATTGTTTGAATACTGACATTAAATTTTTTCGCAAGCTCTTCATCTGTTATAAAAGGTGAGGTTTCTATTGTTTCTTTCAATAAATGCTGTCTTTTTTGCTTTGGTTTCCTCAATACATCCACCATCCACAATTTCTCGTAAAGTCAATTAAGACTAGGTACTAATAGTAATATATAATACCACTTCTATTTTTGCAAGACTTGTTTTCAGTCTAACTTAGAATCGAAATGACCTTGTGTTTGCAAGAAATACTTCAATTGTTGAAATGATGGGTCATCTAGAAGATTATTTTCCACAATTTCTTCTGCATCTTTTCTTGCGGTCTCAAGTGCTCTATAATCGTGAACCATATCGGCGACCTTAAAGTCTGGTAAGCCACTCTGTTTTTTTCCGAAAAAGTCTCCCGGACCACGTAATTTCAAATCCTGTTCTGCCAGTTCAAATCCATCGCTAGTTTCGGTCATTATTTTCATACGTTCTTTTCCTATATCGCCCTTTGGTTCAGCAATCAAAATACAATAGCTCTGTTTTACACCTCTACCAACACGTCCTCTAAGTTGGTGTAATTGCGATAATCCAAAACGTTCTGCATCGTAGATTACCATCGTCGTTGCATTCGGCACATTGACACCAACTTCTATTACCGTAGTAGACACTAATACTTGTACTTCATTTTGTACAAATGCTTTCATAATTTTATCTTTTTCGCTAGTTTCTAAACGACCATGCAAAAGTCCAACCTTAATATCTGGTGGGTAAAATTCTTGGAGTTGATGAAATAGATCTACCGCATTTTGAATATCCAATTTGTCGGATTCCTCTATTAAAGGACAAATGACATAAGCTTGCTCTCCGTTCGCTATTCTTTTTCCAATAAAAGACAAGATGCGTTCAAACATATTTTCTTTTGCCCAATAGGTTTCTATCTTTTTTCGTCCTGAAGGCAGTTCATCAATAATCGAAACATCCATATCTCCAAACGTTGTAATAGCTAACGTACGCGGAATAGGGGTTGCTGTCATAAATAATACATCGGGATGAAGACCCTTATCTCTTAATATACGCCTTTGTTCTACGCCAAAACGATGCTGCTCATCTATAATGGCAAATCCCAAATCATGGAAAAAAACATCCTTTTGAATTAAAGCATGAGTTCCAATTACTATATCAACTTGATGGTCTTCAATATCTTTGAGAATTTCCTTTCGTTTTTTTCCTTTTACGGAACCAGTTAACAAGACAACATTTGCTCTGTCTTTAAATAATTCACTTAAAGACTGATAATGCTGTTCAGCTAGAATTTCAGTGGGAACCATTAAAGCTCCTTGTTTCCCAGCTGTCAATGAAGCGTACAAAGCTATAGCGGCAACTGCTGTTTTTCCTGATCCCACATCGCCCTGCAATAATCGGTTCATTCTATAAGGGGTCTTCATGTCAGCAAGTATTTGATTTAAGGACTTAGATTGTGCCGCTGTCAGCGTAAAAGGAAAGCTGTCTATAAATGATTGAAGTTTCGCTGGTTCGTAATGTTGTGCATTTCCCTCAGTCGCCTCACGGTGCCATTTTTTTAGCAGTTGCATTCTCAGTTGAAAAATTAAAAATTCTTCATAAACAAATCGACGCCGAGCATGTTTTAGAGTTTGTCTATTCTCAGGATAATGTAATGTTTTAACAGCGTCCATTCGTTCCGGTAACTTATATGATATTAAATATGTTTCAGGAAGCAGCTCTGTCACTTGTAAATCATATTCTTTTATGGCGTTATAAATTACTTTTTTTAATCTTCCCATCTTAATTTCTCCCTTGATTGAATAGATGGGCTGGATTTCAGCTTGTTGATCGGCGGTTCCTTTTTTGTAATGATTGACTGTAATTTGCAAACGATGGGCGTCCCATTTTCCGGTTAATGTAACCAAGTCTCCCATTTTAATATGCTTTTTAGCAAATGACCGATTGAACATAACAGCTTGAATGACAACATGATCGACTTCCACATTAAAAACAAGCCTGGAACGATTCCGACCAAAAAATGATAAGCGCGGTTCATTTAATACTTTTCCTTCAATCGTGACTTTATCTTCGTGAATAAGTTCGTTAAGAGGTTTAATTTCAAATACGTCATAACGGCTCGGGAAGTGGAATAACAAATCTTCAACCGTATAAATATCCATACTTTCTAAATCTGTAGCTAATTTTTCTCCTACACCTTTAACATTGGTCACTGGTTCATTTAACATATTATTCACACTTTCATATCAAAGACTTCATTTCAAATTAAATAAAATTATTATGTTTTATTTGTTAACTACTATATCTACTACATTCTACATTGTAAATTATAGCAAAAACCATTATAATTATCATTTGTGGGTTATATTGTTTCATCTACTAGTTAACAATAGTATATCGAATTTTCAATATAACCGGGTGGGAGAGGGATATAGTGGACATGAGGAAGACAATTGATTCTGAATAGGAACAATCAACAGATTAATAATCAAGTTTCATGGAAAAGCGAATTAATAGCCGGTATTATCGGTTATCTAACAACGTTTTATATTGTTGTTGTGAATGGGTCAATCCTTAGTCAAACAGGTATTTCTTTAGAGAATGGAATGATAGCAACAATTTTGGCTAGCTTTGTAGGCACATTGTTTATGGGTCTATTTGCCAAATTACCGCTTATTTTAATCCCAGGAATGGGAATAAATGCATTGTTTGCTTATTCCATTGTCGAGGGAACTGGATTAAGCTTTGAAGAAGGCTTGGGCGTTGTACTTATTGCCGCGAGCATTTTTTTGATAACAGCTTTCAGTCGACTTGGGGTTATGTTAAAAGAAGCAATTCCTAATTCATTAAAATATGCAATCACGGTGGGACTAGGATTTTTTTTGATTTTGATTGGTTTAGAAAAAAGTGGTCTCGTCGTTCGTGGTGAACATACAATTATTGCTATTGGCGATTTTACCTCACCTGAGTTTATCGTTGGTATACTAACATTGTTTTTAGCATTGGTTTTGTTCATTAAAGATATTCCAGCCAATTTTCTTCTTACTATGGTTGGTGGAACGGTGTTAGCATATATCTTCGGAACACTGGATGATACCGGTAATTCGATCTCTTTGAGTGGAAATGACTTTATTTATATACCATCATTCAGTGCTGCCGGACAGCTTTCATTCTGGTTAGCTATCTTTCCGTTAGCCATGATTCTAATTTTTGAAAATATGGGATTAATTAATGGCCAACTTCAAATGCTCAATCGAAATGAAAGTTATGAAAAGGCCTATAAAGTGACAGCTTTTTCTACACTCACATGTGCGTTTCTTGGAACCTCGCCTACAGTTTCTTCAGCTGAAAATGCTGCAGTTATTGCCTCTAAAGGGAAGACAGGAAGAGTGGCACTTGTAACAAGCTTTTTATTTTTGGTAACAATCTTTATCATTCCTTGGATTTCAGTAATACCAGGAACGGCCATTAGTCCAATCTTAATCATTGTAGGTATGTTAATGGCTCAAGATATTAGACATATTTCACTAGAGGAACTTTCAGAAGCTTTACCGGCATTTTTAATTATCGTAATGATTCCTTTTACGTATAGTATAGCAGATGGCATGGCATTTGGTTTTATTGCTTACCCAATTGTGAAATTGGCCATAGGTAAACGAGAAGACATATCAAAACCTCTTGTGGTCATTTCACTCTTATTTCTAATTGATTTTGTCGTAAAAATAACAGGAATATAATATACAAAAGGTCGCCTTGTATGACAATTACAAGGCGACCTTTTTATTCTACGGAAAGTATATATGAATAAATGGGCTGTTCTCCATTATGAGTTTCAATTTCTATATCTTCATAGGTCTCTTCAATGTAGGCCTCAAGACCTTTTACTTCACTATCTTCAGCCTCTTCCCCCTGTAAAATCGTTAATATTTCATCATCCTCTGTAATTAATTCGTCCAGAAGTAATTTAACTGCTTCAAGTCGATTTTTATGAGTTGATTTTATTTTCCCATCTGCAATCCCCATAAAATTCCCTTTTTTAATGGTGATCCCATCGATTTGAGTGTCTCGAACCGCATATGTAACTTGACCTGTTTTGACATGAGTAGAAGCTTCTTCCATACTCTTCTTATTATCTTCTAACTCTGATTCTGGATGAAATGCTAATAAGGCACTAATGCCCTGTGGAATTGATCTTGTTGGTACAACACCAACTTCTTTATCCGCTATTTCCGCCGCTTGTTCTGCAGCCATAGTAATATTTTTATTATTTGGTAAGATGATAACCTGCTCAGCGTTCGCCTCATTGATTGCATCTGTAAGATCTTGGGTGCTAGGATTCATCGTTTGACCACCCTCAATAACAACGGATGCACCTAAGCTTTCAAACAAAGATTTAATGCCCGCACCCATAGCAACTGTAACAATGCCATACTTTGATGTTTTCTTTGGTGTGTCTTGAGGCTTGTCTCCAACAATAGCTGTATGCTGCTCGCGCATATTTTCAATTTTCATATTAATTAAACTTCCATACTCCTGCCCCATGGTTAATACTGTACCAGGATATTCAACATGGACATGCACTTTAACAACATCCTCATCAGCTACAACTAACAATGAATCACCATGCTGACTGAGATCTTCCCGGAATTGTTCTTCATGAAAAGGATGTTCTTTAAGCTTGTCCGAATCAAATTTTACCATAAATTCAGTACAGTATCCGTATTCAATGTCCGATGTATCCATGAAATCTTGAGCAATTTTATGATGTTCGGCATTTACCATATCTTCCATGTCAACGGTATCGATTTCTTCTGGCAGTTCTTCGCCTTTCAGGGTAGCTAAAAATCCTTCATAGATTGTCACAAGACCTTGACCACCTGAATCAACCACCCCCACTTCTTTTAAGACGGGAAGCAAATCGGGAGTTCGCGCAAGAGATGCCTTAGCTTCCGTTAAAACTTTTTCCATAAAGGAAATTATGTCCGTTTCTGCTTTAGCCACGATTACCGCTTCTGCAGCTGCATCTTTGGCCACGGTAAGTATAGTACCCTCAACAGGCTTCATAACTGCCTTATAAGCGGTTTGAACACCACTATCAAAAGCTTCTGCTAAATCTTCCGTCGTCAACTCAGCTTTAGTCTCCATACCATTTGCAAATCCACGGAAAATCTGGGATAAAATAACACCTGAATTACCGCGAGCCCCCATGAGGAGACCCTTTGAAAAAGCTTTAGCTACGGTGGATATATTTTCACTATTTACTTTCTTAACTTCATTTGCTCCTGAAGTCATTGATAAATTCATATTTGTTCCTGTATCACCATCTGGTACAGGAAACACATTTAAAGCATCAATCTTTTTGGCATTATTAGTCAGGTGATGTGCTCCAGAGAGCACCATCTGGGTAAAAGTTATGCCATCTAACTTTTCTAAAGTCACTATATTTCCTCCTCTAATTAGCGATGATCATTCTTTCGCTACACGTACTCCTTGGATGTAAATAT